>Ga0209777_10003360_pt1 | contig 19904 bp, 21 predicted proteins | sample FrelakmetHBP12HB_FD_187147 | JGI IMG/M metagenome (GOLD analysis project Ga0209777, IMG submission 187147) | Freshwater lake sediment microbial communities from the University of Notre Dame, USA, for methane emissions studies -HBP12 HB (SPAdes)... | ecosystem: Environmental > Aquatic >...
AAGCGACTTTCACTATTTTTATCTTTATACGTTCCCTCTTCTTCCACAAATATGAGATTTTGGCGATTTAGGAAAATATAGACAATCAATATTACGATAGCTGGAATAATTCCTATCAGAACTAACCCCCACATTGGAACAATCCATTCTTGACGAAAAAAATTTAATATCGATTGAAAATATATTAGACCAATTATTCCGATTATTGCATAAACTATAATTTGTGCAACTACTTTACTATAAATTGGATGTTCCTTAATTTTTTCCCACCAATTTTTCATATTATAAAGAGTCATTCACAGTTTTTAATTGCATTTAATTCTTTTTTGAATTTTTCTATTGCTATGTCTACTTGCTTAATCATTTCATTATGACCGGCAATAACTTTTTCATCGGATACATATTTTTTCATTTCTTCATATTGTCCTTTAACCTTTTCTAATAACGGAATTACTAATTCATAATCTTCTTTTTTCATAATTTGCCTTTCCTCGTCTAATGTTAAAAGTTATCCACACCCACCAACTTGACAGATTTTATACACCTGTTAGAATTAAAATGTAATCATTAATTTTAAAAAATATGACCGACGAAGAATACAATAAAATAGAAGAATATTTAGGCAAGAACAAAAAAGATGTTTATTTATATACTGGTAATTTTGCTCCAGAATATATGAGAAATCAAAAAGTAAAAATAGAATCATTTTTGCCAGGCGGAGCAGAATATAGCACTTGTGAAGCATTTATAAGATTAGTTGGTGGAACTGGTGGTCAGGTTGAATGGATACCAAAAAGAGAAATTATAAATAATCTAATTTCTAACTCTTAATAGATAATTAAAACCCGTTCATTAGTCCCTTGACAACCACTTAGTCATTCATTACAAATAATCAGTAGCTCTTTTAAAACAAAGTCACCCACAAGAATCACCCACATAAAAAAATGTGGTTGGCTAAGTTACTGAAATCTGGAGCCGATGACCAGAATCGAACTGGTGACCTACTGATTACGAATCAGTTGCTCTACCGGCTGAGCTACATCGGCATCCATTAAAGAGATGACGTATTTATATCAAGGGGTTCCCCTTGTCAACATCAATCTGTATCTCCTTAATGATTGACATCTATGTTATTTTCTTTTAACTTCCATTAGAAAATTCCACCTGACAAGGGTTTTTTGAATTATGATTCTTTTCGTTTTAACCTTCTTATGTCTTTTTGGCGGCATTAATTTCTATGCCTTTTTCCAGGCAAGAAGTGTTTTTCAATTTTCCGGTTTCCCACAAATCATAATCATAATTGTGTTGATATTGCTGATTTGTGCTCCAGTCCTGGTGAGGGTAGCGGAAGTTTATCATCAGGAATTTATGGCACGGTCAATTGCCTATATAGGTTATATCTGGATGGCCTTTGTATTTCTCTTTTTCTTCTTCAATGTCACTTTTGAAATTATCTTATTTTTATATAAACTTACCGATAGTGGAACCGGCTCGCTACTCCTTCGTAATATTGTTTTCGGGGCAGCTATTTTTCTTTCCTTTATCTTCGTTGTTTACGGTTTTATTGATGCCAAGCAAGTCAGAGTAAAAACTCTGGAAGTGAAAACCGAAAAAATGTTACCCAATAATGGTAAAATCCGGATTGTCCAAATATCCGACGTGCATGTAGGGTTAATTATCCGAGATAAACGTCTGCAGGTTATTCTGGATAGCGTAAAAGAGGCCAAGCCCGACATTCTGGTTTCCACCGGAGATTTACTGGACGGAGAACTTGATAACGTGATGCCGCAGGCTCAGCAATTTGTCTCCATCACGCCAAAGTATGGCAAATATGCCATCTTGGGCAATCATGAATATTACGCTGGACTTAAACGATCACTGGAGTTTACCAAAGCAGCCGGATTTGATTTACTACGGGATGATGTCCGGCATATAGCAGGGATAAGCATCTTCGGTTCTGATGATATCACGGGGAAAAGGCTGGGTATAAATAAAAACAAACAGCTTTTTGAAAAAATGCTTGAACAGCAAGGTAATGGTTTTGTTCTTCTTTTAAAACATCAGCCTTTTGTTGTCGATGGGGAGAATTTTAACTTACAACTTTCCGGTCATACACATGGTGGCCAAATTTTTCCTTTTATGTTGGTAACACGCTTGTTTTTCCCAAAAAACTATGGATATTATGAGTTGGGAAAAAATAAGTTGCTTTACATCTCCAGAGGTGCTGGTACTTGGGGGCCACCGGTGCGCGTTTTTGCGCCACCGGAAATTACAGTTATTGATTTGATCGAAAATAAAGTTAATTGATTAAATTTAGTGATACCAACTAATAACTCTCCCCAATAACTGGGCAGTCCAATAAAGTGCGTGGCAACCTGCAAAAAAAATTTTATACACCTCAATAAAATAATGTTTTTCCCTTGACAAGGGGAAGAAGCTTAGATTTTAATAAACAACCTTACAAAAAATAAGTCTTTTATATCACTATAGGCGTTTACAATTGAGGAACTGCCGGTGTGTATTGTCCGGTCTTGGTTGTTGAGGCAGCCCTTGAAGAGATCGAGAAAAAAAGAGAATTCTTTATGACAATGATGTCGCAGATGCATGCCTTAGATTATTTCGAGAAAAAGGCTACTAGCTTATATAAGATGGAGAAACCAATCTCGTAGAAAAAACATGATTAAAAATGGTAATCATCAATTTTGTGCCCACCGCTGATCTGCTCCAAATACTTGTACCACATGTTAAGTTAGGATTCAGCCATTTTTATCTTTCACTTAATGTAGGAACAAAAATAATCCGTAAGGCTCTTCACCTTTAAACTGAATTTGGATTGAGCCGGCACTTCAAATACGTCGCCTTCTTTAAAGGTTGTCCATCCGGCAGCGCCGGGCAGCATGACATCGAGATTGCCGGCTAGAATCTCCATAATCTCCTTCTCCACCGTGCCGAATTCATAATCTCCCGGAAACATGACGCCCAGTGTTTTCTTGGAACCATCCGGAAAAATTACCGTCCGGTTGGTGACCTTGCCGTCAAAATAAATATTTGCTTTTTTGACAATTGTTACATCCTTGAATTCCATCATATTCTATTTCCTTCCATCATAAAAAAAAGTATTATTAAATAATTTTGGTGAAATTAAACTGGAACAAAATCCGCGGCTCGAACCTCTTTGAGCTTTAGCGCTTCCGTGGGGCACGAAACAGTGCAAAAGCCGCAACCGAGACACTTTTCCGCATCGATAGCGGCCAGAGCGTCGTTCACGGTAATGGCATCGAAGAAGCATCGCTCCAGACAGGCTTCACAGCCCGTGCAGATATCGGGGTCCACAATGGCCTCAAAACGGCTTGGAGCAACCCATTTTTGGGGCCCTTTCAGGATAGACCAGTTTAAACAACAATCTTTACAGCAATTACAAATGACATGGCCTACAACTTGGCGATTGTCGACGACGTGAACGAGGCCCTCTTCCTCGCACTTTTTAATTATTTCCATTGCCTCGCTCTTTGATAAAGTCCTCCCCGTTCCCCGTTCTATGTTGTATTCTGCGGTACGACCCACTTGCATGCAAACTTCCAGAGGTTTTCCACAAGCGCCGTCGATAACGCGGCATGAACATTTTGTAACGGACAGTGTCTGGGCATTCCTGATGATCTTCAACACATCATCATAGGCGAGAATCCGCGATTCGGGCTTGATGCCTTCGTTGACGGGAACTACCCGCATAATGGATGCGGGCATAAATTCCATGGCTATCCGTCCATATTCCGGCCATTCCTCATTCATAGACTCTTTCCAGATATCCAAGATTTCCCTCGAAATTCCCGGGGTGAGAGATGTGGAATCGTGCATCTGGGGTATGTTCTTTACACGATAATACTTCAGTTCTCCGCCTTTTTGCGCTTTGAATATAAGTCCTTTGCTAAATAATGTTTTCATCATGACTTTAATTGTGTCTGTAGAAATCCCCGTTTTTTGGGCGAGTTCTTCGGGTGTCGCCGGAGGCGCGGCGGCAAGCAATACCCTTGCTTCATCATCGTTGACCAGCACCTCAAATATTTTCGGAATCAAGGGAGATTCTCCCACTCCAATCGCTTCCGCCAGTTGCCGGCAAAGTTTCATTTCTGTCATTAGATCTTCTTCTCCCGCTTAATGGTATAAGCTAGTATCGAAAAAAACCGCTTTTCTGTCAAGAATAAACAGAAACAGTATTTTATCAAGCAAGCCATAAAGTTTATTTATGCTCTGAATATAAATATTCCTTGACTTGTAGACGACCGGTCTATTATAGTATCAGGCAAGTCAAAAACAAAGGAGAAAATTCATGGATATTTACGAACGATTAAGAGAAATTCTGGATTCACATCCGTCAACGGCGCCGAAAGCAAAGTCGATCGATGAGATACTGCGAATACTTTTCACGCCGGAGGAAGCGGCTCTTGCCGTCAATATGAGTTATAAAACCAAAAGTGTGTCGAGTATAGCGAGCGTGGCAGGAGTTTCGGAAAGCAGTGCAGCGCAAAATCTGGAATCAATGGCCAACAAAGGAATTATTCATTCCCGGAATAAAGAGGGAGAAAAATTCTATGCATTGCTTCCGCTGATTCCCGGTGTGTTTGAGTTTCCCTTTATGAAGGGCGGTGGAACACCCATGCACGAACGCTTAGGCCAGCTCTGGGAAGAGTATCATCATGAAGCGCTTGGCGCTTCATTTGCCGGTCATCCGACGCCGCTGATGAGAGTGGTCGCTGTGGAAAAATCGATTACAGCACAAGACCGTGTGCATCCCTATGAAGAGGTCAAAAATTTCATCAAAGATGCAAATTACATCGCGCTGGCCAAATGCGCCTGCAGAGTCAGCGTGGCCAAATGTGACAAACCTAAAGAAGTATGTCTCATCTTTGGTGAAACGGGTGAGTTTCTGGTGGAGAGGGGTTTTGCCCGTCAAATTAGCAAAGAAGAAGGGATGATGGTGCTGGATCAAGCAGAAGAGGCGGGGCTGGTTCATACAAGCAATAACAGCGCTGACCGCGCCGGCATGATCTGCAACTGCTGTTCTTGCTGCTGTACGGTCCTGCGGGGAAGAACACAGTTAAAACATCTTCATGCCTTTGAACCCAGCCGCTTTGAAGCACACGTCACGAGTGATGAATGCACCGGTTGTGCTATTTGTGTCGATGAGCGATGCCCGATGAAGGCTATTGAAATCAAGGATGATATTGCCGTCGTCAATGTGGAAGAGTGTATCGGTTGTGGCCTATGTGTGACCGGATGTCCGACAGGAGCTATTGAGTTGGTGGAGAGAAAACAGCTCCCTTCTATTCCGGCGACGATCCAGGAAATGGGGGCTAAAGTCCTTCAGGAAAAAGGAAGGCTTGACGCTTTTCTGAAAATTATGCAAAGTTGATACGTATGTTTATTGTTGAAACTCCAATTCTAATGAAACTCAGATATTACAAGAGCAGTGCAGTAATATCTGTAAGTTGAATTATCCCACGTGCGAAGCTAAGTGGGACTATTTAAATGAGACCCAAGCTTCAGAAATATAATGTACTGAAGCTTGTAGGTCGAATTATCCCGCATAAGCGGGGTTTAATACCCCGCAGCTTGCTGCGGAATCTGTTTCCAAAGCTTGCTTTTGGGTTCATTACCCGTGATGAGGAGAATTAATAATGGCACGAACCAATACCCGCGAGGAGATCATCCGCAAGGGAGCCGAACTTATTCACGCGCAAGGATTTAATGCCACAGGCCTTCAGCAGATTCTTCAGGCTGCTGGTATTCCCAAGGGTTCGTTCTATTTTTATTTTAAAAGCAAAGAAGATTTCGGGCTGGAGATTATTGATTATTTTAACGCGATAATCAGCGGAATCTTCACGCGCTATTTGAGCGACAAAAAAACACCGCCCTTGAAACGGCTGGAAAAATTATTTGAATATTTCGAAGCCGCCTTTCAAAAAAGCGGCTATTCTTTGGGCTGTCCCATTGGGAACCTTTCGCTGGAGCTTGCTGACACTAGTGAACGGTTACGCGTGCATCTGGGAGACGTGATCGAAACACTCATCGCGCAAATAGAATTATGCCTCAAGGAAGCCAAGCGTGACAAATCAATACCGGCCAGTTTGAATACGGCAGATACTGCACGTTTCATTTTTCATGGATTCGAAGGAGCTGTTCTGCATATGAAGGTTGTAAAAAGCATCGAACCTTTTCGGGCCTTCCGAAGCTACTTATTCGGATATTTTAAAAACAGCAGGGCATTGGAAAAGAGATGAAGAAGCCTGTTTGCCGAATTGTTTTGTCGCAACACTATAATGGAATAAAGGAATAATATGCATGAGCTTCCCATTACAGAAAGTATTTTAAAAATAGTATTAAAACACGCCGAGATTAACAGCGTGCGGCAGGTGATGGCCATTCATCTACAGGTCGGCAAATTAAGTGATCTCGAAGATGAGTGGATTCAACGCTATTTTGATTACCTGAGCAAGGACACAGTGGCCCAAGGGGCAAAACTCAAAATCGAGCGGATGCCGATCATGCTAAAGTGTAGTGCCTGTTCGACTTCTTATGAGGCCGAGGCAACAAAATTGGGCGATCTTGTTTGCCCGAACTGCGGACAGAAGGACAGCACGCTTCTTTCCGGAAGGGAATACTACATCAAGGACATGGAGGTGCAATAATGGAAGAAGTCAGACTCATCGAAGTTAAGGAGGAAATTCTGGCCGATAATATAAAGGTGGCCGCAGAAGTTCGGGAACGGCTCCGCAATACAAAAACCATGCTTTTGAACCTCATGTCTTCACCGGGATCAGGCAAGACCAGCCTGATTCTTCAGACGGTTGCCAACCTTAAAGACAGCTTGCGGCTTGGCGTGATCGAAGCGGATATTGATTCCACGGTTGATGCGGAGAAGGTCGCCGCCCGGGGCATTCCCGCCATTCAGCTCAGGACGGGAGGATTCTGCCATCTTGACGCCACTATGGTCACTCAGGGTATTGATGCCCTGGCCGTGAACGATCTTGATCTCGTTATCATCGAAAACGTGGGTAATCTGGTCTGTCCCGCCGAGTTCGATACAGGCGCCCACAAAAACGTGATGATCCTGAGCGTTCCCGAAGGGGACGACAAACCCCTTAAGTATCCACTGATGTTCTCCATCTGCGATTTACTGCTAGTCAATAAAATTGATTATCTGTCTCTCAGTGATTTTGATATGTCAGCCTTGCGCAAACGAGTTCTGGCTTTGAATCCCCGTATCGTCATCATGGAGGTGTCCTGCAAAACAGGATCGGGAATCGAAGGCTGGGTCAACTGGTTGAAGAGAGAAGTTGAAGCCTTCAAAGGGATAAAATAGTCTTCATTTTTTGACAATTGTTACATTTTAAAATTCCATCAGTTACAATTTTAATCTCAAACAAACTCACCTCTGGCCACAGTTATTGCCTTGCCGCCAACCGATATAGATATTTTTCCATTTTTCTCCTTCGCCCTCAAAAATAAGAGGGATGGCCTGCCTATTTCATGACCCTGTTCCGAGCGAATATCAATCTCATCTCTCCCCCAATAACGATAGCGCACTAAATATCCCGCAAGACAGCCGTTGCCGCTTCCTGTGGCTGGATCTTCAGGAATGCCAAAGCAATCGGCAAACATGCGGACGCTGATATCGTTTTGCGGATCATGCGGCTCGGTGCAAAAGATCAAAATAGGTTTTGCCCACCGGCTTTTAATGAATTCGGAATATTTATCATTGTTGACTCCGGCTCTTTTCAACGAATCTAGGCCACGCAGCGGAACAATGATGTGAGGCAATCCGGTGGAAACCTCTTCAATAGGAAAACGTTCATCTATATCTCCCGAATTGAGGTTCAATACAGCCGCTATGATCTTCGCATTTATCGTCTCACCAAAAACCGGCTCTATCTGCCGCATCCAACAGATTGTTCCTTCCCCCGCGCTATCGTTGAAACTTACGGGAATTTGTCCCGCTTTCAGATTCAGTTTTATCTCACCCGTATTTTTCTGGCTCAAAATCTCTGTTCTTATAATGTGAGCCGTTCCCAATGTGGGATGACCGGCAAAAGGCACTTCTTCACCGGGCGTGAATATGCGCACATCGAAACCGCCGTCACGCTGTGTCTCCGATAAAATAAATGTGGTTTCAGAAAAATTCATTTCCCGGGCGATTCGCTGCATTTCATTATCACCAAGCGCGTTGCCTCCGCGAAAAACAGCCAGCTGGTTACCGGCGTATTTTTCTTCGGCAAAGACATCAACAATGTAAAACAGCATCTTTCCCATTTTGAATTTATTCACCAAGTCTCGATAACTGATTCCAGAATATAATATAAAAATGTTTATCTGATCTGAGTCTGTTTAGTGCCTGCTTATGTTCCGCCAGCCACTTTGCGCAATTCAGCAAGCAGATTATCCTCCATTTCAATCAGGCCGGACTCCCGACGCTGCCTGGCCAGAATGCTTTCTCTTTCCCCCGGCACGAATATTTCATCAACTCCGGGCAGTTTCTTTGTGGACTTAACCTTGAGGATAATTTCCGAGACATTACTTGCAAGCTTGTCGCGTTCAGTCAAGAGTTCCGGATCAATGGCAAAAAGCAAATGTCCCCAGTTGCCCTTGCTGTCGCCGATTCCGCAGAAGGCAGCCCCGACCAGCGGCCCGGCCAGTATTTCGCCGATCAGAGCGATACCTGATCCTTTGTAGCTCCGGTCGAAGGAGCGGATGGCGCCTGCAATGGCTTTTTGCGGATCAGTCGTCGGATTGCCCTGGTTATCATAGGCAAAATCAGCCGGGATGCTTTTGCCTGCTGTCTGGGCTTCCACCAGTCCAAAATAGGAAGTCGCGGCTGTCGACATATCAAGGATGATAGGATCATTCTCACTGGGAATAGCAACGGCCAGAGGATTGGTTCCGAATACAGGTTCGTATGATCCGTAAACAGCGACCCTCTGTGGTGAGCGGCCGAAAGCAAATCCGATCAGCCCTTCGGCTGCCAGACGGGAAGCATAGTAGCCAATAGCTCCGGATGATGTGTTGGTGTTGAATGTCCCGGCGATAGCGAATCCGCTTCTCTTCGCCTTTTCCTTCACTACTTCCACCGCTTTTCCGACAACCAGCATGGCGTGGTTTTTGTTGCCGTTGATCCGCGCGGAAATCGGGGTTTCCTTTTCGATTACGATTTCCCCTGCCTGCGGGTCTTTGGGGATTCCCTTGTCGATGAGTTTCACCACTCCTTGATTGTTGTCCCGCAGTTGGGCATAGAGCAGTACATCCGTGATGATTTTAACTTCGTTATCACTGTAACCGTATTTCTTAACTACCTTGCGTGTCAGTTCCTCAAGTTCTTTAATCGATATTTTCATAATTCTCTCTCCTTGAATGTTTTGCCCGGTGATAGAGCTCCGGTATAAATCAGGGCGAGTTCATTTAATTGCTTTGCACATCATTTGTCAATTATTTTCCCGATCCTGATTTATTGTCGCTAGGCTTTTTTTAGATTAGTCGCTCTAACACCGATCAGCCGTACCCGCTTGTTAAGCTCGATTCTTTTCAGACAGGCAAAGGCGGCTTTTCGTATTTCTTCTTCGGAGTCTGTATAATCCGTCATTGTTTTTGCTCTGGTCAAAGTCTGGAAATCGCTGAAGCGAATTTTGATGGTGACTGTCTTCGCGCTATATCCATCTTCCTGCATATCGGCAACAACTTCCCTGGCCAGCCCGGCGAGCGTTTGAGCGATAGTCTGCCAGTTTTTGACATCTTCCTGAAATGTAGTTTCCCTGCTGATGGATTTTGGCTCCCAGTGGGTAATCAAGGGGCTGTCGTCAATACCCCGCGAGGCATCGTAAAGATATTGACCATAGGAATTGCCAAAGTGTTCGATAAGGTTTTCCATCGTTAATGCGGCCAGTTGCCCGATGGTTTCAATACCGATTTTTTTTAGATGCGCCTCCGTCTTCGGTCCTATTCCGTATAATTTTCGTATCGGTAACGGCCAGAGCTTGTCCTCAATATCATTTTCATTGAGAATGGTGAGACCGTCCGGTTTGCGCATATCGGAGGCGATTTTGGCCAGAAGCTTATTGGGAGCGATGCCGATAGAACAGGTTAAGCCGGTTTTTTCTTTGACTCCGGTTTTAATTTTATCGGCGATCATGTCCGATGTTCCCGGCACTGCGGATGCATCCAGAAAGGCCTCATCAATCCCGGCATTTTCCATAACCGGTGTAATCGACAAGAGAACGGATTTAAATTTTTGCGAGGCCTGTGAATAAGCTTCAAAATCGACAGGAAGAAAAATTGCCTGAGGGCAGAGTTTGTGTGCAGTCCTCAGCGGCATGGCGGAATGAATGCCGTATTTCCTGGCTTCATAATTGGCTGTCGAAACAACTCCTCTTTTATTGGGGTTTCCGCCTCCTCCAATAACGACCGGTTTGCCGATCAGCGCTGGATTTTTCTTTTCCTCGACAGCGGCGAAAAATGCATCCATATCAATGTGAATAATTCTTCTTTGCATATTGAACTAAGAATATCATTTCTTCCGGGAATTTAGTAGTGTGATGAAGTAAATCATGGGGTAAAATCAACAAAGCATAGTGTCTATGCAGATCATATTTTAATGGCGATGTTAATCACACTATTGTAGATAAATTATATCATGAATATAAAGGCTAAGCAAAAGAGCAAAGTATGGGTTGTATATATTTTGCGTTGTTCCGATGACAGTCTGTACACCGGCATGACCAACAACATCGAGAAGCGTTTTGCCGCTCACACTCAGGGAAAGGCGGCAAAATATACCCGCTCCCGCCGGCCGGTGAAATTATTGACAATGAGCGCTAAGATGGATAGAGGCGATGCAATGCGTCTGGAAATCAGAATAAAAAAACTGCCCAGAGCAAAGAAAATTGCTGCGCTAGAAAAAAATTCCGGAAGAGATGGAAGAAGGATGAAAGCGGATATTGGATTGCCGCCCCGGATCAGGTCGAGGGCAGGCTTGCACAAGGTGCCCCTTGCAATGATAGAAAAGCTTATGGGAAATTTAATCTGCCAGGAATGTCCCAACGGCTGCAATCTCGCCCTAGAATGGGAGGACGCGGAAAATGTTTTTATCGCCGGTAATAAATGCGCCAGTGGCATTGTTTACGCGGCGCGCGTAATCCGCAAAAATAAAAAGGCGCGTATTCACGCGAGAGAAGAAACTCCGTTGTTCAGCAGGGAAACTTTGAAAGCCGTTGCGGAACTCTGGCAGGTGCGCCTGAAAAAACTACATAACAATATCCCTGTTCAGGGAAGCCCTGAGCGTTCAGTTTTTCGCGTTGCTCTGGAAGATAATTGCTGCAGATTTTTTGTGCTGGAGCAACTTCCTGCGAAAGCTCTCGAACACAAAAGGCAAATTGCCGCGAATCTTGATTTTCTATCGAAGAAAAATCTCTCTCGCATCCAACCATATTTAGCAGGTGAAAAAGGCGAGTTTATTATCAAGTATAAAAATAATTTCTGGCAGATGATTCCTTTAGTGCGGGGTGTTCCGCTTGACCGGCAAAAATATATGTATGAAAAATGGCGCGGCCCCGTGCTGGCCGATTTTCTCATCGAACTGCGCCGTAAATCCAAAAATCTGCCTTTTTTTGATCCTTCAAAGGCATTCTCACTCAAGGATTATGTGTACAAATTGATCCGCGAAATTAATTTTTATAACAAAGACATCAAGGCCGAAATTAAAGATATTGAAAGTTTTCTGGAAAAAGATTTAATGCCCGCTTATGAAAAACTGCCTGTAGCCTTTTGTCACGGCGATTATCATCCGATGAATATTATATGGTCGGCTGATGATATTAAATGCGTAATCGATTGGGAATTTTCAGGCTACAAAAGTGAGATTTATGATGCGGCTAACTTAATCGGTTGCGTCGGGGTTGAAGATCCCCAAAGCCTGACAGGTGATCTCGTTAAAAGTTTCATTGCCGATATGAAGAGAGCTAAAATTATTTCTAACATCAGATGGAGATATTTGGTGGAATTTATTATTGCGCTTCGATTTGCCTGGCTGTCCGAGTGGCTGCGCCGTCGTGATACGGAAATGATCAGGTTGGAATTAGATTATATGCGGCTGCTAATCGAAAATAAAAGTAGTTTACAAAAAGCATGGCCATGATAAAGGCGCGATGGAAAAGTTGAACCTTTCATCAGATTTATGATGAAAATTTATCACGGCTCTCCTCCGCCGTTGACACCCCACCCCGCATTTTAATGAGACTCAAATATTACAAACGTAGTGCAGTAATATTTGTTAGTCGAATTATCCCGCGAAGCTAGGCGACGCGGGATTTGAAGCGTAAATGGAATCGATACCCCGCAGCTTGCTTTGAAATATAATATCCGTGGTTGACTTACAAGATACTTCTTTATATATTTACAAAATGAAAAAAGAATTTTTTATCAAAAAACGTAAGACCAAGATTGTAATCACCATGGGACCGGCCTTGCAAGACGATGGACTCCTGCGGGAAGTTCTGAAACTCGCCGACGCAGTCCGGCTCAACGCCAGCCACAGCAAACCAAAGGAACGAACGCCGGTCCTGAAACTCATAAGAAAAATTTCGGATGACCTGGGACGGATGATCCCCGTCTTTCTGGATCTTCAGGGACCCAAGTGGCGCATCGGTCTATTGGAAGCACCGATAATTTTGGAGAAGGACAGCGTCGGAGTCCTTTACGCAGCCGGCACACTCACGCCAAAAGGTCATCCATGGACGGCGCCTCTGCCGCACCCGGAGTTGTTCAAAGGCGCCAGGGTCGGCCAGATCTGGGTGCTGGACGACGGGGCACTGAAACTTGAGGTCACGGAAATACACGATCAGCAGATCCTTCTGAAGGTGCTCGTTGGAGGACTGTTGAAGGCACGCAAGGGCGTCCATCCTATCGGATTGGACGTAGCCTTCGATCCTCTGACTCCCCAGGATATGGAAGACGTCCGCTGGGGTGTGGAGGAAGGCGTGGATCTCTTCGCTCAGAGTTTCGTGCGTCGTGCCTCCGACGTGGAGGCGCTGAATCTGCACATCAAGGAATTGGGCGGCCCCCAGACCATTATCGCCAAGATCGAGCATCCCCATGCCCTAGACAATCTGGAGGAAATTTTGCACGTGAGCTGGGGCGTCATGGTAGCGCGGGGCGATCTGGGGGTGGAATTCGGCGTGGAGAAGGTACCCGCGCTCCAGAAGCAAATTATCCGGAAGGCGTGCCAAGCATTAAAGCCAGTAATCACCGCGACCCAAATGCTGGAGAGCATGATCGAAAATCCACAACCCACCCGGGCCGAGGCGAGCGACGTCGCCAACGCCATCTGGGACGGCACCGACGCTGTGATGCTCTCCGCAGAGAGCGCCGTGGGCAAGCATCCTCTCGAAGCCGTGTGCTACCTCGACAGCATCGCCGCTGACGCTGACGCACACTACAACCCCCGTATCGGCCTCCTGGCGGACACCCTGGAGGAGGATCTCTCCGACCGCACGGACGTATCCGTAGCCTTCGCGGCCTGCCGCACCGCGGAGGAGATTGGCGCCAAGCTCATCGTGGTCTTCACTGAGGGCGGCGGCAGCGCGCGTCTGGTCTCCCGGCTGGCCGCGGATATCCCCGTCATCGGCGCCACCACGGACATCGGAAACGCCCGGCGTATGGGTCTTCTGCGGGGCGTGGAGAGCCTGCTCATCCCCCGCGCAAGACATCTCTCAGAAATGTTGGCCTCCATCCATCCGCTCCTGAAGACTCTGAAGGGACTTGAGTCCGGTGATCGCGTCGTTATGACGCTCGGCCACCCGCTGTGGACCACGGGAACGACTAACATGATGAGGGTGGAAACGTACTAAGGAGGACGGTATGGATATCAAGTGTCCACATTGCCATATCGAGTTCAACTTGAATGATATTGTGCATACGCTGAAAAAGGGCCATTTCAAGTGCCCTGTCTGCGGGAAAAAGATCCCGTCCCCTCTGCCCGAGCATCGGCAAAACACCTCGCCCGCCCCCATCGGTAAATACCTCGTGCCTGTTTTTATTCTTCTGGGAATTGTGGCTGCTTTCACCGCCACCCATTTCTTTACATCAGCCGACAAGACACCGCCTGCGGCGAATACCGTCGCTCCTCCGGCGGTAATGCCACCCAATTCCAGTCCGCCCCCTGCCCAAGTAATTGCTGCCACTGCTCCCCCCGCTCCCCAAGCCGCCCAACCGGCACCACAGACTCTGAACAAAATGCAGATCGTGGAACTGATTGCCGCCGCATTTCACAAAACCCATACCTATACGCTGCAGGGTGACTTCGTCTGTCTGGACATGGCCATCGACGTCTGGAACCAACTGAGAACGTACGGCATCGAGGCAAAGATCATGGGAGGAAATATAAATGAAAACATCACCGCCTGGAATTACCGGCAACTTGCGAGGGAAAGCAATCACGCCTGGGTGGTTGCCAAACTGAGTCCAGCAGAGAAGGTAGCCATCGAGACAACAGCGGGCGTCGTCATCAAACCGGGGATGAACAACGCTTCCGCCTATTTCAAAGGCATTGAATTTGATAATCCGGGCGAGATTAAACGATTTGATTCTCTCCGAAAAAAAACGAATGAGGTATGCCGTGATGCCAATGAGTTGATCAAAGACTGGAATGAAAACGTCGCCGGCAAACAACTCCGTCCCGACGAAATCATCGCCAAGAAGTCCCGGATTGAACAAAGAAAACAGGATTGCGAAAGCACCCAAAACAATCTGGAAGAATTCAAATCACGGGCAATTTATTATTAGAGACGACTATGATTCCTTGGGAATTACTTTGTCCGTTGTTTCATGAAAGTGTTCGAGAGAGCAGGCTCTATAGGTTTCAAAGCTATAGCGACAATGTCTTGCCGCAAATTTTCCCTGGCATGTACGGTGGCAGTTATACATTATGAATTTTAATCTTTTTCTTTCAACTCCGACAAAGGAGTGAAGGGTATAGTTAATTCATAGATTCCCCGGGACAAAACAGTCTGGACAGGGAATGGTGACTTTTCATACACTTTCAACATAGCTTTATTGGTAGCCAGAACATCGGCGGTAAATCCCTGGATACCCTCCTCGCGAGCAGTGCGAATCAATAATTCAAAAAGATACGAAGCGATGCCTTTGCTGTGATACTCTTCGTCAACAATAAATGCCGTGTCGGCGAAGGTATCTTGTTTCGTCCTCGCGTAACGCGCTTCGGCGATTATTTTCTCGGTGCCGGAAACCTCGACAATGCCTACAATAGACATGACCAAATGATAATTCACGTTAACATATTCCTGCATTTTTCTATGCGGCATTGTCTTTACGGAAGTGAAGTATCGGGAATATACCGCCTGATCTGAGAATCGATAAAATAAGAGGCGCATCATATCTTCATCAGAAGGTTTAATTGGCCGGAAACAAACCTTTAAACCGTCTTTAAATTCATGGGAACAGCATACTTTGGAGGGGTAAAGAGATCCTGATTCGGGGAAATAAATCTGGTCGGCGTAAATCAATTTTGCTTCTTTGGCCTGTCTGACGAGTTCAGCCCGATCATCGGGATGCGCGATGTCAATTAGTGCTTGCGCACGCTCCCGCATTGTCTTTCCCATCAGATAGGCCACCCCATATTCTGTCACGATCAAATCCATGGATTCACGATTGGTAAACTGAAAAGGCAGATTGTCAACAGACAAAACAATATTTGGCATACCCTTGAGGTTACGGCTGGTAAGGCCAAAAATTGTCCGGCCTTTTTTCGACAGCGCCGCGCCCATAAAAAGTTCTTGCACGTTTCCCGGACCGGCGGTGACATTTCCCTTGCCTGTGTGTAGGGCCACGTTTCCCGACAGATCAATTTTTCTTGCCGGAAGAATAGCTATCATCCGATCATTGCTGCCGATCACCTTAGGATCCGTAATCACATCTTCCGGCTGAAATTCGATAAGCGGATTGTGATCCAGCCAACTCATCAATTTTTCGCTGCCCATTAAATAGGAAGCGGAACATTTACCGCGAAAAACACCTTTGCGCCGATTAGTTACGGCGCCGCTCTTTACAAGGTCCATCAGAGCATCCGTGAAAAAAGGAGAATGAATTCCCAGATGTTTTTTTGTGGCCAGCTGCACTGACATGGCTTCGTAGAGAGGCCCTATGCCGAGAGATATACAACTTCCGTCTTCAATTACATTTGCTATATTCGCGGCGATTTTAAGGAAAATATCTTCCAGTGGCCACCGGGGGATGTAAAGCGGAGGTTCAGTCGATTCGACAAAATAGTTGAATTCATCCATATGAACCAGGGTATCCCCCATGATTCGGGGAGCATGGGCATTGACCTCACCAACGACAAGATTTGCCGCCTCCATGGCCTGCCTTTCCACATCTACCCCGAGCAGACAGGCGTAACCGTTTTCATCTGGCGGTGAAATCTGAATGAAGGTCGCATCAATGTGGATGGCTCCCGATTTGAATAGCCCGGGTATCCGTGAAAATCTGCTGGGAATAAGATCAACTCTACCCGCACTGATAGCCTCAGAAGCAATCCAGCCGGAAAAAAATGTCTTCAGCCGAAACTTTCGCGAATATCTTTCATCAATGGGTATCGTATCCCCAATGCTCACCAATTGAATCAATTCCAAATCCTGCAGGTTGGGTTTTTCTGAAGCCATGAGATGTTTAACCAGCGTCCGCGGTTCCGCCATGCCCGTACCGAGGAAAATGGCCATGCCTGGTTCGATTTTGGAAAGAACTTCCTCCGGAGAAACGACTTTATACTTCCACATAAATTTTCGCCCTTTTTTATTTGTATGGTCTGTACATTGAAATTTTATGCCGTTAAAAACACGCAATTGCGTTAAAGGTTTTGACGCAAGATATGAACTGGCCTTGAAGTAAAATTATAAAATTACGCTTAATAGTTAATTGGATTATATGGAGACGATTTACGTGTGTCAAGAAAATTAAGATTCAGCATTAGGTTTCCTGACCTATTCTTGACTTGACAGACATTGTCCAATTAAGTCTTATCTCAGTTATTTCTTTCACCTACAAATCAACAATCTAATATAATAAATAAAATTGAAGATTACTGTTTGCAAGGTGTAAAGCTATAGCTGGTATAGGTATAGCCTCATTTGCCTTGCTTGATTTTCAGGTTTTATGGTGTTACATTATACAAAAATCTTCAGGGAGGTGCAATATGCCGAGTTTACAATGGATTACACACAAAGGTAAAAGAATTCTTTACACGGATATCGCAAGCCAGAAGACCGAAGAGTTATTAGACATAGTAAAACGCCTAAAAGTGGAGATTGAAAAGGAGCCTCTAAATTCAGTTGTCTGTCTCTGTAACGTCAAAGGCGGAAAAACCAATACTGAAATAAACAATGCACTCAAAGAATTCGTCAAATATGTTGATCCGTATATGAAAATAATTGCTGTTATAGGTCTGGAAGGCCTTCAGACGATAGTATTCAATGCCGTTCTTATGTTCACGCGGAGTAAAAAACTGACTATAAAGAACTCAAAAGAAGAAGCCTTGGATTGGCTAGCTGAGCAGTAAATACTATATATTTCTATTCATGTCTGCCGCAGCAAGGCACCTGCAACCGTTGACAGGCATAAAATCCCGATGAAAGATGCACCATATTTATGGTGGATGATGCGAAGTGCATTATCGCATTTCAACAAACTGCTTTCCAATCCCTATTACTGTTTGAAATGTAGCATCAATAATGAAATTTTAAAAAACAACCTTAAGGAAGAAGTCTCAATACCCACTCTTTGCCTCTCAGCAGATGTTATTCTGCAGACCAGCCACGATATCCCCAATGCGGTTTCCTATACACATAATGTATTTTCCATTACACATTATCTATCATCGTATCACAACCGGTTGTATTAAAAATATTTAAATAAATACAACTACTTGTATGTTTTCCCTGGTACGAGACTTGCATCATCATTTTAAACACATTTTACACGGGAGGTGAAAGCATGCGAGCAATCGGCTATGTCAGAGTAAGTACAGATGAGCAATCACAGCAGGGCGTTTCTCTTTCCAATCAGGAGCAAAAGATTCGTGCCTACTGTATGGCCAAGGATTGGGAAATGACTGCCGTGATTAGAGATGAAGGATACTCAGGTAAGGATCTCAATCGTCCAGGTGTCCAAGAGATAATAAAAGGAATATATGCCGAAATCAAGAAGATGGACAAGGAAAGGGAGGGACAGCGGAAGAGCCTCCTAAGACAATATGGCATAATCAAAAACAAATTGACCAAGCAATATGAGGCGATTGAAAGCGGAGTTATCACCCTAGATCATGTGCAGAGAGGATCAGAGAGCTCCAAAGTCAGCGGTCCATCATCAAGGACAAACTGGACGAGATCAAATCGCACAGTTCCATGCCTCTCCACTTGTTCAGAGATGAATCCCTCGAAGAATTTCAGACCATGATCAGGGAAATGTTCCTGAGTGATGACAGAGTTGCGACCAAGGCTTATCTCAAGATTTTTATTGAGAAAATCATGATCAATCTTCCCCGGATTGACATTACCTACAAGTCGAATGTGCTTCTCATCGTTACAATCCTTCTTCATTTAAAGTGTTATACAGTAATTTTGCGGCATTTAAAGTATTAGCAATGATCCATATAAACATTGTTTGGTAACAAAATGGAGGCTTACATATGAAGAAATTATCATTTTGTTTTTTAATCGCATTTCTATTGATTGCTACTGGAGAAGGACAGGCCGTCAGAGCAATTCCTGATGATAACCTTGCCTATCCAGTACTTATAAGACTTGATAATGGTTCCACTGGCTCAGGATTTTTTCTAAGTAATAATAAAAACATCTTCTTGGTTACCGCAGCTCATGTACTTTTTGGTGAAAAGTCAGGGGGAATAATTGCAAAGAAAGCAACACTTCTATCTTATTCAAAAGACCCAAAAGAAACGGAAAGGAATATTATACAGCTTGATCTTTTAAATCTTCTTGCGGCAAATAAAATTCGGAAGCATTCAACTGAAGACGTTGCTATAGTTCTTATCGGAGATGTAACGGATAATAACAAACCTGATTCATTTGAAATTAAAATTTTATCAGGAGCTACTGTTCTAGAGAAATCACCTTCAGGTATTCTTTGTGTAAACATTAAGAGTATAAAGCAATTTAAAGATGTATTGACTGCAAACACAATATATCTTTTTGGGCATCCTACATCAATTGGCATCAAGGAAATTCCACAAATCGATCCACTTCGCCCTCTTCTACGTTTTGGTATAATAGCAGGAACGAATCCTTCCAATAAAACTATTATTCTTGATTGTCCGTCTTATCCTGGTAATAGTGGTGGTCCAGTCTTGGAAGTTGAAGAAGATAGTATCATCAATCGTCACTTCAGTATAATCGGGGTTGTAAGTCAATTTGTCCCATTTGAAGAAACTTGGTTAAATGAAACGCATAAATATAAAAATTTTACTATATCGAACTCTGGATATGCAGTTGCTGTTTCCATGGATCCAGTTCTTGAATTAACAAACTTACAATGATTCATTTCATTGCCTAAAAAAAACCTTAGAGCCAACGCTGAGAACGGTGCGGCTGAAAGCATCAGTTGCTCTCTTTTTATTAGTAATAACCAGTTCTGATGAATGACCACTACTGAACAGTTGTAGGTGAAGTCAACAATTCTAACGGGTCGGAAATCGGAATTTTGTTCCTTACTTCCTTAAGTGTTGTTTTCTTGTTTCCGTAGTTTATACAACATTTCAATCGGGAATAATTAAAAATTGCTGAACTCTAGCTTGATATGTGGTAAAAATATTAGGGGCAGATCAATAAGGCCGTGGT
>Ga0209777_10003361_pt1 | contig 19894 bp, 22 predicted proteins | sample FrelakmetHBP12HB_FD_187147 | JGI IMG/M metagenome (GOLD analysis project Ga0209777, IMG submission 187147) | Freshwater lake sediment microbial communities from the University of Notre Dame, USA, for methane emissions studies -HBP12 HB (SPAdes)... | ecosystem: Environmental > Aquatic >...
AATAAAAGCGGCTCAGATGAGCCGCTGGAATTATTTTATCAGGATTGCTCAATCCAGATTTGGCCGTTCCTTAAGTATAATCCATTACGGGGAACAGTGAAGGTTATTTGGAGAGGGACAAGCTCTGAATGTTTTTTCCGTAAACGAGTGAGCTCTTGATTAATTGGCTTAATTTCTATTCGGGCCTTATTTTGGGTGTAGTTTATGCTCCACAGTTGAGCCCGGAGATGAAACTCTGACTTGCTTAGATCGGACCATTCCATTGTTTGAACCTTGACGCTGGCCAAAATGAAACCACCAGCACAGGGCATAAGCAGATCAAGAAGTTCCTTTTTGACAATCGCACGCCCCAGATTATTTAATGTGGCATAGCGTTCAAGTGGCGTGGGCTGATTGATCAGAAGGGCCAGAAATTCTTTAAGCGTGGCAATGGGTTTGGGTTTAGCTTCGTCCTTCACTGCATCCTCCTTGGTTTTGACCCAGATCAACCTGATCTGATCGGGCTGATTATACGATAGCCGATTTTGATTATTTTGTCAAGGGCTCTTGACAATTTTAGGTATAATATTATAATAAAATCAAAGGAGGTAAGATGAAGACGATGACAGCTCAAACAGAAATGACCGAGCCAGAATTAAGAACCGTTGTGTTGATTTGCTGGGTTGGCGCTTTAATATACCTGGTATCAATTGGTATGGCGGCATCGTTGATTTATAGATGTGCTGCTGGAGCGGCAGCAATCCTTCTTTTATGTGCTTCGGTGATTTTTAGTGAGTTGAGAAAAAATGCTCGACCAGGTAAATCCGGTAAACCAACTAAGGAACTTGCTGAGGCCATGTTTGATGATGCCCTAGCACAAGATTTGATACTGCTGCCGCGGCAGATAACTGACGATCAAAAGGTTTTTTGTTTGAGCGCTGACCAACTTTGGATGGTTAGGCCAGATCCAGACAAGATTTTTCAGTTGGTTTTCTTGGCACGATTGTATGATGAGCGGTCAAAGGGCAGCAAGCTGCACCAGACCCTTTTGCAGCTGCTGGCCAGTCGCGGAGACTTAGCTGCTTTGGGCAAGGATCCAAACCACATGCACGTAGAATGGAAACGTCCGGACCAGATCTTGGGTTTAAGGTATTGCCACATTTCACTCCAGGAATGGCTGGAAGAAAATGGATACAAAGACGAAGTAGTTAAATTGTTGGCCTAATGGTTTTTTGGCTGCTCTCGTAAAGAGAGCAGCCTTTTGCTTGGAAAAGATTGTTTTTCTGTTATAATATCAGTTGGCCTTATCAAACTAAAAGTTATTTTTTATGATTATTCTAGGCATTGATCCTGGTTTTGCTATTACTGGCTATGCGTTTCTGAAAATAGAAGCGCCAGGCAATAAAATCACAGTTTTGGATTATGGTTGTGTTAAAACTGCGGTCGGCCAAGCCCTACCTGAACGGTTATTTGTTATTCATCAAAAAATTACTGATTTAATTAAAAAAAATAAGCCAGACAAAATGGCCATGGAAAAAATATTTTTCGCCCGTAATATAAAAACAGCCATGGCGGTGAGCGAGGCGCGGGGAATTATTAGCCTCGTCGCTGGCCAGCACAATTTGCCGTTAATAGAGTTAACGCCACTGCAGGTAAAACAAGCTTTAACTGGTTATGGCCAGGCCACCAAGCAGCAAATTCAAAAGATGGTAAAAATAATTTTGAAGTTAAAAGAGATTCCCAGGCCAGATGATGTGGCTGACGCCTTGGCGATTGCCTTGACGGCCAGTATGACTAAAAATTTTTAGTCCGCCCTCGCAGAAGATTTTGGATGTTAACTCAAGGATATCTGGGCCATGCTGGCAATTAGCTTGTAAAGAAAATAAATGTGCTGTGGCGGATTTCGCCCCCCCCAAAAAAATTATTTAGAGGAAATTATAATTGTAGGGGCTCAACGTTCTCCGCGGGCCAGGGCGATAGCCCAGACTTTGGCCGCGCCTTGTTGTTTTAAAATTTTGGCCGCTTCTTCTAGCGTGGCGCCGGTGGTACAGACATCGTCGATTAAAATTATATTTTTGTCCTTGATCACCGCCAATTCGTTAAGAGAAAAAATATTTTGGACATTAGTCAGCCGTTTCTGACGAGGCAATTCAGTTTGACTGCGAGTGGACTTAGTTCTTTGTAAAATTTTATTATTAATGCCCCATGAATATTTTTGGCTAAGTATAGTGGCTAGTAATTCGGCTTGATTAAAACCGCGAGAGCTAATTTCTGGCGATGTAGCGGAATGGGTACAACAAAGTCAGGCGAAAAATCCTGAGCGAAATGAGATTGATCTAAAACCTGAATCAGTAATTCCGCCACGGTCGGCATTAAATCTTGAACAAAAGAATACTTGATGGCGTGAATAGCCTGACGAACCAAGGGCTGATCATAATTTAGCGCATAAATTAAGCCATCCAGGTTGGTTTTACTGCGACAATTGGGGCAAGTCTGGCCGTTAGTTGAAGGGTGACGACAGACGGGACAGACGAAATAATCAATTAAGGAAATTGATTCTAAACAATTTGGACAGAGATAAGAATCAGGTCGGTCACAGCCCAGACATTGAACAGGAAAGACCAAATCTAATAGATAGTTCTTAATTTTGTTCAGTTTTTCTAAGGGCATAGTTATACACATTAAAAGCGGTTTTTGCCTTTTATAAATCCAATATTTATATTATACTATTAAAGGAGATTTAAACAAATTTTAATCGTCGTTATGTTATTCTTTAAGAAGAAACAGGGCTTTCTGGGTGTTGATCTGGGCAGTACCAGTCTTAAGCTGGTTGAATTAAGGTCAGAAAAGGGGGTGCCGACGCTAGTGACTTATGGCTATGCCGAACGCGCCATGGGTGACATTGTACGCGGCAATGCTGAGGAGGTGCAGAAAAACGCCGTAGACCTTTTGCAAAAATTATTTAAAAGCGCCGGCGCCGAAAGCTACCAGGCTATCAGCGCCTTGCCCAATTTCTCTGTTTTTAATTCAGTCATTACTTTACCGGTGATGTCAAAGAAAGATTTGACTCAGGCCATTCAGTGGGAGGCCAAAAAGGTTGTGCCCATGCCGCTTGAAGAAGTTATTCTTGACTGGGAAATTATTGAAGAAGTAAAAACAGACGGAACGATTTCTCCATCGCCGATCAGTGCCTCGCTTTCAAGCGAGAAGTCGGCTCCAAGCGAGACGCCGCTGGCAAAATTGGAGAAAGAAAACATCGAAGGATCTTTATCGAATCAAAATACTTCTGGTCTAGGAGGGATCAGTAATAGTTCTTCTATTGATGTGAGCGCGGCTTCATCAAAAGAAAGAAAGCTATATCGAGTTTTATTAACCGCCGCCTCACGGAGCTTGGTCAAAAAATATGTCGAAATTTTTCGCCTAGCCAATCTGCAATTGCTGGCCATTGAGACCGAAGCTTTTGCTTTGGCTCGAGCCCTGGTGGGCAAAGATGAGGCAACTACCATGATTATTGACAGTAGCGCGGTGACCACCGATATTGTTATTATTGAAAAAGGGATTCCAGTTTTAAACCGCAGCATTGATGTGGGCGGGGTTACCTTAACCAGGTCCATTGCCAACATCTTGAACATTGATTTTAAGCGCGCCGAGCAATTTAAGCGCGACGTGGGCCTGGGCGGGACCTCAAAAATTCCCGGCATTATTGAGCAGGCCCTAAAGCCGGTGGTGGAAGAAATTAACTATTCGTTAAATCTTTACCAGAATAAAGCCGGTCAGACCATCGAAAAGGTCATTTTATCTGGCGGCTCGGCCTACTTGCCTGACCTGGATAATTATTTTGCCAAGCTGTTAAATGTCAAAGTTGTTATCGGTGATCCGTGGTCGCGAGTAGCTTATCCGGCCGACTTAAAGCCGGCTCTGCAAGAAGTGGCGCCGCGCTTTGCCGTAGCCATTGGCCTGGCCCTAAGACAAATGGAATAGCAATTTAATTATGGTTAATTTTATTCCCGAAGACATTCGCCCCGAAGAATTACAACAGAAACCAGAGTCTGATGATTTTGAAATAGAGATAATTAAACCCCAGACTCAACCAGTCAAGCCGCCCATACCACCTGCGTCGGCTAAGCCAGTCGTTCCGTCGGCCAAGCCCCTGGTTAATCCCTGGGTGGGGGGTGGCATTGAGGATAGGTCGACCAGCAATGTAGTTGACCTGAGCCAAGAAGGCTTGACCCTGGATGATGGGCTGTCGCAAAAAATATCAACCGACGAAACTGTAGTTTTTAGAAACAATCTCTTTAAGGAAAAATTAATTAATATATTCAACAAAATAGGACAATTTATTGTAAAAATTATACATAGCAAGGTTTTTTTGGGCAGCGAAATAGTGCCCTCCAAAAAGAAAATACCCACTGGTATTACGACCGGCGCTCAGCCCGAAGTAGAGATCTCTTTAATGCCAGACGAGGCCCCGGTTACCCAAAGAATGGTTTATGAGAAAATTTTGATTTTATTGGCAGTCGCCGCTTTTTTGTTCTTGATTGTCTTTTTGGGTTGGAGCTGGGTGAACTGGCGTTCTGAATTGGCTAGAACTCAAATTAATCAAATTAAAGTGGAGATGTTGGCCACTGAAGGCAAAATTAACAGTTATAATGATTCATTACAACAAATACGATTATTAGAGAAACAAAGCAACCGCGCCATCAGCCTGTTAAGAGATCATGTTTATTGGACAAAGTTTTTTAATTTATTAGAAACCCACACCGTTCCAGATGTTTATTATTCTAATTTTGTCGCCAAAGCTGGAGATAAGATTACTCTACCGGCCGTAGCCAGAGATTTGACCTCGGTGGCTCGTCAGTTGGCGGCTTTTTATAGTGCCCCAGATTTTGTAGAAGATGCCACGATTACCAATTTAGTGGCCGGGCCCAAAAGCGTAAACTTTAATATTACCCTTACTCTAAACCCAGATGTTTTAAAAAAATAATTTTATGACGAGCAGGGCAATGGAAATATTTTTATTTCGTTATTTCATTCACGTGATTATCGTTTTGGCAATTATAATCTTGGTGGGTGGCTATTTTATTTTTATTAAACCGACTTTATCGCTTTTAGAGCCAGGCGGGAGCCTAGACGCCAAAGTTTATGAAACTATTTTATCCCAAGAGAAAACTTATCTTAGTAAAGCCGAGGCCTTAGATACTGATTATAAAAGTCTTGATCAAACTAAATTAGATAAATTAGGATATTTAGTGGGCAGTAAACTTGATGAACCGAGTTTATTATATCTTTTTCAAACCATTAATACGCAACAGGGAATTACGCCAGACAGTTTTACTTATACTAGCGACAAAGGCATAACGCAGGTAAAAATTAGTTTTTCAAGTAAAGATTATTTTGCCTTTAAAGATTATTTAAAAACTCTAGAAAAAAGTATTCGCTTAATGGACGTGGATGGCATCCAGATGTCGGCGATTGACGGAAATTATTCTATAGAGGTTACCACTTATTATCTTGAGTAATCAATCTATTTAATTAAATTTTATGCCAGAAGCAAAAAAAACACCGAAGCATTCTATAACTCGCGAGCAAGTTTTAATCGCGATTTTGGCTTTATTAATTATTGTCGTTCTGGTTTTATTGGCGCGAGCCCTGATAATTTCCCAATTATTTCAACCAAAAACAGCCGATGTCTTACCTCAAGCCCCCGCCTTTTTAAGCCTGCCATTGCCCTCATTAAAAGACATTAAAGACGCCCTCAATAATCCCAAGTTAGATGATTTACAGTTTTACCACATAATTGGCGCTCCGCCCGGACAAAATAAACCAGAAACGTTAGAGGAGCTAGCTAAGCAGGTTAAGGTAGGCAATATCGGGCGTTCTAATCCTTTCGTTCCTTTTGAGCAGGCTCCGACAAAATAATGAAGGCGGGTTATTTGTTGGCTGATATTAATTTTTAATCCGAACCAGTTCGGCTTCAATTTTTTATTCAAGCTTATTTCAAGTCATTTTTAAAATAAATAATTAAAATGCCTGGTCAGAATAATAAAGTTAGTCAATTGCTTTTTAATCGGGGAAAGATTTCTGCCGATCAGTTTAAGAAATTAGATTCTGATGCCGACGCAGGCGGTGTCGGCGCAGATGAGTTATTAGAAAAATCGCATCTTGTTTCTGAAGAAGATTTAGCCCGAGCCAAAAGCGAGGTTTATGGTTTGCCCGTGGCCGATTTATTGGGCTTGACGGTTGATAAGGAGTTGTTGAAAGTTTTACCCAAAGAGCTAGCCGAGACCTATCAGATGGCGGTCTTTGGCCAAGAAGATAATTCTTTGAAGGTTGCCTTAATGAACCCTGGCGATTTCAAGGCCAGGGAGGCCATGGACTTTGTGGCCAAGTCAAAAAATTTGAACGCCAAGTATTATATTACCACCACTTCGGCTCTAAAGAATCTTTTGGCTCAATATAGCGGTTTAGCCGTGGAGGTTGAAGAGGCCCTGGGCGGAATTAGTGATCAATTTGCGTCTTTAGTGCAAGAAGGTAAAAGCTGGGCTGAAATTGGGCTAGAAGAGGCCAATCAAGCGGCACCAGTGACAAAATTGGTCGGCTCGATTTTGAAATATGCTGTTGACAACAAGGCCTCTGATGTTCACATTGAGCCCTTGGGCGACAAAACCAGGGTTCGTTATCGTATTGATGGTATTTTGCGCTCGGTGGCTATGTTGCCCGGCCATATTCATTCGGCCATCATTTCGAGAATTAAAGTCATGTCCAATCTTAAGCTGGACGAAACGCGCATTCCTCAAGATGGCCGTATCAGAGTGGTTATTTCTGGACGCAAAATTGATTTGAGAGTCGCCACCTTGCCGCTATTGGAAAAAGAAAAAGTGGTGATGAGAATTTTGGATCCAGCGCAAAAGATTTTTACTTTGGAAGATTTGGGTTTTTGGGGCTACGGGTTAGAGGTAATGAACAAAAATTTACTTCGTCCCCACGGTATGTTTCTGGTCACTGGTCCAACTGGCTCTGGTAAGACCACCACTATTTATGCGGTACTAAAAATTTTAAATAAAGACAGGGTTAACATCATTACCCTGGAAGACCCGATTGAATATTATATGGAAGGCATTAATCAATCGCAGGTTAAACCTGATATTGGTTATACTTTTGCCAGCGGTATTAGATCGGTGGTGCGTCAAGACCCGAATATTATTATGGTGGGAGAAATCCGCGATAATGAAACCGCTGAATTGGCCACTCACGCCTCTTTAACGGGTCACATTGTTCTGTCAACCATGCATACCAATGACGCACTAGGAGCCATTCCTCGTTTGATTGACATGAAGATTGAGCCATTTCTGATTGCCTCGTCGGTGAATTTAGTCATGGCTCAACGCTTGGTGCGAAAAATTTGTGAATATTGTCGCGAGCCGTTTGAAATCGCGCCGGCCGTGGAGCAAGATATTGTTAAGAGTTTAACCGGCGTTGCCGAGATTAATTTAGATCAATATCGCGATGCCGACACCGGCCGATTAAAATTTTATCATGGCCGCGGCTGCGCCCGCTGCAATCGGGAAGGCTATCGGGGCCGAATGGCTATCTTTGAGCTGATTGAGGTGACCGACCAGATGAAAAAAATTATTACCGGCGGCTGTAAAATTGACGAAATGAAGGCCGAATTTAAGCGCCAGGGATTGTTGGACATGCGTAAAGATGGTTATGTTAAAGTATTAAAAGGATTGACTACCGTAGAAGAGGTTCTGCGTGTGGCCATGGAATAATTTAAAATTTATTGATTATTAATTTATATGGACACGCAATTAGAAGCCATTTTTAATCGCTGGTTAATGTCGGCGCTAGAGCAGAAGGCCTCTGATTTGTTTTTATTTCCTGGGCAAAAGCCTCGCATCAGAGTAGATGGTCAAATAAAAAATCTGGACAACGAACAGGTTGTTTCCCCCGCTTTTGTGGACGGTATTTTAGTGCGCTTGTTAAATGCCGAGCAGCAAGATTTTTTTCGTAAGCATCGCCAGTTAATTTTTAGCCGAGACCTCGGCAAAAACAATCGCGCCAAAATTTATATTTTCCGTCAAAATAATTTATCTAGCATTGCCCTTAAATTAATTTCTAATAAAATTATCCCCCTAGAACAACTGAAACTGCCAAAAATTATCACAGAGTTGAGTTCTGCCAAAAGGGGCTTAATTATTATTACTGGTCCCAGAGATTCTGGCCGCTCGACCTTGCTGGCGGCAATAATCGATTATATTAATAAAAATTTTAATTATCATATTACTACCTTAGAAAGGCCGATTGAGTATGTTTTTGGCAACGGCAAATCTTTGATAGAACAGCGCGAGGTGGGTCGTGACGTCATTAGCTTTACCGACGGCGTTAAATTAAACCAGAACAGAAACATTGATGTCTTGGTGGTTTCTGAGATTGAAACCCCGGAAATGTTTCTGGAGTTATTAAAGATTTGTCAGCGCGGTGTTTTGGTCTTTGTCCTGGCCGATATAAATAATACTTATAATGTTATTAAACAGATGATAGAAGATTTTCCGCCTGACCGCCAAAGTATCGCCAGGTCGCTGATAGGAGATAATCTAACTGGCATTATTTCAACTCGCCTTATTCCAAAAATTGGCGGCGGACGAGTTTTGGCCTTAGAGGTTTTTTCTGTTTCTCCAGTGGCCCAAAATTTGATTAAAGAGGGCAAGATCCTGCAATTAAAAAATATTTTTCAGATTACCGAGCAAGAGGCTTCAATTTCTTTGGACAGATTTTTGGCTGACCTGGTTAGCTCGGGTCAAGTTTCGCCAGAAGAGGCCTTAAAACAGGCCATGGAACCGGAGGTTTTAAAATCTTTAATGGCTCATCATTAAAACAATTATGGAGTTTACTTATCGCGTTAAAACATTAGACGGAGGAACCTTAGAGGGAGTACTTGAGGCGTCCAATGAGCGTTCGGCAGCCGAAGCTTTGAGTAAAAAGGATTATATTTTATTGTCCTTAAAAGAGAAAAAAGGCACTGGCCTTAAAATGGAAATTAATATTCCGTTTCTTGATCGCGTGGGACCGAAAGACATGGTTTTGTTTTCGCGGCAATTGGCGGTAATGGTATCGGCCGGTGTGCCATTGGTGCGAGCCCTGGAGGTAATGGTTTTACAAACCAGCAGTCGAGCTTTAAAAAAAATGATTACCGAGATTGGTTCTAACGTTCGCGGTGGTGTTCGCCTATCTTCGGCTTTAGCTAATTATCCGGATGTTTTTGATAATTTTTATGTTAACATGGTGCGCACTGGCGAAACCTCTGGTAAGTTAGATGATGTTTTAAATTATTTGGCCGATGAACAAGAAAAAAACTATGACCTGTCCAGCAAGATCAAGGGAGCCATGATGTACCCTGCCTTTGTCTTGTGCGCTGTGGCCGTGGTGATGTTTATCATGATGACCTTTGTCGTGCCCAAATTGACTTCGGTTTTAACCGAGTCGGGAGTGGCCCTGCCTCTTCCTACTAAAATAATGATTGCCGTGGCTACCTTTTTGGGTCATTGGTGGGTGTTGATCGTAATCTTGGTGATATTTTTAATAATTTTTACCCCACTGTGGATTAGAAGGAGTAGGGTGGGCCGTTATTCTTGGGATTTATTAAAATTAAAGATACCAGTGTTGGGCAATTTGTTTCAAAAAGTTTATATTGTTCGTTTTACTCGATCGTTATCTACTCTTTTGGTTGGAGGCGTGCCCATTAATTTGGCCCTTAAAATAGTGGCTGATGTGGTAGAAAATTCAGTCTACCATGATCTGATTTTGAGAACCGTCAAGTCGGTGGAGGATGGCTATTCTATCTCCACCGTTTTCGCCACCTCTAATGCGATTCCGCAGATGTTGTCGCAAATTATGGTGGTGGGAGAGCAAACTGGTCAGCTAGATTCGATTTTAGACCGCATGGCCAATTTTTATGCGCGAGAAATAGAAAATATTTTAGGCCGCTTAACCACGCTGCTAGAACCTTTAATCATCGTTTTTTTGGGCATTATCGTGGCCGGAATTGTGTCGGCCATTATTATGCCTATGTACAATTTAGCCAGTGCGATTCAATAATTTTCTCGCTATAAATTTTTAAGTAGGGGCACTTGGCTCAATGGTAGAGCGCTTCCTTCACACGGAAGAGGTTGAAGGTTCGATTCCTTCAGTGCCCATATTACTTTAGCCGCACTTCAACGTCTTTTAATCATTATTATGACCGAAACGTCATTTAAGAAATTGCTTTTAAACTTAGAGAAAAATGGTTATAAAATTATTGCCCCGCAGACCAGAGATGGAGAAGTGGTGATTGATCAACTACCGGCTCAACAAGCCGCGGCCATAAATTTTACCCAGCAGCCGTTTTATTCTTTTAAGAAATTTTTTATTCCCCCAGCCGAGGGACTTTTTTATTTTTCCGGCCAGTCAATTGAGCCTACTGTTGATGATACAAAATTAGCCTTAATCGGTTTGTCTACTTTAGATTTGTTGGCCATTAATTTGTGGCGACAGGTTTTTGAGAGAGATGTTTATTGGCAAGAAAGATTTAAAAATGTGATTTTGATTGGTATGGGGTCGGCGCCAAGTGATAAAAAAATTTTTAATCTTTGGGAGGCCAACTACGAAGAAAATATTTTAGAGCATGTTCAATTTGATGTTTTTTTATTAAGACAAGGCAAGGAATGGGCGATTTTCAGCGGTACGCGTTTGGGGCAAAAAATATTAGATGATTTCGGTTACGCAGATTATCAGCACATTCAGTTCGCCGGGCTAATTAAAGAAGAGGGCGTTGATCCGTCAATACGAGAAATCTATCGCAAATTAAAATTAATGAAGCCGACCGATAAAATGTGGCAGGATTTGGGGCGGCGTTGTATTGCCTGTGGTAAGTGTACCATCGCCTGTCCGACTTGTTTTTGCTTTGACGCAGAAGACAAAATTTTAGATGATAAAAAAATAATTCGCCAGCGCTGTTGGTCAAGTTGTTTTTATCCAGAGTTTTCGGAAATCGCCGGCCAAAAAGTTTTTTTGTCCACCATCGCCGAGAAAATATATTTTTGGTATTATCATAAATTCGTGCGGATTTTTGAGGAATATTCTATTCCTGGCTGTGTCGGCTGTGGGCGTTGTGCGCGGGTCTGCCCAGTGGGCATTGATATCGGCCAGGTTTTAGCCGACATTAAAAATAATCAAAAGCCCTGATATGTTAAACGTTTATCAGCCTGTTTGGGTCAAAATTAAAACAATCAAACAAGAAGCGAAAAATATTAAACTTTTTGCTTTGGAATTTTTAGATGAAAAAACAGCTAAAGATTTTGTTTTTACTCCCGGCCAAATTATTGAAGTTGGTTTACCTGGTTTTGGCGAGGCGCCATTAGCGATTTGTTCGGCCAGTCAAGAAAAAAATTTTTTTGAAATAGCCGTGCGCGCCATGGGCCAATTAACCGAACGGTTGCATCAATTGCAAGTTGGCGATAAAATTATGGTGCGCGGTCCTTTTGGCCGAGGGTTTCTGGACACCAAAGAAAAAAATGTTTTATTGGTTGTGGGCGGCCTGGGCATAGTTCCTTCGCGTTCTTTTATTTTATCTCAAATTAGTCAGAAATTAGGCGATAAAATTGCTATTTTTTATGGCGCCCATTCACCCGAAGAATTATTATTCAAAAATGAATTTTCTCAATGGCAAAAGAATGGTGTTAAAATTTATTTGACCGTTGATCAGAAAGGTAAAAATTGGACCGGCGCAGTGGGGCCGGTCACAGCTTTGCTTGATAATTTGAGCAAAAAAAATATTACTGTGCCATCTAAAATAATTGCCATGCTTTGTGGACCAATGGCTATGTATGGTTCAGCGATAGCCAAATTAAGGCAAAATAATTTTTCTGAACAAAATATTTACTTGTCTTTAGAGCGGCGCATGTATTGTGGCGTGGGGATTTGTCAGCATTGCGCCATCGGGCCAAAATATGTTTGTAAAGACGGTCCGGTCTTTCCCTGGAGTGAAATTAAAGATATCTATAACGCGATTTAATATGTGGTTAAAAGATTTTGACTATTTTCTACCCAAAGAATTAATTGCCCAGAAACCAATTCAGCCGCGAGACCATTCGCGGTTGATGGTTTTAAATCGGCAAGAACGAACCATCGTCCATGATTATTTTTATAATTTGGGTAAATATCTGCAGCCTGGCGATATGTTAGTGGCCAATAATTCCAAGGTCATTTCAGCTAGGCTCATCGGTCACAAACAAACCGGCGGACAAGTAGAAATATTTTTATTGCGCCAGATTAATGAGCATGATTGGCAGGTTTTGATTAAAAATTGTAAAGTCGGCGACCAAGTTATTTTTCAAAAAAGATTTTTGCTGCACACGTTCTCTTTAAAGGCTGAAATCATTAAGCAAAATGCCGATCGTACCCGGCAGGCCCGCTTTAACCTTCAGGGCGAGCAATTATTGAGAGCCATTAATCAATTGGGACAAACGCCAACGCCGCCTTATATCAAAAGTAAAGCCAAGGCCAGCGACTATCAAACAATTTATGCCCAGGTTAGCGGCTCAGTGGCCGCGCCGACCGCTGGCTTTCATTTTACGTATAACTTAATTAAACAATTATCCGCCCAAAATATAAATTTGTCTTATCTGACCTTACACGTGGGGCTGGGAACATTTTTATCGGTCAGCACAGAAAAAATTGAAGAACACCATTTGCATGAAGAATGGGCCGAAGTGTCGCCTGAGTTAGCGGAAAAATTAAATATAGTTAAAAAAAATCACCAGCGCATCATTGCCGTGGGTACGACTAGCGTCAGGACGTTAGAATATTTTGCCGCTGATGGTCAGCTCCGAAGCGGAGGCGAATGGATTAACTTATTTATCTATCCTGGCTATCAGTTTAAATTTGTGGACGCCATGATTACCAATTTTCATCTGCCCAAATCAAGTTTATTGATGTTGGTTTCGGCGCTGGCTGGTAGAGAGTTCATTCTGCGTGCTTATCAAGAAGCGATTGATAAAAAATATCGGTTCTACTCCTTTGGCGATGCAATGTTAATAATTTGACTTGACAAATTTTAGACAAAGTGTATTATAATATTAAGAAAGGAGGTTCTTGATGCTAGAACTGGACTTTAATCGAAAACCTACGCGAGATGATATTTTCGTCGTGTTTACCATGTTGGATTATATGCAGGCAAAAAGTCGTGGCGGACCCATCAGTTTTATTGGTGACTTTATTAGGGGCGATATGTTGGCAGGACACTTCGGTTTGTCAGCCGACACCACCATTGAAGAAATTGGTAAGGCAGCCCTTTCATTAGATAAAAGTTTTTTGCTTCTAGCCAATCCACTAATTCGGCGATAGTTCTTTCGCTCCGACCTAGGTCGGAGCGATTTTTTTAAAAACAAAATGTCTGCCCGAGAGCAGACACCTTGTTCGTGCGAATCAATTCTATCTTCTCTTTTTGCCGTGCTTTTTGGCTTTTTTAGTCTTTTTAGCCTTTTTGTGCTTTTTGACGGCTTTTCTTTTCTTGGCCATAATTGGTTCCTCTTTAAATTTTTTGTTGATCAATGATGACCGACAAAAAATTTTTTTATTACCACTTAAACCTAATTTAATTATAGAACAAAAACCATGAAATGAAACAAAAAACTGTGGATAACTTTTGTTTTTTGACACCTGCACTTGAGATCAACAGAAAATCAAAAAATTTTTCCCCTTGATTCGTTTTTAAAATTGTGCTATGATGTTAAAAGTTATAATTTTTAAGATTTATCATATGTTAAAAAGAGTTTATTTAGATTATGCGGCTACCAGCCCGACCGATGAGCGAGTGATTAAGGCTATGGCGCCTTATTGGCAGCGCTTTTTTGGCAATCCTTCCAGTTTGCACTATTTTGGCCAAGAAACCCGCGGTGCCGTGGAAGTGGCCCGGGAAAAGGTGGCTCGCTTAATCGGCGCGCAGCCCGAAGAGATTGTTTTTACCAGTGGCGGCACTGAAGCTGACAATTTTGCCCTGAAGGGTGTGGCCTGTGTAGCCAAATCGCAGGGCCAACATTTAATCACCACTAAAATTGAGCACTCGGCGATTTTGAAACCAGCCGAATTTTTGGCTAAACAAGGCTTCACAATTACTTATTTATCGCCGCAGAAAGATGGATTAATTAAACCCGATGATTTACGCGCCGCCTTGACCGACAAAACCATTTTAGTTTCTATTATGCACGCCAACAATGAAGTGGGTACGATTGAGCCGATTAAAGAATTGGCTGAAGTGATTAAAAAATTTCGTGGTGCGAAAAAATATCCCTTGTTTCACGTTGACGCCGTGCAGACCGTCGGACACTTGCCAATTGATGTTAACGAACTGGGCGCAGACTTGCTTTCAATGTCGGCCCACAAACTTGCCGGACCAAAAGGCGTTGGCGCTTTATATATTCGTAAAGGAATTACTCTGGAGCCATTCATGCATGGTGGCGAACAAGAGCGCGGCCGGCGCGGTTCCACCGAAAACGTTCCTGGCATTGTTGGTTTTGGTAAAGCCTGCGAATTAGCGGAAAAAGAAATGGGAGCCGAAGAAGTTCGTTTGAGCAAGCTGCGAGATTATTTTATCAAAGAAGTGATGAGCAAAATTGAGCGGGTGACTCTTAATGGTCACGTCACTAAACGTCTGCCCAATAATATTAATTTAAGCTTTGAGGGCATTGAAGGCGAGTCCATGATGTTGTCGCTGGATTTGGCCGGCATTGCTTGCTCAACCGGTTCGGCTTGCTCTTCTAATACTTTGGAGCCATCACACGTGATGTTGGCCCTGGGCGTTAATCCGGAGATGGCCCATTCTTCACTGCGCTTTACCTTGGGCAGAGAAACGACCAAGCAAGATTTAGACTATACAGTTAATCAATTAGTTAAAATTATTAAACGTTTAAGAGATATTTCTCCTTATAAGTAATTAAAAAAATATTTTATGTCATATTCACAAAAAGTTATAGATTATTTTACTCATCCGCGTAATGTCGGTAAAATGGACAATCCCGACGGCGTGGGCAAGGTTGGCAATCCGGTATGCGGCGACGTGATGGAGCTGTATATTAAGGTTGAGAACGGCAAGATTATTGACGCTAAGTTCCAAACCTTTGGTTGTGCAGCGGCGATCGCCACCAGCTCTATGGTGACTGAATTAGTTAAGGGCAAAACTCTTGACGAGGCCTTGAGAATTAGCAATGAAACGGTCACCGAAGCTTTGGGTGGCGTGCCGGCGATTAAGCGGCATTGTTCGGTCTTGGCCGAAGAGGCCCTGAAAGCGGCTATTGCGGATTATAAAAGTAAACATTCATAAAAATTTATGTCTGAAAAACTATTAGTCGCAGTGGCGATGAGTGGCGGCGTGGATAGCAGCGTCGCTGCTTTGTTATTACAGCAACAAGGCTATCCGATAGTTGGCTTGACCATGCAGCTGGTGCCGTGCGGCGGAGAAAAAGTAGGCGGCTGTTGTGGCATTGAGGCTGTGCGTTCGGCGCAGAAGGTTTGTCAGAAACTGCATGTGCCGCATTATGTGGTTAATTTTCGCGAACCATTCAGAAAAATCGTGATTAATAATTTTATTCAAGAATACGGCCACGGTCACACGCCCAACCCCTGCGTGATTTGTAATGAAAAAATTAAATTTGATTTATTGCTGCGTCGGGCCAAAGAAATCGGCGCTGCTTATTTAGCCACTGGACACTATGCGGTGATTAAATCGCGCGGACAGAAGGTATTTTTATTTAAAGGCAAAGATAAGAACAAGGATCAATCATATTTTTTATACCGCTTGAGACAGAATCAATTAAAACATCTTTTATTCCCTTTGGGCAACTTAACTAAGCCGCAGGTGCGACAAATTGCCGCCAAAGCCAAGCTACCCACGGCCGCTAAGCCAGAATCGCAGGAAATTTGTTTTATTCCTGACAACAACTATCGTAATTTTTTAGTCAGTGCGACAGGCACTAAAGGCAAATCCGGTTTAATCGTGGATAAAAAAAATAAAATCTTGAGCCATCATTCAGATTTGAATCAATATACTATTGGCCAACGCAAGGGACTGGGCTTAAACAACTCCAAACCACTATATGTGATTAAAATAGACGTTAAGAATAATAAATTAATAATCGGCCCAGAAAAAGATTTATATCAAAAAAAATGTTTGGTTAAAAATGTGAATTGGACTGGCGGCGTTGCGCCAAAATTGCCGTTGCGTGCGATGGCTAAAATTCGTTATCGCAGCCCAGCTGCTAGGGCCACCATAAAAAAACAAGGCCAGAATTTACTCTGTCGATTTATTAAAGCTCAACGTGCCATTACCCCCGGCCAATCCATTGTTTTTTATCAAGGTAATCAAGTTTTGGGCGGCGGAATCATTGAGCAGGCCATTGATTAATTTTAGAAAAATGATATTATAAGTTTGATTTTGTTTCCGCAGTTGCGGGATCGTCCCTCGGCCGTAGCCCGAGGCTACAGCCTACGGGCGAGGCTAACGGTAGGACATTATGCAGACGGTATATGTTTTAAAGAGTCTCAAGGATAACAACCTTTATATTGGTTGTACTTCTAATCTAGAGAAAAGAATTCAAGAACATAATAATAGAAGGGTTTTCTCAACCAAGAAAAGATTACCACTAGTTCTAATTTATTCGGAGAATTATAATGATAAATATGAAGCCTATAGAATGGAAGGGTTCTATAAAACGGCTAAGGGTAAAAGGGCTTTAAAAAATAAAATGCAACAATGCGGGATCGTCTAACGGTAGGACAGCAGCCTTTGGAGCTGCCTATCCTGGTTCGAATCCAGGTCCCGCAGCCAAAAAGAGCTCTGACAAAGAGCTCTTTTTGCTATTGACAAAAGACCAAAAATATGACAATATAATAAAATAGTGTTCACTTGACAGCGAAACAAAAGACAGAATTGTCTTTTATGCTTTTTGTTGTCAAGTCCACTAGAGAAATCAAGAAAGGAGGTTAGGAATATGGGTGGCGGTGGAAAATTTTATGATCGAGATGTAACAGATCGAACTCGTCGTACGGCACAAGGTTTCTCAACCGATGCAGATAGGGTTTTGTCTAGAAGTCAGGCGGATTCGTCATCGTCTCCATTGAATCGTCATATTGCTTGTACAGGTGAAAGCGCGGTTGCTTTATCTCTTGATGGTACTGGGTCTATGGGAAGGTTGCCCAAAATTCTTTGGGATAAGTTCCCCATGATCGCAGGACAATTAGTGGAAAGGGCTTATTTACCAAATCCAACCATCAGCCTTTCAATTATAGGAGACATTGAGGGCTCTACGAGTGGAAGTAGGGGTGATAGCGCGCCAATTCGGGTCGCTGATTTTTGTCAGGTGCGCGAGCTAGACACCTGGCTTCAAAAACTATGGCTAGAGGGTGGCGGTTGGGGTCAAGCCAGAGAGTCTTATGAATTCATGGCTTATTTCTATGCCAGACGCTGCGATATTTCAAAGGCGATCACGTCAATGATGATTTTTACTGGCGACGAAGGATTTCGTGATCAGCTTAGTGGAGCTGAGTTGCGAAAACGTTTTGGTGGCAATCATGAGACCATTTCAAGCAGTGCGGCGTTTAAAGAGCTTAGGCAGAAATTTTCTGACAATGTATTCTTAGTCCATCCTCCTTATCAGGATGCAAGTGAGGACAAAACAATCGTTAAAATGTGGCAAGGGGTTCTTGGCAAAGAACATATCGTTAACCTAGGAACCAATGAAGCGATTGGCGATATCATTCTCGGTATTATTGCTTTGGTTGGTGGAACCAGAGATTTATCTACTTATCTTAACGAAATGGAGAGTCGCGAGCAGACCCCCGAAAGAATCGCAGAAGTGAAAAGGTCGTTGACTGAATTGGCTGATTTCCTGAAGCATCGGCCAAAAATTCGTCCACATGCTTCTAATCCAGAAGGAAGTTCGGCAGATAAGCCGATCGACTGGAAATAACAAAAAAAGAGGGCCCACCGAATTCTCATTCAGAATAAATCAGTGGGCCCTTTTCTAGAAAGGAGGAGAACGAGCAATGTTAGGCTCTAGTATACTTGTTGTTTGTGGTATTGAATTAGGAGATGAAGCCAAGGGTACAACTACTAATTTTTTAACAGAATTATCCGGCTCGCCATTGACCGTTCGATATAATGGTGGTCCTCAGGCTGGACATAATGTTGTGACTGGAAATGGGCGATGGCACTGTTTTGCCCAATTTGGCTCTGGCACATTCACCGACAATACTCTTACTTATTTGTCTAGATACATGTTAATTGAACCCGAGGCTCTTTTTCGAGAAGCTCAAACCCTAAAAAACAAAGGCGTTCAGAATCCCTTGTCGCGATGTATCATTGATGCTCGAGCAACGGTAATTACTCCTGCGCACAAGCTCGTAGGACAGTTGCTGGAGATTAGTCGGGGCGAGCATCGCCTTGGCTCCTGCGGAATGGGTGTAGGACGAGCTATCTTAGATCAAGAAAATGGCCTGTTCATTAGCTTGCAAGATTTCTTCAGCCCAGAAGTATTGGCCGAGAAGTTGAGGTGCTTGATTGATTGGGAGCTAGCTAAGGCCAGAGAAATCTTGGCAAGTAATCCGCGTTCATCAAGCATGCAAGAGACTTATCAGTATTTTTTGGGAAGATTGAATCTTGAAGATCTGCTGAAAACATATGCGAATTTTCTGCAGAGAATGCGCTCCAACATTGATCAAACTGGTAGTTTCCTCGCTCGGTATTTGTCGCAGCAGACAACCGTCATTTTTGAGGGAGCCCAGGGAGCGCTTCTAGACAGAAAACGCGGTTTTCATCCGCATATCACCCAAAGCAGAACCACTTATCACAATGCCGCAGACTTGTTGCTCGGTCATGACTGCGAAGTCAAAAAGATCGGCGTTATGCGTCCTTACGCTCATCGCCATGGTCGCGGTCCATTGGTGACCGAAGACGAATCTTTGACCCGATATTTTACAGAACTGCACAATTCAGAAAACGCTTGGCAGGGGCCATTTCGCGTGGGCTGGCTTGACCTGCTTTCACTGCGCTATGGTCTGGCGATTAATGATGGAGTAGACGCTTTGGTCTTAACAAATTTGGACCAGCTTTCATCGCTGGCCGAAATAAAGATCTGCCAATCTTATGAATATCGCGGACCTTTGAATGACTTGGACTCTTATTTTGAATGGGAGCCTCTTGGGTCGCAAAGAGCCAAGATCACCGCTATTAAGAATGAGCCATTGAGCTTAGAGCAAAGCGAGCAGAGAACTCGCATTTTGATGGATTGTCGCCCCTTGGAGTTTATTAAACTTCCTGGTTGGCAACAAGACATTACCAAGGCCAGAAAGGCTTCGGATTTGCCGCTGCAGAGCCGTCAACTAATTTCCTTTTTGGAAAGTAGCGCCGGCCTGACAACACCGATTTGGACTGTCTCGGTTGATCCAACTAGCCGAGGGAAAATATTACTTAGATAGAGGTCGTCAGCTGAACCAGCGGACGACCTTTTAATTTAATCGAATCTTGACAATTGGCCATTTTCTGGTTTAATTGAATAATAACGCTTGGAGCTGCCTATCCTGGTTCGAATCCAGGTCCCGCAGCCAAATTTTTCTTATATGACCTTTTTATTGATTTTCTTCGTCGTTAGTCTTTTTATTGTATTTTGCAGATTTTTATTATCGATTACTTATGTTCAGAGGAGGGGAAGCATGGGAGAGAATTTCGTTATTGAAAAACTACTTAAACTTGACCCAGCTCATTATAGGGTTTTAAATGATCTTTTACTTCCTTCCCACAATAGCGTAGGTACCACTCAAATTGATCAGGTTGTTGTTTCAAATTATGGTGTTTTTTGTATAGAAACCAAGGCATATCGAGGGT
>Ga0209777_10003362_pt1 | contig 19894 bp, 59 predicted proteins | sample FrelakmetHBP12HB_FD_187147 | JGI IMG/M metagenome (GOLD analysis project Ga0209777, IMG submission 187147) | Freshwater lake sediment microbial communities from the University of Notre Dame, USA, for methane emissions studies -HBP12 HB (SPAdes)... | ecosystem: Environmental > Aquatic >...
AAGGTTCGACGATTGACGAATATATACGACAAACGACGAAGGAGGTCAGGAAACGAAACGTTTATAAAGGGGTCAGGAAGATATAATATTAACGCGAAAAGTACGCAAATAAATTAAAAATATACGGTCAATAAACGAAACGTATATAAAGAGGTCAGTAATATATAATAATATAACGATTATTCGATAAATAAGCGAATAATAAACAAATTTGGAGGGATATATATGGTAAATGAAGAAGTAGGGTCAATAGAAGCGACAGATATGGGTCAATTCTATCGCAAAGCGAAAATAAAGAGCGATACGGGTAAAATCCCTAAAACTTACGCCTATATGGTGGCGGATTTAGGGACTCAGAGGTCGGATTTACTCCTCGAGTATCGAAATTCAGGAGTCGATACGGTAGATTTGTGTTTTTACCTATTAAAAACATATAAATCCACGTTCCTCGCTCCGCCAAAGAAGGCGCCCGAAGTTCCAACGAAGAATTGAGGGGATTTTCCCCTCTTTTCAATTATTTTCATGTTAATGTTCATATTCATGTTCATGCGTCATGCGAGATAATAAGTATATATGGAGGGATTAGATGAAAAACAAAAAAGAATTTCGTGAAATGTTGTTTAGCGAAGAACAAATAAATTATTTATTGGTCTCGCTAAATGAGTCGATAAAAATGGAGTTGAAAGAAGGAAAAGATGAAGACTCCATTTATGGAAATAGGTCAGTCGCTCTGGAAATGATTGATTTATATCATTATATAGCGACTTCGTCAATAGGAATGTGAAATAGGCGTTTAGAAATTTTCTATTTGCTCTTTGTACATGAAGCGCTAGAAAAAGTATAAAGGTGATGAGAATGGATACGAATGAAAGGGAAGAGTTGAGAGTGTTTTACGCTCAAAAAGCTAAAAGACATAATGAATGGTTAGTAGAAAAGATATGTGAAATGATACAAGTGAAACGTGATACAATAAAACGAGGAATAGATGTTAGAGGGGAAATATCAACTTTAACGGATGTATTAAGGTTATTGGATACAAATGAATCGCTGGAAGTGTATAATAATAAACTTCTTGATATTTTAATTTTAAAAATTGTTAAATATCAGGGAAAGTTTTACGATAGTATGGTTTCTGGGAATAAATTTGATGAAGGGAGGTATTCTGCGTGCGAAGATATCGGAAAAATGATAAGGGAATTAATGAAAGAATAAAAAGGTGATTAGGTGGAATATGAACAAAAAATTAAATATCTAGAAACATTTTTTGGTGATATGGGAAAAGATTACATAAAAATTAATTTGTCTCGTGCAGAATGGATGATACTTGTAGATGCGAAAATTTGGAATACTCAAAGTTATAAGATTGATTCTGATACTGCGAAGTTAAAACACATTCAAAATGGAATAAGGGATACAATAATTGAGAAAATTTTGTTTTTCAGTGAAAAAGGTGATGTAGAAGAATAAATGGAGGGATTAATATGGAAATGAGTGATAGTGAACGTGCGTTGTGTAATAAAGAATCAGAAATGAACGATAAATTTGATGGTCGGATTTGCGGTTTTTTCAATAAAGTAAATGATATCAGGGATGAAGAAGTAAAAAAGTTAGGTTATGATTTAGATAATGAGCGTATACGTGGAAGAATAGAAGCGTATAATAATATAATAAAATTATTCCATAATGAAGGGATATAAAAAGGTTATTGGATGGAAGAATTAACTCATAAGTGTCGTTTTTGTAATAAAAGGTTTAACGGAACTATATATGATGACCTTCTTTTATTCCAAGAATATATGGACGTAGCGATTTGTCCTGATTGCGCTCCTGAAGTTAAGAAGTTTATGAAGAATTACTTTTCTACTAAAATAAATGAAGAATGAATGGAGGGATAAGTATGGAAGAAAAAGAAGAAAGAGTAGGTATGAATAAAAGTGAGTTTGTGAAGTATGGTGATGGATGGAGGAATGGGTCGGATAGTAAAAAAGTTGAGATAATTTTAATTTTAAAGGATTTAGTGCGTAAAGAAGAACATCTTTTAACTGATAAAGATGAACATGATGATGATTTGTTATATAGGAAAGAAGTTCCTATTCATGTTGGAAAATTAAGGGCGTTTAAAGAAATATTATTTCAAATGGATAAGTATTGGGAAGTAAAAGATGAAATAATTAAGTCTATTACGCCGAGTAGGGTATTTGTGAAAGAGGAAGGTCATGATTTTCATCAAGGACGTGTAGATGCGCTTGAAGGAATTTTAACGTGGATTAATAATAAAAGTAAATATGAAATAGTTGAAAATATGTACTGATTCGAGAGTTACTCGAATAAAAACAGAAATTGGAGGGATTTGAATGGGAAAAAATGGAATAGAAATAGATATGAATCAGTTCAGGAAGAAAGCGAAAGAAGGTAAGGGTGATGGAGTAAGTTATACCTACGCATATGTGAAGGCGGAGGTAGGAACTGAAGATTCTGACCTCTTACTTGAGTTCAAGAATGCGGGATACGAAGTAAAGGACATTATGTTGTACCTACTTCGGATGCATAAAGGGGATTTCGACCTTTAAAGAGGGGGAAGTCCCCTCTTTTTATTATTTTTCTTGATTATTTAGGTTTTTAATATGAAATTGGAGGGATTTTATGAAAAATGAAGAAAAGAAGGTCAGGAACCTAGTTTTGAGTGGGGATTATGAGTATTTTGGGTTTGAATGGTTAGAGAAATTGGTCAATTCAAGTATTAGTGGGACTGCGATTTTAGAAATTGATTTTGGAACGTATGAATTCAGAGTATATGATGAAAAGTAGGTCAACCCTAAACTTCATAATAGATGATACGCTTTATTCCTTGAGAGGAATAATTACCCATCGCTATTATGAAGGGGGTAATGATAATTTCATAAAAAAGGTGGTAAAGATGGTAAAGATATTGGTGTCGGTTAGAGAACGTGAAGATACGGTTGGAGATGGAATTGTTGATTATGAAAATAGAGTTGTTAAAGTTAAAGTTTATGATTATAATGGAAATGGCGAAAAAGAATATGTTTATCCTTTTGAATCTGGAAAAGCAATTTACTGGTGAAAGGATATTTCAGTGGACGGAAGAAGAGATAAACGCATATTTGTAGAGGTGATTGAGATGAGTGATTTATATATAACGCAAGAAGAATGTTTGAAGTTAACTACAATAGGAAAAGCAGTTTGTTATGAATTATATCGAGATGGTTCTAAAGGACCGGAACTTATAATTGAGTTATTAGATTGAGGTGATTGGAATGACAGATGAAAATGTGGATGATGATGCACGAGTAATTTATTTATATTTTAAGAATTATGTAAAACCTGAAGATGCGGATGAAGCTTTTGATAAAGAAGTGTTTGATTTGATAAGAACTGTAAAAAGGAGGTTCCCTAATACTATTGAAGGTAATAGGTTAGCGAATAAGTTTTTTGGTAGTTTGATTCTAGCGTTTTATGACTATGAATTTCTTGATAAATTTATTGAAAAACAGGAAAGTTTAAAACAGTAAGGTGTAAATAAAAAAATATACGACAATCGACGAATAAGGTCAATAAACGAAACGTTTATAAGGCGGTCAGGTTTATATATATATAGGTTAAAAACTATTTTAACCGAAAATTGTTTAAATAATAAGGAACTGGAGGGATTATTGTGAAAATATCTAAAAAAGACAAGGTTAAAAGTGAAAAAGTTAGTAAAAAGAACACTTCCGGGTTTTATTGTATTCCTTATGAGAAAATAATTCGTGGTTATATAGTAATTGACTCTAATTCTAAGAAAGAAGCGCAACGCAATATAGGATGCGTTTGTGGAATGGAAGAATATATGGTTCATCAGTATATTAAATATGATAAAGTTTTTCGAGAAATTAAATATGATAGTCCTAGAAGGGCTTTTTATGATAAAAATATTTTTGGAACTAGAAAAACAACTTTAGAGCACGCATAAATGGAGGGATAATATGAAATTGAGCGATAAGGATTTGGAGGATATTAAGAATATGAAAGTGTATCCTTTACTTGAAGATAAAAGTGGTTATTATTATAATTTTGATTTTATTGATTCTGGAGATAGAGAAGTTGGAATAGGTAATTGTCATGCGCACTTAAAGTTGACTACTGATTATCAAATGGATGAAGATGAACTTAAGTTTCTTAAATGGTTAATACGTATTTGGTTCAGAGATAATGCAGTAGGAAGTATAAAAGATGAAGTAGATATAAACGAAGAAGATATAGCAATGAAGGAATTATATGGAGGGGATAAGGAATGAAAATAGTATGTGAATTTGAGAATAGAACGGAACATGATGTATATTGTAGAGATATTTCTGGGGTAGATAATTTGCTTGAGCAAATTTCTCATCTTAATATACGATTATATAAAAGTGAAGAAATTATTAAGGAATTACAGGAAAAGAGTATTAAATCTATGATTTCTACGGACACGGTTACTACCAGTTACTCGACGGAAAATGTGATATCTGTATCAGAGGAACTTATTAATAAAGTAAATATGTTCTATGTTAAGAATAATAAAGCAACTTCGTATCAAAATATGTATTCTTATGTGCGAAAGTATATAAGTAAAACATATGAAGGATTGAACGCTGAAATGCAAAGTGCTTTATATAAGAATGCATATAAGTATGCAAAAGAATCAAAGAAGATTCAGTATGATGAAGTAAAGAAACTTATTTATCCATATAACAAAGTGCCGGAGATGGTTGAATGAATAAAGGACAAAAGATGTTTGGAGATGGTGGAATTAAGTTCTTTTGTGTTGCGAATGAATTAAGTTGCCCTAAAAGTATTAGAGGATGGAAGTATAGAGGAATAAGGAAGTGTAAGGGTTGTAAATGGAGGAGAAATTTCTCTGATTTAACTACTGAACAGAAGAAGAAAGTTAAGAAGGATGGGAAGATTAATTGGTGGGGTTCTTTTACAATTTGTGGTAAACCAATTCCTACTAAAAATATAAGATTCAGAGAAGGGGAACAAGGGTTTGAAGTTTATAACTTCTTATATAAACATTGTTATGATGTGAAAAGGATTGCTGTAACTGCGATGGTAGAAGTTATGAATATGCATATTAAAGAAAAAGGAGATGCTTAAATGAGGAACTCGTGTTATAATAGGTTACATAGGAAGATGGTTGTTGAGGCGGAAACGCAGAGTATGATTGAAGGAGATATTGTGGTTGAAGATGGACGAGTTGTGGTTAAACGATTGTTTAAAGGGACTAGTGAAGGTGATGTAAATGGAGATAAATCTGGAAGAGTTTAGGAAGAAGAGTAAGGAAGTAAAAAATAAGGAAGGGATATTTTATGATAAAGATGGAGTGGAGGTTGGTGAACCTTTTGATGAGGATTTTGTGAGTGGTTGCTTCACTGGACCTGAGTTGCATACGATGAGAAGTGCGATGAAGAAAGGGTTGTGTTGTGTTTGTAGGAGGGAGTTTGAATTAACTGGGTATGAGTATCAGACTTGGTCTATTAGGAAAAATCCCAGTGATGCTAAAAGTTTATATATGTTTGTGTGTTATGATTGTAGAAAGGATAATGTGAAGTTTAGGAATAGATTTAAGGAAGTTAAGAAAACGCTCCATAAGGTTGGAGCGATGGGATGGAATAAAATAAAAGAGTAGAGGTGACTGGTATGAAGAAATTGGTTATAGGGGTTAAGGAGAAGACGATGTTCAGTGCAAAGCATTATGATTTGCTTGCTGATGTGATTTCTAGAAGCGACCAGGAAAGTGTGTTTGATACGGTTATGGATATAGCTTTTATGCTGAAGCAGGATAATTATAAGTTTGATATGAATGAATTTATAAATAAGTGTTTTCCAAGTGAATAGGGGATTGTTGAATGAACAAACTGGAAAGTATTAGGGAGATGAAGATTATGATTGATTATTATTTTAGAGCTGGGGATTATATACTTGAATGGAGTGACTTTGATAATCATGAAAAAGGATATATAATTGGTAGGTTGAATTCTAAGGGGATTGATAGGACTGAGTTCTTTAAACACTTGAAGGTGGTTAGGGATGATGAGGCAAAGAGGGTGGTTTGAGTGTCCGAATTGTGGTGCGCGCTTAAATGTTTATGATTATAGGGATGTAATGGAGAGGTATCCGTATGCGGTGTGTGAGTGCTGCGGATTGGAAATGAGAGATTGGGTGTGGGTGCAAGTATGATGGGAAAACTGGTGGAAGTGAAAACTAGTTCTGGAAGATATCCCTCCAGTGCAGGTCACCTTCCTTCCACCAGTCCCAAAATTATAGGTGAAGGGTGATTTGATATGGTTAAAGTTGTGTTGGAGAAGGAGGAATGGATGTTTTTGTTTAATAATGTCAAACCAAAGAGTTTGGAAGAGGAAAGAATATTTCGTAAGATGTTATTTCAGGTTGCGGATGCGATTGGAGATAAAGAATTTATGCGTTTAAAGATTTTATGAAGGTGATTTGAATGGAAAAGGAACCTGATGGTAGGAGATTGTGTGAGAAGTGCGGAGCGGAGATTGAATGGGCGGATGATTTGGCTTATGGTTATGACCAGTGGGTGGAAAGGAAAGAACGTGATGATATTGTACATAGGACGAGATGGGCGAATCATTGGAAACATAAAAATGGTGGGTTATTTGATAATGTTACGGGATGTGATGACCCGACTCCACGCAATATTAAGAGTACGCTGGTACAGTGTGTGAAGTGTGATAGGATGTTTGATTTTACGAAGGAAGGGGAGAAGTGGTATGATAGGAAGAATGATAGGACGATGGCGAAGTGTGGTGGGTGCTGTATGTATAAGTGAGGGGATTTGAGTGAATAAAGAGGTGAATGGTGTGATGAAAAGATTGTGTGATGATTGTGGTAAATGTGTGGATGAGTTTAAGGAAGAGGGATACTTTCAAATAATTTGTATTGTTAAAGAACAAAATAAAAGATATTATGCTAGAGATGTATGTCCAAATTGTTATAATGAAATATTTAAAGATAGAAAACGTGTTGCTCAATTTGAGATTCCAAAGTTTAAAAGAAGGTGATGGGATATGGTGTGTTCGGAATGTGATATGAAACTTAAGTATTTAGAAAAACAGATATTTGGCAATGAAATGTATAGGTGTGAGATTGTAGGAAAAGGTAAAGAAAAACATTTTGAAGTTTCTGATTATAGATATTTTCATAGGAATGTTAGAAAGAATATAGAATATGTATGTTATAATTGCGGTAATGTTATAGCTACTAATGAGAGAGATGCTATTAAATTTCTAGAGCATGAGGAAACAATTAAGGATGAGACAGAATTGAGGTGATGGGATATGTATTATGTGATTGATGAAGGATGGGGAAGTGTTTTGGTTGTTAGGGAAGGAAGTAAAGCTAAAGTTGTTAATAAGTATGATGAAGATGTACTTATTGTTAAGGGATTGAGGACTAGAAGAGAAGCGTTATTGTGTGCGTGTGAATATTTAACTGGTTTATTAAAGGAAGATGTTAGTATTGATGGATTTTCTATGGGAATTGAAGATAAAACGTTTAAAGGTTGTTGATTATGAGAAATGGATGTTGTAGTAAATGTTATAAAAAGGTTAAGGAAAAATGGTATAATTATTGTCATAAAACTGTTAAAATGAAAGTGGGAGATGCGTGTATGGAATGCAATAATGTTTTCTTTCAGCCGAAAAGGAGTAGTAGGATACATTTAGTTGAGAGTGAAGGAGTGCTGGAAAAGTATAGAATTTGATTGAAAGGTGATTGAATATGAAAACTGTGATGGTGGTTGTTAAGAGTATTATGTGTGAGTATGATAAGAATACTGAAGCATATATAAGAACAAGTTATGGAAATGAAAATGCTAGATACTTTGAGGATTTGAAGATGAGTAAAGAGTGGATGGTTAAGGAGTTTAAATATTGTGATGCTCCTGTAAGGATGCATTTAGATAGTAAAGATGGTATTACATATGTTGTTGGATATATATATCCTTATAAACATAAGGAAAATGAAGATTATGAAGAGTATTGGGTGTCTTTCTATTGGATTGAGACTCTTAGGTTTGAAGAGGATTTGGTGGATGTAGCTGATGATTGAGGTGAAAATATGGGGATGGATGAAATTATGCAGGACAGTGATGAGAGGATGGATAGGATTAGGAAGTTGAGTGAGGGGATGTGGGAGAAGTTTGTTGAGAATTGGGAACCTGAGGATGGGGATGAGTAGCAAGTTGGTTAAAAACAGGAAGGTGTTTTTTTTCTTAACGATAAGTATTTAAATATGTTATTGCATAATAAGTATTGCGCTCCATGTGGAGATATAAATTCGCCCTAGGCGAATAAAAACAAAAGGTGTAAAATATGGCAAAGATGGACCTTGAGCAGTTTAGGAAAGAGGGTAAGGAAGGCGGAGCAGCCAAGAAGACATACATAGCTTTTGGTGTTGAGGATGAGGGATATGAACTCGTTGTATCTCTTAAGAACAAGGGCTATGATGTGAAGGCTGTTGTGACTCACCTTCTGAAACAGATTCAGTAAGTTGAGTACGAAAGTATTTGAATAAATGAGCTTATGGTGTCGAAACCTATTCACCATAAGTTCTTTTATCTTTTTTTCATTTGCGTTATAAGGGTGTTTATATGACTGGGATTGGGTTTAAAGTGTGGCGACTAAGTGTTTTTAGAACAGACAATAAACGAAGGGCTATTTATAAAATTACACAAAGTAAAACTGAAGAGAAGATGCTTTTTGATTATGCACTTCATAATAAGGTTAATTTGGATAAGATGATGTATATTTCTACTATTAGTGAATATTATGCGTTTAGGAAAGGGATGCAAGAAGCATTTAGAAGGATACAAGGAAAGAATGTTAATGTAATGATGAGACATGTTAATTATCTTGGCAAATCAGATTTTCATGATTTAGGTGATTTAGATGAATGAAGGACCAGATTGGGATTTACTAACGAAATATGAACTTGTGTTTCAAGGAGTTGGTAATGGCGATTGGATATATATTGATTATGAAAGTAAGTGCACTCAAAGTGATTTAGTTGTTATAAGTAAAGCTATTATTCAAGCTGAAAAGAATGGGTATTGTAAAGATAGAGAACGAGTCCTTAATCTTTTGATGAAATTTAGGAATGGTAGATATTGTATGAATGATGATGCGAGGATTGTGATTGATGAACTATGTGATGAACTGTGGAAGTGATTAAATGAAATGCAAAAACTGTAAGGAAGATTGTAAATGTGAGGGGCTTAATATTGTTGGGAATACTCCAAAAGAAGTTAATTTCCTTCATAACTTTAATTCAGTAATGGCTTTTACGAAGTGTTGGAGTTGTGATTGTATGAAACCAGAACCTAAGGTGAAAGAATGAGAATATCCTCAAAAGTAAGCGATGAAGCTATGCAAAAGCTTATAGAGTTAACTAACTCTCGGGGCGATAAGGTTTTGGTCGGTAGTGTTTCGGATGCTATACAGGCTTCCCGAACCACTACCTTGAAGCCTCGCAATCCCGAGAGCTTGACAAAAGACGAAATAAAATATATGAGGGATAGTTTGGCGGACATCAAGGCAGGGAGATACACCATTTCAGCGCAAGGAGAAACAGCAGAAGATTTATTAAAGAAACTGAAAACGGCACATCCCGAGAGCTTGAAAAAACCTGCTGGTGGATGGGGTTTGGATTATATGCTTGGAAGAAAGAAAAAGGTGAAATAGATGGGATGGATAACTGATATATTTTGTGGTGGTTGTGGGATTGTTGGGATTGCATTGCTTTGGATTGCTATGGATTTGTCTGGATGGAAATTATTTTGTTTGGTAACAGGAACTGTTTTAATATTAGTTTGGCGTGACTGGATGATATTAAAACCAGAGGAAGGAGGATGTGGTAAAAATGCCAAGAAATCTAAGTCGATTATATAGTTATAGAAGAAATCAATCAAGACATAGGTTGGATAAAGAAGGCGAAGAATTAAAGATTGCACATTTGTGTAGATATATTAAGTTAAATGTTTATGGTGGTAGAATTCCAGAGGAAAGGGTTTATGAGTTTAAGAGGATTATGCAATGCAATATTTATTTGATGAAGTTAAGTGGTGCTGATTATGGGTATGATGATTTTAAGTTGCAAGTTGTTGGGATATATTCACTGAAGTTAAGTAAGGATATAAGTCGTTGGTTGATGGTCGAGAACTTTAACAAGCTGTAGGTGATATAGGTGACTAAGAAAGTAAGCAAAAAAGTTGAGACTGTAAAGAAGATTGAGAATGTAAGCGTTAAGGAAAGAGTGGATTATATTGTAGGTCCGGGAAAAGCGACTGAGGAAGTTATAACTGATTTGATGGAAGGCAAACCGTTTTTTAGAAAAGGAGCGGAACATTGTTGGGTAAAGAGAAGACTGGTTCTGGGGGACTTGGCGGGTAATGAACGAATTGAGAAGCTTGCTTCGAAGGAAGGTAAGAGGGGGCAAGTATGTAAGTTGCTGTGCGAGAAGGGTGAGATAAGTAGGGATGATTATAAGAAGTACAATGCGTGGGGTGATATAAGGTTCATTAAGGAATTTGTGAATGAGGAGGTTAGGGATGGGATTACTTTTTATGTGCTAAAAGAGGATGTTAAAGCTGAATTGAGTAAGGGTAAAAAGGATGGGGTGGTTTAGATGGTGGGAGAAGATTTTGATTCGGTAAATTGGGTTGTAAGCACTTTTGTTTTTGCGGTAGGGGAGCTTACTATTATTTATTGTTCTTTAAAGGTAGGTGCTAGGACACTGGTGTGGAGTAAGGTGACGTTTAGGGATGTGGGGATTAATATGGTGAATTGGATAAAGATGTTTGTGAAAATATAAGGTGATGATGTGGGATTTAATTATAATAGGCAGTGGTTGGTGAGGGTGCCTAATTGGAATTATGAGAAATTTGAGAGGATGATATTGAATTTTGAGCCACCTATGAAACTTTTGAATTTTTTTGAATATGCACCAGACTTATATGCATTTCAATGTAAACTAGATGATATACGAAGAATTAGCGATGTTTTGTATGATGAGGACTTTGAACATGATGTTTGGTTTATAAGAAGGGTGAGTTGGAAGTCTTGGTACGATAAAGGATTTATGAAATCGTATAAAGATAAAAACACAAAATATTGTTTATTTGATGTGCGATAAATGCACAAAAAGACTGAAAAATGGGACATTAACACCATATTTTAAAGGAATATTGAATAGGTCATGTTTAAATGTAACCTATTCAATGTATATGTTGAGGTTGGTGTTTATGTGCGAAAAAATCGACACAAATGCACAAAATAAGGTGTAAAATTTATGTATGAAACACAGGGTGAAAATGGGAAACTCGTTAGGATTAAGAGAAAATCACTGAAAATAATGAGTGAAGAGTGGAAAAATCGAGTTGTAGAGTTAATGGAAAGGAAAAAAGTAGGAACTCTTAGAGAAGCTTATATAATTAAAAATATGTCGCATAGAAAGAATGCACATAAAAAAAGACATTTTAGGAAGCCAAGATTGCATAGAATGAGTAAATATCAAAGAGCTTATGAAAGTTTCTTAATTACAAAAGATGATGGTGTGTTGGAGTTTTTATTAAAAACAAGTAAAGAAAAAGCTAAAAAAAGAATGAAGGATTTAAGTTATAAATACATTCAATATAGAAAGGAATGGAGTAAAAATCATTATCAAAAACCAGGTATTAAAGAAAGAGTTTATTATATTACATATTTAAGAGTTCATGAAGTGGAACAGAAGGAGAAATTTGGATGTGTGTTGATATATAAAGATTTAACTAATGAGCAGTTGAAAGAAGCTCATGATGAATTAAAGGAATATTATGCGTATAAACGTGGTGTTCCAATTAAAAATAAATCGGTGATTAAATGTCTTTAAAGGATGAAGTAATTATATTAAGAAATCAACATGAAATTATTATTAAAGAGAATGAGGAATTTTTGATTTGGTTAAAAAACAAAGGTTATAAGTTGTCATATATCATAGATAATGAAATAAATAAAATGCTTGTTAAAAGAGAAGATTATTACTTGAATAAGATAATAAATAGACGTGTAAATGGAATTTGTAAACATAATAATTATGACTGCAGTCCTGGAAGTAATCTTATGAGTATAGATGAAATTAAAGATTATGCAAAGAAAAAATATGAGGTGTTTTGAATGATATTGGGAAGTCCAGATTGGGTATGGTATCTAGGAGTGCCAATAGCTTTTGGTGTAGCAGCAATAGTTCTGTACTTTGGTGTTATAAAACCAAAGATGAAACAACAAAAGAGATTTTAAATGAAAAAAATCATTGTGTTAGGAGTCATTATAGGACTATATATAGGACTCTTCTTCACATTTTTTATTCAATTCGGAGAAATGAAAGGCACAAGTATGTCAGTAGATGATACATATAAAACATGCTACGGGTTCCTCTTAAGAACGCAGGATATATCCGGTAAAGGAACTGAAAAAGTATGTTTCCGAGTAGAATGGTCCTCTGAACAAGTGTGTCATAGATGTGAGAAAATAACATATAAAGTATTTGATTATAATTATGTATGCTATGGTGACAACAAAAAGTCAACAGTAGACTACATAAGAAAGCAAGACATATATGGAGTAGTATTAACAGAGGTGTGTATATGAGTGGTTTGTATATAATTAAAGCGCACTTAAGTGAGTTGTCTGCAAAGGACCAAATGAAATGGAACAGAGTATTTAAGGGATATATGAAGTTTGATAAGCGTGTAGGGACTGATGGGAAAGAGTATAAACATTCTGGGTTGGCGTCGAAAGCTGAAATGTTGGAATGGATAGGAAGTGGAATGTTCTATGTGATGTGTAATGATGATTTATTGGGTGAAATGAAAGAGTACTTTGCTGGGTTAGGAGTAAAGGCTGATGTGTACTTTGTAAGTAAAAAAATAGAGTGGTGATTTAAGTGAATGAAGAAAGACCGTTTATTAAGTATGTTGATATTGAAAGATTAGGAAATCCTGAAAATGATGGGATATTTAAGAATGACGATGATGATATTGTTATTGAGGAGAAGGTAGATGGTGGTAATGGTTGTATATGGGTTGATGATGGTGTATTACACATTGCTTCTAGGAATAGGGATTTAACTAAAGAAAAAGATGAGAAAGCTTTTGCTAAGACGCAGAAGTATTTACATGGTTTCTTTAAGGATAGAATAAGTGACTTGAATCCTCAGTTCTTTTATTATATTGAACATATGGTTCAGCATACTATTACGTATAATGATACTATGCCATTAGTGATTGGATTGGATATTAAACCAAAAGTTGGAGCTTTCGGAAAGAGTCCATTGTTTATTGGCATTAAAGCTAAAGGAGATGAATTTAGAAGAATTGGAATTCCACCTGTTTGGTTGTGGAAAGTGTGTAAAGCAAGAGAAATTAATGATGAATTAATTAATAGTTTCATGGTTAGGTCTGCATATTATGAAGGAAAACCAGAGGGAGTTGTACTTAAGAATTATGGTAGGATGAATATGTATGGAAGGCAGATGTTTGCGAAAGTTGTTTTGGATGAGTTTAAGGAACAAAATAGAGCTGTGTTTGGAGGAATAAAGAAAGATAACTCGGACACTATAAAATTATGTGATGAATTTGTTAATCAAGCTAGGATACGAAAGAAGATTTTGTATTTAACTACACAAGAAAATTTACCATTAAGTAGAAGTCTAATGCACAAATTGCCTATAATAATTTGCGAAGATGTACTTAAAGAAGAGTACTCAACGATAATGAAGAACTATAAAGATTTAAACATAAGTTCGATGAAGCAATTAGTTGCTAAGAAGTGTTTGAATGAAATAGATTGGATGATTAAGGAATCTGTAGAGATGAATGAAAAGCAATAAGGTGGTAAAAGTGAAAAAAACTGTAATTACTGAAGAAGAATTTAGGTGTTGTGATATATGTGGATGCAAACTTTCTTATCAAGATACTTATAATGTAGAAACTTGTAAAGAATGTGGTAAAGACATTTGCTCGCAACATAGAATTGCTGTTGTGGCTTTTAAAGTTTTACTTAATGATAATATATGTTCAATTGCTGATATGGAAGCATTTGAAAAACATGAACCTATTGCGTATAGAATGCTTTGTAAAAGTTGTTTTGAAGATAAGTTTAAAGAAACGTTAGACCCTAAGAAGTTTCAATGGGCAGCTTATGGTGGAGGTTTAATACCAAAGTTTAAACGTTTATCTTGTGTAAGCAATTGTGATATATGTGATTCTGCGAATAAAGGAAGTGATTAAAGATGTCAATATCTAAAGAAATTAAGGAAAGGTATGCAACTATTTGCACTGAAATAGAATGTTGTAAATGTGGTAATATACTTAAGATGTATATGGTTAAGGAACAAAGTACTGGATGTGATGGTAATTTTAGAGTTGTAAGAAGTTATGTGGTTAAAGGTGGTGAAGGATATGGTGAGAAGTACTAGAGTAAATTGTAAAAAATGTAAAAGTTTTGATGGGAATGAATATTGTGAAAGTTGTTATAAAAAATCATTGTTTGCTAAATCTAATACAGCTATTGTGTTACTTGCTGAAAAATTAAAACTTGAAAAAGAAATTAAGAAGTATAAGATGGTTGGAGGGACAATTGGAGATTTCTTTTTCTTGATGATTGGATTTGTTTTTGGTTCTATACTTGGCGCTTTAGGGTTTGGGCAGTTCATACTTGGCATTGTAGATTGCATTAAATTTAATAGTTTAATGGTAAGTTTCAATTTTGCTTTATTTGATTTAAATATTGTAGGAATAGGTTTAATTTGTTTCGCAATGGGATTTTATTTGTTACATAGAACTATAGATGAAATATATATAAAAATAGAGGAGGATGATTAAATGAATAAGAAGGAAAGGGCATTTAGAAGAAGTTATCCAGGATGGAAATCAGATGATGAACCTATAATTTTAGGTAAATTTCCTCATTGTGATGAATGTGGAGTAACGATAACCAACTTAAGTGAAAAGAACTATTGTGTGGATTGTTATAATAAAATAAGTAAAACTAAGAATAAAAGTAAAGCTGTTGATAATTTAACTGCGTTTGCTAGGTGGTGTGCAAACATTGGAAGTGTCATGTTGTTTGTAGGAATATTTGTGAGGATATGGGTTGATAGTGATTTTATAATGAAATTTATTACTACAGGAGGATTTTTATTTGTAACTGCAAATATTATTTATTTCCTTCAGAGTTTAGTTGAGGAACATGAAAAATCTAAAAACAAGAGGTAGTTAAATGATATGTAGACATTGGAAAGTTAAACCTAGTGAATTTAGAGATGAACCTAAGTGTGCTTTTAATGCTGATGGTTCTTTTAATTCGGATAACTGGAACTGTGTGTTGATGAATAAGTTAAGGGATTTAGCTGAACGAAATGAAGTGTGGAATGATGACGATTATTGTAGTATAATACCTATTCCTGATTATGGATGGGCAATTCTAAAGTGGTATAAACACAGAGGTAAAACAGATTTATTCTTTGTGTTAGAGGGGGGCAGTGACGTATGTAGACAAGGAACTGAAGATGATGTGAAAAAGATACTTGGTATGAAATCTTATGAGGTTGGTGTGGATGAAGAATAAAGTGTGGGAATTTATTAAGAGTTTAGGTTCTTATTATGATTATAATACAGATAAGATACATGGATGTAAAAAAGGTAGTTGGGTTTATATTCATGAACAAGGACATAAAACGCAAAGGAAGTTTATATTGATAACTAGATTATTTCCTGAATTCTTAATGCTTTATATAATTGCTTCTCTTGTTTTTCAAAATTATGAGACTGCTAGAATATGCTTTATTTTATATGCAGGATATTTTGTAGGATTAGAAATTGATGCATGGGCATATGTGTTCTGGGTATGGAGAACTAAAAATAAGAGGTGATAAGTTGAAGGAAAAAATTAAGTTGATTAAAAAAGGAACTGTTACAGATTTGTGTAATGCTGTTGAACATGGAAGATTAGGAACGTATTATGTTATTGTTGATGAACCTTTGTTTGGTGTACATAGATACTATACAAGTGAATTGCAAGATACAACTAGAATAATGGAAAATTTATTAAACTTTGTTGTTGGTACTACACAAAATATGGAAATTAGACCAGCGGTTGTTTTTATAAAACACAAAGGTGTTAAAAAGGTTAAACGCTATAAAAGGTTTAAAACAAAAAAGGCAAGTCGATAAATATATATATGTGTAAATTTATAATATAATTAAACCTATTTATCGAGAATGGTGAAATTATGACACAATTTGAATATGGGACTGAAAGATATACTTGTTTGTTTAAAAAAGTAAATGTAATATGGAAAGGAAAAAAGGTGTATGACAATGGCAAGAAGTATGATGAGGAAGGACTTAAAGGTGGAACCAAAGATAGACTTAAAAGCTCCATTGAACTTTTGTAAAATATGCGGTAGAAATGATGTTCCTCTGATAAAAGTTTATTATATAAGGCGCACAAGATTCCAGTGTTTTGATTGCATAAAGAAATATTTTGTGTGATTCAATGGAAACATTAACAGAAAAAGAAATTGAAGAAATTAATTTAATGCTAAGTGAAGCGTTTCTTGAGAAAGGAGAATATGAAAAGAATAAACGAAAAGGTTGTTGGTATAAAGATATAATTGATAAAAAGGAGGTAGTTGTTAATGAACGTAAATAGTGAAGAACATAAGTTTGATGATTTAGCTGGAAGAGTTAAACCTAAAGAACAAAGTTGGAAGGAAATATTAATAGCATCATTTTGTGTTTTAGTTGTGTTGCTATTTATTAATTTGAATATAGGTATTAATGACGTAAACGCTAGAACAATAAATATCCAAAGTCATATAGATATTATGGATTCACATATATCTAAACTTAATGGTTCAAGTAGTTGTGGAATTAAGAATGTAACAGTAACTCCACCATCACCTACTTTGGATTTAAGTGATGCACATAAGTTAGGCACTGGTAAAATATCAATGGTTATATTCTCTGATTATCAATGTCCTTTTTGTGAAAGAGGATATCAAACTGAAAAGTTAATAAAGGAAAAATATGGTTCTGACTTAACTATTTACTTTAAGGATTTCCCTCTTACTAACATACATCAATATGCAGAGAAAGCAGCTGAGGGAGCAGAGTGTGCAAGCGACCAAGGTAAATTCTGGGAATATCATAATAAGTTATTTGAGAATCAAGCAAAGCTAACTTTAGATGATTTGAAACAATACGCAAAAGACCTTAATCTAGACACAACTAAATTTAATACATGTTTAGATTCTGGAAGTAAAACAAGCAAAGTAAAAAGTGACCAAGATGAAGGTATAAAGTTTGGTGTGCAAGGCACTCCTACATATTATATAAATGGAGAACAAATTGTAGGAGCACAACCGTTTGAGGTATTTGAAACGAGTATAAAAGCAAAACGATAAAGGGTAGAGGAGAGCAATGGATTTATTAAGTATCAGCTATTGTAAGGACACAATTGCAGATTAATACTTAATAAATCTGTCCTCTCTTCCTCTACACTTTTTGGTTTGAGGTGTAAATATGGGTAATATAATCTTAACATGTAATGTAAGTCAACTTAAGCGTGCTGTAAGTATGTTTAAGCCTATAAATGAAGAAGCTATTTTCTTCTTTAGTCCTGAAGGACTTAAGATATGGGCTGTTGATGGAGCAAGTACTGTAGCGTTTGAGATGTGGGCTGACAAAACATCATTTATTTCTTATGTTTGTGAAGAGGCTAGGTCTTTTTGTATTAAAGTGGAAACTATCACTAAGTCACTTACAAGATTTAGTGAAGATGAGCATTTAAGGATGACAATACCTGACAAAGCGGTGTCTATGAGGGTTAATATATTTAAGAGAGGTGGAAAGCAATTAGTATCAAGTAATAGAGAATTTACATTTCCTATGATTACACCAGATAAAGAGTATAGAGAAAGTAAGTTATCATTTCCTTATGCGTTTAAGATTTCTTCAGGATTATGGAAGACAGCAGTGACTGATATGGGTGTAAGTAGTAAAGATATGTCTGGTTCATTTCTTATTTATTTAAAGAAAGATAGTATAAGATTTCAAGCTGGAACGGCAGGAGAAGCAAAAACTAAAGTTGAGTACCATAAAAGTGAGTTGCGTGAAATAAATATTGGAAAAGAAGAATCATTAACTTTGGATTTTAGCCTTTCAAAAGTTTTCGAGTTGTTCAGGTCTATGCCTGATGACTTGTTATTAGATTTTACTTTGTTAGATAACACAAAACCATTAATATGTAAGTTTGAACTTGCGGATATAAAATTAGCAGCACTTAGTTTCTCTAAACCATTTACATTTAAAATGTTAATATGTCCTTACATAAGGAATGACCCAATTGAAAAGGATGAACTTGAAGACTTAGATATGCAAACAGGTAAAGAAATAAGTATACCAGAATTGGATGAAATTGAAGATAAGAATAAACCAAAGGAAGTTGAGTCTTCTGAAGGTTTAAAGTTAGATGGTTAATATGGAAATAAATATCTCAAGAAGCACAAGAATTACAATAGTTACATTTTTATGTACTTTGATATTTTTAGTTGTATCGTTGTTCATGAAATTTGAAGATAGTTGTATTTATATAGATGGACAGAATACACCAGACCAAGGATGTGTAAAGGGCGCTGAACTAAAAGTTTATTATCTTCTATTAATACTTTCCATATATATAATGTATGTATCAATTGAATCTATACTTTGGTTGTTAAAAGATGATAAAGTTGTAATTGTTAAAATAGGTATAGAAAATAAGAAACCAGTGTTTAATATACAGGTGAAAAAATGAATTATGATTTAACATGTTCAAAATATTTATTGGATTATGCTGTTATGACGAATAATAAAATGTATGAAGTTGGTTTGGCATGTTTCATTGCAGGATTTGGAGTTGCTTTAATTTTATGTTTGGTTGTTAATAATTTAAACAATGAAAGGTGAAAAAATGAATTTCATACATTTATACAACAAAGATTGTAGGGATATGAGTATGATAGAGGATAACTCTGTGGACCTTGTTGTCACATCGCCCCCCTATTGGTGTGCTAAGGATTATGGTTCTGGAAAGGATAAAGGTGAGATAGGTGCAGATGTTTCATATAAAGAGTATTTGGATGACATTAAAAAAGTATTTGAAGAATGCTATAGAGTCCTTCGTAACTCTCGGTTTATGTGTATTAATATCAGTAATATTTTGGTTGATACTCATACCATTCCTGTACCTTATGACTACTTTCAGATTCTTAGAAGTATCGAAGGATTAACTTATGATGAGTGTGCAATGTGGACAAAGCCTGAAGGAATGTTAAGTCAATCACGAGCTGGTGGTTGGCTTCAAAGACCTTTACCAAGAAGAATTCACATGAATAGATTATATGAATTTATATTTATATTCAGAAAAGGGACAAATGATTTATCATTTACGCAATCAGATGGAAAGATACTCGAAGAAAATATAATAGAAAAGAATAAAGAATACCTAACCGATGTCTGGTACTTCCCATGCGCATCAGCTGCTCGTGAAGGTCATCCAGCGCCATATCCTCCAGAGTTACCTAAGAGATGTATAAGATTATATTCATACAGAAATGAAGTAGTACTAGACCCATTTAATGGTTCAGGAACTACAGGAATGGTAGCAAAGCAGGAAGGAAGGAGTTATATAGGTTTCGATATAAGCGCAGAATACATTAAGCTTGCTCAAAAGAAAATAGGATGGAATGAAGGAAGTGTATTTGATGACCCATATGAGTATAAATTAGAAAGGTGATTAAATGGAATATG
>Ga0209777_10003363_pt1 | contig 19893 bp, 27 predicted proteins | sample FrelakmetHBP12HB_FD_187147 | JGI IMG/M metagenome (GOLD analysis project Ga0209777, IMG submission 187147) | Freshwater lake sediment microbial communities from the University of Notre Dame, USA, for methane emissions studies -HBP12 HB (SPAdes)... | ecosystem: Environmental > Aquatic >...
GCGCACAAACCAGAAGGCAAGGCCCCGATAAACCAAAACCGAATCCGATCCCAAAAAGCTGAAAATAAGTAACGGGGGTATCAAACATCTCTATTTATCATACGTCCATCTTCCTGCGATCTTATATCCGCAGAACTTACACTTTCCATCCTTAATGTTATTCTCTAAAATCTCATACCCGATTCTTTTCACGGCTATCTTCCCGCAATTCGGACAGTAAGTATTTTCCCCCTTATGTCCCGGCACGTTTCCGATATATACGTATTTTAAGCCAACGTCTTTGGCGATTTTATAAGCCTCTTCAAGTTTTTCAATGGAGGTAGGAGGAAGATTCTGGAGTTTAAAATTGGGCACAAAACGGCTGAAGTGCAGCGGAACTTCATCTCCTAAATTATTTTTAATCCAGATGCACATCTCTTTTATTTTCTTAGGATCATCATTAAAATTGGGGATAATCAAATTGGTAATCTCTAACCACACCCCTTCTTCTTTAATGATTTTGAGCGTCTCTAAAACCGGCTTTAATTGTGCCAGCAACCCAATCTTAGCATAAAATTCTTCGCTAAAACCTTTAAGATCGACATTAACTGCATCCATATATTTTAATAACTCTTTTAAAGGCTGCGCATTTATATATCCGCAGCTATGCATGGTGTTTTTTATGCCTTTTTCTCTGGCCAGTTTTGCTATATCCAACATATATTCATAAAATACAGTCGGCTCGGTATAGGTATAAGCGATGAACTTACAATTGTTTTCAATAGTTTTATTTACTACCTCTTCTGGCGACAAATTATAATTTTCGGTCTCATCGGGCCTAGATTGAGATATCTGCCAATTCTGGCAGAAGATGCAGCGCATATTACACCCTGCTACTGCTAATGAAAATACCGGCTCTCCCGGAGCGACGTGAAAGAATGGCTTTTTCTCAATGGGGTCAATATGGATCGCCACGGGATTACCATAACCTAAAGTATAAAGTTTACCCTCTTTATTTATACGCACTGTACAGACGCCTCTTTGGCCGGCATCCAAAACACACTTACGCGGGCACAAAAGGCACTGCACAATATTATCCTTTATCTTCTGCCAATAACTGGCTAATCTGGGAACTGCCTTAATATTTTGTTCTGCTTGCGCTTTTATATCAGCAGGATTTATCAATATGGTTGCCAAAAAGATACCCGTAAAAAAGCAGGAACTTAAGATATTTTTTTTCATTAGTGGGGACTCCTTTTTGATGGTTTTGCGGCGAGGAAATAATTTTTTATTAGGCCAGGTTTTTCTGCAGAAACTGGCGAAATTCCGGAGGAAATTCTATCTTCGCCGTCCCGGCAGAACATTTATCTATACTTTCGATAATTTTGGGTAACTTGCTATAGGGGATACTAATCAGCAGCTTATCTTTTTCGACATTGCACATCTTCCTTGCGGTATAGTCATAAAAAGATAAATTTGTTTCTTGCGTTGATAACGGATAAATAATACTCATCCTACAGGTCGGGCCACCGATCTTTATTTTAGGCATCGCTCCGTCAATAAAGGTGGCTAGGGTAAGCAGCCGGCAAGCCGATTCCGCATTACAGATGAAAATTACTAATTCTGGAATAAATTCGCATTTTTCTAAAGGAGACAAAACAAAATAGGCATGAGAATTATCCGGGACATCTTCCATCTGGGAGAGTAACTTATTCAAGGCGTCGTAGGAACAAAAAAGCTTTTCTCCTTCTACCACAAATTTCTTCACCATATCCTTAATTTTGGGATCATTCAGCCGATGAAACCCCAAGTGCCAACTTGCGCCGAAACAGGCATTATTGCCTTTAGCCACCTGTAAGGTTTGCCCTTTACCGGCATCCAGAATAGCCCTGCAGATGCGAGTTTTCTGATCAAAGCCCTTTAAAAATTCTTCTTTTAATACGCTGATGGCTACCGGGCTATAATCTAAATGCAGGAGCTCTTTTAAGACTAAAGCATAATTCTGCCATTCCTTCTTTTCCACCGGCATTTTACCCCCTCTGTTTGGATAAATAACGAAAGGCGCTTAAGGAAGCCTTTGCTCCTTCCCCGGCAGCAATAATAATCTGTTTCTCCGGAACATCCGTAACATCGCCGGCAGCAAATATCGCAGGAACACTGGTTTCGTTGCGGCAATTTACCTTTATTTCACCCAAATTGTTCCTCTCTGTCCCAATAGCAAATTCGGAATTGGGAATCAAACCAATCTCAATAAAGACGCCCTCCACATTTAAAAGCTCGTCTTTACCTTCTCTATTAATCTTAATCTGCTTCACAAATTTATCACCGATTATTTCGGTTACCTGCGTATTGTTTAAAATAACCGTATTCTGGGCATTCTTTACTTTTTCTTGTATTACTAAATCGCCAGCTAGCTCAGAATTCATATTGACTAAATATATACGCCGGGCTATTTTTATCAACTGTAAAGCCGCATCTAAAGCAGAATTCCCGCCGCCAATAACCGCCACATCTTTTTCTGCAAAGAAAGGCCCATCACAAGTCACACAATAACCCACGCCTCTGTTTTTAAATTCCTTTTCTCCTGGTACACCCAGCTCTCTGGATTTTTTCCCCGAGGCAATAATTGCGGCCCTGGCTTCATAAGTATTTTTATCGGTCTTTATATAAACCGCATCATTAATTTTTTTGATTTCTACGACTTCCTCACCCTCTTTCAAAGCGATATTATATTTACGGATATGCTCTTCTAGCTTCGTAGTAAGTTCTGCGCCGGTGATAAATTGATATCCGGTATAATTTTCGATATCCCCGCTCCAGGCTGCCTGGCCGCCAATGTCTTTGGACAATACTAACAGGTTCATGCGCTTTCTTGCCGCATAAACACTGGCGGTTATCCCTGCTGGCCCCGCCCCGATTATGATTAGGTCATACATGCTAATTAATCTGTAGGTTTATTTATATTCCTAAGGCCTGTTTTATTTTTTCTCGATCAAACCCCACGATAATCTGGCATTCGATATCTAATACCGGCACGCCCATCTGCCCGGTTTTACGGGTCATCTCCTGCGCCGCAGTTTTATTGTTAGCTACATCAATATCCTCAAAAAGTACACCATTTTCTTTCAAAAACTGCTTAGCTCTAATACAATATGGGCAGGTTGCCGTACTATAAATTTTTACTTTTTTATCCATCTTTGCCTCCTTATAAGCTTTTTTTTAAATCTAACAGCTGCCTAAGGTGGAGTTTCTCCTGAGCAATAATCTCATTGATAATTTTATGCTCATTAGTAGGGACTGCCTTTTTCATTCCTTCATAAAAAGCAATAGAGTCTTTTTCAAAGCTAATCCCTATTTCTATACCTTGTAGGTCAGATTGAACCTTCAAAGCAATCGCCTCTCCCGTATTCTTTTGCGTAAAAGTATAGCCGTCAGATAATGCGCTCATATAATTCAAATATTCAGAAGAATATGAAACAGGGAGATGCTTCTGCACTGCATCTAATATATCTTTAAAGGCCAAAATGTGCCTGCCTTCTTCTAATGCTAAATACTGAAATATTTCCTGCGCTTTAGAAAACCTAGATTTCTTGATTAAAGCGTAATAGAAGTCTCGGCTATTTTTTTCAATTTCAATTGCCAGTTCCACAATCTCGCTGGCCGAAAATATATTGCCCATGCTCAAGCCCTCCTTAAATTTTGTGGGATAAGATCCACAATCTCTTCTACTTTCATCATAATCATATATTCTGGCCGGGGTAGAAGCGCCTCAGAGTGCCTAGTAACAGCCTTATCTTCACGAATATTCCTGACCATCCTTTTAGTAATCCTGCCGGCGATTTTCTCTTCCCAGGCTTTAATCGTCTGCAAGTCCAAATCCCCGCCGTCAACTATCTTTGCTTTGCCCTTCAGACAATAGCCTTCAAACTTATGCTCATCCACTGCGGTAATGCTTATATTGGTATTACTCTGTAAATTCCTATAAGTCTTGGTCTTATAAAGGTCCAATAGATAAACTCTACCTTCTTTCTGTATCTGGACTATGCCTTTACAAGAGCTATGAGGGCGGCCGTTTTTATCGATTGTAGAAACAATGACAAAACCCTGATTGCCAAAAAAATGAATTATCCGGTCTGTCAAGCCTTTCATACTTTTTCAAACATATCTTTACCTACGCCGCAGTCAGGACAGATCCAGCTATCCGGCAGATCCTTAAAAAGTGTACCCGGCTTTACTCCTTGAGTGGAATCGCCAACTGCCGGATCATAGATATATCCACATACCGTACAACGATATTTATCCATAGCACTATTCCTCTTTTAGCCGTTGAGCAAAATTCCTGCCAAACTCATCACAGTTTTTCAGCTCGATCTCATCAGGAAGATATTGTATACCTAAACCGGGCTGAATAATCTCAATGCCAGTCTCTTTAAGTATATTTTCAATATTCTTTATTGCTCCGCCTGCCCAGCCATACGAGCCAAAGACTGAGGCAAGCCTATTTTTTGGCTTCAGGCCTTTTAAAAATTCTAAAAATCCTGCGATAGTAGTCAGCATGCCATTATTGTGAGTAGAGGAACCGATCAGATATCCCTTGGCATCAAGCATCTCTTTAATCACTTCGGTGCGGTCGGATTGAGTGATATCAAAAAGTTTCACTTCCAGCCCAGAGTCGATTAGCCCTTGGGATATTTTTCTGGCCATCTTCTCGGTTGCGCCCCACATGGTTTCATAGACCACCACAACCCTAAGTTTAGTCTCATTTTTCGCCCACTTCAAATATGCAGTGATGATCTTAGCCGGATCATCCCTCCAGATCACCCCGTGGCTGGGCGCGATCATCTTAATCGGAATATTTAGTTTTTGTACCTCTTCAATCTTTTTTAATACCAGCGTACTCAATGGCCAAAGGATATTTCCGTAATATTTTGTTGCCTCATCCATAAGCATGGATTGATCTACTTCTCCGTCAAACCTCTCTGAAGTAGCATAATGCTGCCCAAAGGCATCGTTCGGTAAAAGCAGCTCTTCTTCAGGGCAATAAGTAAACATACTATCCGGCCAATGCAACATCGGCGCCTCTAAAAAAGTAAGTGTTTTCCTGCCTAATTTTAATTTATCATGGGTTCTGACTATCTGAAAATCCCAATCCTCGTAATAATGCTTGTATAAACCTTCTTTGCATTTGGCGGTGCCAATCACTTTTGCCTTGGGGCATAGCTTCATTATTTCAGGGAGCGCTCCTGAATGGTCAGCTTCCACATGATTAGCGATGACATAGTCTATTTTTTCCGGATGGATAATCTCTTTGATTTTCTCAATCAATTCTGTAGAAAAACTACTTAAAACAGTATCAACCAGGGCAATCTTATCATCTACAATCAGATAGGCATTATAGGTAGTGCCTCTTTTGGTGGTATAGGTGTGACCATGGAAATTACGCACATTCCAATCAACGGCGCCAACCCAATAAATATCCTTTTTTATTTCGAGCGCATTCATTTTTAATTAGCCCCCTTAAACCTGAATTCCAAATACATTCCTGATTATTATTCCGATTATAAAGTTGATGGCTGCTATCCCTAAACTTATCCCCGCCATCTCTAAGAACCTCTTTTTAAAATTTAGTTTTTTGGCCACAGAGATATAAAAAGTGAAAATGAATATTACTGAAAGTGCGCTGATAACGACTAACCCCAAGCAAAAATATATATTTTTAAAGAAAAGGTAAGGAAGAATCAAAAATGCCACTGTAAAGACATAAGCGATTCCTGTATAAACGCTCGCTTTGAGCGGGTTCTTTTCTGTCTTTTCTTGCTTTGTAGAGAGATACTCGGAAGCAGCCATGGACATAGAGGCAGCGATGCCGGTAATTAAACCTACAATCGCAACCAATCTTGTATTCTGCAACGCCAAAGTAAACCCTACCAAAGCGCCGGTCAGCTCAACCAATGCATCATTCAAACCCAATACTACGGAACTGGCATAGGTAAGGCGTTCATCATTGATTAAGTCAATCAGCTTTTCTTCGTGCGTTTTTTCGTCCAGGATAATTTCGTCTATTTGCGGCGATATCTCTTTTAATTTTATATAGACATCCTGTGCCAGGTCTTCTCCGTTCTCCATTAATCTTAGTCCAAAATTTAAACCGAAAATTCTGGCCAGAAATACATAGAGTGAAATCTTGAATTTATCCGGCTGGACTTGCTCCTGAGTGATACTTTTAAAGAACTCGTAATGCGTTAATTCATCCTGCGAAATATTTTCTAAAATTTCTTTGTTGGGCTGATTGTTGCTGACTAAGGCGAGTTTCTTGTAGATGAAATGCTCGGTGATTTCGTTACGCTGGGCAATTAAAACTTTAGCTTTTAATTTAGTATCCATTATCGTAGCGTATTCTATTAATTTAACTAATAACCCATGAAGCTCTCTGTCCTTAAATTCTCCTTAAGGCAGCCAATCTCTAAGCAAAGCTCATTCATCGCCTCCACCATCTTCGGGGGGCCAAAAGTAAAGAAAACCCGCTCCTGCGGATCTTTGATCTTACCTAACAATAATTCTTTATTGATACGGCCAAAACTACAGCTATTATCTTTAGGCTGGTAATCGGTAAGCGTATAGTAAAGTTTTAGGTTGCTATTACTCTGTGCCCAAATATCTAACTCTTGCCTAAAGGCGATCTCTTCCTCTGCACGATTAGAGTAAAACAATAACATATCTGTATTCAGCCTTTTATTGACAATATATTCGATAATCGAAATGACCGGCGTAATTCCGATTCCTCCGATTAGGAAGGCGATTTTTTTAAACCCTTCTTTAAATACACAATTGCCAAAGGGCGCCTGGATGAGAACCTGATCATTTAATTTCAGCGTGCTTAAACTCTGCGAAAATAGACTCGCGCTTAATCTCTTGGTTACCTCAACATAATTATTTCCGGGCGAGCAGGAGAATGAAAGGAATTTATTTAATTCTTTGTTCTCAGGATGATTTTCGTCTAAGATAATTTTTAAAAACTGGCCGGGAAGAAAACTAATTTTTTCTGCGCTAGAAAAGCGAAAACTTGCTACCGTCGGCGTTCTTTGAATCTTTTGCGCTAAAATTACTTTAAAGGTTCCTGGCGCCATTAAAAACTTCCTTTTAAAGTAGCCTCCTCAATTTTCTCAATTTCTTTTTTTATTACATCGGGCAGCCCTAAGATGCTGACATCCATAAAGCCCCGCACGATTATCGATTGCGCCTGATCTTGACTAAAACCCCGTGCGCATAAATACTCAATCTCATCCTTGCTGATTTTGCCAATTGCCGCCTCGTGGGACAAATCTACGTCTCGGTAATCCGTCTCCATTTCCGGAATAGCATGGATTTGGCCTTTTTCCGATAAGATCAAACCGCGGCATTCAAGATGACCTTTTACATTCTTATTTTCTGCCTTTACGTGACCGCGGGCAATCACTTTTCCACCCAGGCTTACGGCGCGGGCAACTATCTCTGCCTGCGTATCGTCACCTCTTAAAATAACTCTTGAGCCAACATCGTGTAGCGAGTTAGGGTGAGATAAAATTAAAGAATTAAAGACCGCCCTTGACTTATCCCCGGCAAGAACCGCCGTAGGATACATAGTGATATCTTTTACCGGTTTAAGACATACATAATTAGAAATAAATACCCCCCCATCTTCAACATAAGCAATACTGATGGGCTTGACGCTAACAGTTTCTTTCCAAGAATGAATCATGGTAAAATTAAGATACGCGTCTTTATGGATAAAAAACTCGGAGATCCCTAAATGAAAACCTTCATCTGCTGAATGCGAAGCAGAACAACCGGTAATCAGATAAACCCTTGCACCCTCTTCTATAATAATTAGGTTGTGCACTTTCTGTTTGAACCCTTGAGCCTTTAAAAAAAGGCAGGCCTGGATCGGAAGTTCTATGGTTTTTCCTTTTTTGACCCGGATAAAATAGCCACCTTCGGTATCCTGAGGAAAATCCCGGTTTAATAATCTAAAATTCTTGCCGTAATATTCTTTTGCTTCCGGATATTTTGCTAACGCCTCTTCCGTGCTTAATATATCAATTCCTTCTTGAAAGCTTTGATAAAGCTTAGTATGGCTATCCTGCTGATAGAAACTCGCCGAGCGGGATTTTTCCGACAAATCTATACCTGAAGAGGAAACGGTAGCTTTATCTTTTTCCTCAAGTTTTAATGTTTTGGACATATACACTCCTTACATTTATCATAACCTGATTCTTTGATTGCCTGGAACATCTCTTTAGGATCTCCCACGCACCAAAATTTTCCATCCAAAAGTACGCAGCCGCGCTTGGCTTGCACATAGTCTAAAATATATCCGGTATGGGTAATAATCAACGCAGACTTCCCTTTTTTCTTCAGGTGTTCGTTCAAAACCCCTCCCATAACCCCGATATTCTCGATATCCACGCCGGATTCCGGCTCATCCAAAAGTAAAAGTTCAGGATCCTGCAAAATCACCTGGAACAACTCCGAACGCTTCATTTCTCCGCCGGAAAAGTCTACATTTACGTCTCGGGTTAAATGGTCACCTAAAGAAAGCCTGGCGGTCAACTCCTGGACTTTTTCTTTATCCTTAGAAAGATAATCCGCCATTTGCTTTAATTTTACGCCTCTGATTTTAGGAGGATGCTGATACATCAAGCCAATGCCTAATTTTACCCTCTCTTCTGTAGGGAGCCCGTTTAAAACTTTATCTTTAAAGGTGATCTTTCCGCCTTTAATTTCAGGCCCGGAAAAACCCATGATTGTTTTTAACAGAGTGGTCTTACCACAGCCGTTAGGGCCAAATAGAATTACTACTTCCCCCTTTTCGATCTCTAGGCTTATATCCTTGAGAATTTCTTTTCCCCCGATTTTAACCGTAAGGTTTTGCACTTTGAGCATCTTTTGTCTCTCCTTTAGATTTCATTTTACCGCATTATTGGGCCTTGGTCAAATCATGTATTTTTAGCTGCTTAAACATCTCTTCGCCAATACATTCTCGGGCAGCCTTGCACCAATCAACACAACTTGGGAGCCTGTCTCGACAGACTAAATTTTTACATTTTGGGCATCTTATTTGTATCTCATCAGAAAATATCTCCACACTATAACCACAATCTGGGCAATTTATAATCTCTACCTTTAAGTACCTCTTGTCTTGTCCTGGGCATTGATCAATCACGGGCCTACCTCACTCTTATTTCAATAAAGACGCTATGTTAATAGATTCTAATTCAGAAACTACGTATTCTTCAATTTCCCTTAACTTTTCCCTTAAAGAACAGGTCTTTATGTTTGGACAGATTCTTTTTTTAAAAAGACAGTCATTTAACTTTAATTTACCTTGGAATATATGCATTAAATCGATCAGAAATATCTTATCCGCGGATTCAGTTAATATAAAACCGCCGTTTTTCCCTTTATAAGACTTGAGTATCCCTTTTTTATTGAGCGCCTGCAGTATCTTCCTTAAGAAAGGCCGGGGTATTCTTAATTCCCGGACTAAATCCACAACGGAAGTCCTGGACTTATTGTTTTTTGCCATAAAACAAATCGCTCTTATTGCATAATCAGTATTTCTATTGATTAAACTCATATATTTACTCCTAATTTATAGATTCCACGGTCATAATCACTTCCATAATCCCCCTCCTTCTTGCCATATATAATGATACCATATAAGTATCATTTGTCAAGTAAAATTTAAAAGAAATGTCAATTTTTAAAGCATTGGGAAAGATGATTCGGCGGGGTAAACGCTAAATTATATAACGGCCGCTATGTCTAAAAGTTAATCTTCCACCAGCCACGGAAAGGTAGATTAACAGAACTTTCAAAAAGCTTATAAACAGGCATAGCGACCTTAAAAGGGACAAAATTTACTATAATTGAGAAGAGTTAAGCACCTTCTCCCAACCGAATATTATTTATCTCTGACCAAGATTTACCGATATAGCTGGGTATTTTTTTTAACATTTCATCTAAAAGCGCATCCGGGCCGTTAATAAAAATATTGGTTTTATCATTTCCAATCAACATTATTGTGTAATTGCAACTCTTGCAGCCATCGTGCTGTTTGCGTAGTTGTTGAAATTTCAATAGGGTAAAATCACCAAGGCCTGGGTTATCTACTATGCCATTCTCTGTGTCTTTAGATTCGGCTCCTGCAACAGCAATCCACCTTATTTCCGGGTAAATACCGAACTGTTTAAAAACTATCATTTATCTTTCCCTGAAAGCTCCTGCGCCCTATTATTATTTTTAAGGCCCATCATGGCCTTCTCTTTATATTTCTTATTTTGTTTTATCAACCCTTCAAAATAGCCCCTTATCAGCTTTTTGGCCGTATCCTTCTGCAATCTTCTTTTTGTCATCGCTATCTTTATGCTATCTTTGATAAAAAACATCCCAAACGCCATATTAATTAATAGAATATGGCTTGGATAGTTATAAATAGGTGTATATTTATTACACAACTAAGTAATCATAGGCAAAAAATCCATACTTGTCAAGAGCTAAATTGCTGGTAGTGTAACAATATTATTATGATAGCGTATAGAAGGAAAGGAGGGTATTAAAAGGAAGGCCTATCGAAAAATAATATTGGCTGTATAGCCAATCAGCAAAATCTGCGGAACGGTAATTATGGGTAACCACAACGCTGTGCGCCTACCCACATTAGTCCAGAGAAGGCCGATTTCAGTATAATCTGTGGCTACCCCTGCCATCAAAAAAACAAAGCTGTTGCCTAAGGCACCTGTCTGGCGATATATTTCAAAAGCCAGCGGAGAAGATCCTTCAGAACAAACTTCAATTACTGTGGCTAAACCTAAAGTAATAAACAACCCCAGTAATGTAGGCCCCATAAACTTATGGAAAAAATGCACCGGTATGTATGCGCCGGCAATACTTGCGATAAGTACGCCTAAAATAATCCACCATAATACCATATCCGCAAGGGCAAGAGACCCTTTTAAGACGCCGTTAAAATCGAAAAATAAGGCCTTAACGCCGAATTTATAATTTTTTAAGCGTATTTTTAAATCTTTTAGGATAGAAAACCCTTCTGCTACGTCCACGATGTTGCTGTTTTTTTCAATCAGGCCTTTTTTCTCTAAGAACATAAAGATAAAACCAGTATTAATAGCTACGATTACGGCGGCAAGAATAATAAAAAGGCCTTTTAGGCCAAATAAACTAATGAGCATAAAAGTAATAGCCATATTAGCCCAAGGGCTAGCAAGTAAAAAACTAACTACAGCCGGATTTGAAGCGCCTTTTTTATGCAGCTGAATAGATAAAGCCAGTATACCGTGGCTGCAGGCGCTCATTAAAAAGCCTAAAAATACAGCGTTAAATATAGTAAGTGGCGATTTGCGAGCTAGGATCTTAGAAATATATTCTCGAGGTATATAGTAGTCGATGAGGCCGCCTAAAAATAAACCTAAGGCTACTGCCCACCAGATGGCCTTCAGGTAAGCAAAAAATCCTTTACGAAAAGGCTCGAAGAACGGAATAAAGAAAGAGGTTAATATGAGCAGAATAGCAATACTGGTGATAATAAATAATTTGTTCCGCAAGAGCGGTTTTTTGATACAGGCTTCACAAACCGCCACCCCTTCCCTGCCTTGCTGTTTGATAAATTCGTCTCTACAGTGAGTACTGCAGAAAAAATATTCCTTCCCCTCTTTAGTGATTTTAATCGCGGAATCCGCTTTAACTTCCATTCCGCAGATAGGATCTTTTACTCTAGCCATTTAGCGCAATCTTTTAATTAGTTCTTTTGCTACTTTTTCACCGGAAAGAAGCATCCCGCCAAATATCGGCCCCATCCGCGGCCCGCCAAAGACCGCATTTGCGCACATACCGCAGACATAAAGGCCAGGACAGACTTCTTTGGAGTTTTTGACAATGGTGTCTTCCGCTAAAGCTGCCCACATTGACTGCTCCCCCATGATTTTCCCGGTTTTGGTCTTCAGCTGAATCCCCGACTTTCTCTCGACGATATGCGCTACCTCTGCCGCGTGACCGGTAGAATCTATGATAAACTTTGCCTTCATGCTGATCGGATCAACATGTAAATTCGCAATTTCTACCGCCGTCCAATTTAAAACCAAACCACAAACACGTTTGCCTCTTACTAAAACATCTTCGGCGCTGATCAGATTAAAGATTTTTACGCCAGCCTGCACTGTTTTGGCACAAATAGCTGAGACTGATTCGATAGAATCAGCTAGATAGTAACCCTTCTCATATAATCTAATTCTAATGCCAAAGTCATCGAGAATCCTTTTAGCTTTATCCTGAACCACGATTTCATTAAACATCATCCCACCACCCCACATTCCCCCGCCTACGGATAGCTTCCTCTCAAAAATAACCACTTTTTTCTTTTGTTTAGCTAAATAATATCCACAGCACATTCCTGCCGGGCCTGCTCCGACAATTGCCACATCTACATCTAATGCTTGAAGAAGCTTATCCTTATAAGATTCAATTATTGCCCGGGAAATTTTTATCTCATCTAATTGCATATTCAGCCTCCTGTTTTTTTAAAAATAATCGTCTTAGCGCCCTTACGCGTCATTTCTTTAATTGCTTTTCGGGAATCCCCTGCTTTTAAGTCGACTCCCTTTATCGCGTCTAATAACAGCTTCACTTTAAAGCCATGCTTTAGGCCATCAATCACAGAAGACTTCACACAATAGTCTGTGGCTAAACCGCATACATAAAGTTCGCTGATTTTAAGGAGCCCCAACAGATGCAGGAGCCCCGTACCATTTAATTCCTGCGCCTGAAAAGCCGAATAACTATCCTTTTCAGGATCCATGCCTTTGTATAAAATAATTGTCTCTTTAGGCAGTTTTAATTTAGAGTGAAATGCTGAACCTTGGGTATTCTGGATACAGTGCACCGGCCAGACCCCGCCAAAGTCCTTAAAGTGTTTAGTTCTGACCGGATGCCAATCACACGTAGCAAAAATGGGCATTTTTTTACTAGAAAAAACCTTTATGTATTTATTTATTGCGGGTATGACTTTGTCTCCCTGAGGCACACCTAAAGCTCCGCCGGGGCAGAAGTCATTTTGCACATCAACAATCACAAGCGCCTTTTTAAATTCCATCATCGCTTCTTTTCTATTAGCGTTTAATTACTAAAATGAAATTTGCTAATAAGTAACTGGCCTGCGGAATTAGCCAGAATAATTACTAAAATAGCAATGCCGACATGCTCTAACATCGCTAAATATGGATTCACCTCTCTTTTTTTAGCGATAGTATAACTCATCATGGTCAATAATAATAATCCCCAAAAAATCGCACAAATCACCGCTAATTTTATGGGCAAAAAAAATACTAAAAAGATAAAACTAAAGGAAACTAAAAGCCGTGCAAAAAAATTAGTAAAAGTAGAAAGCCAAACTTCCTTTGCTTTAAGACATTCTGATTCTTGATAAATATGAATCCCTAGCGAATCAGAAATATTGTCGGCTAAGGCAATCACTAACATTCCGCCAATAATGCTTAATTTAGCATATTCCGCCGTTCTTAAACCAGTAATAAGGGCTAGATTAGTGATGATAGCGGAGGTCGCGCCAAAACTGAATTTAGTTTGCTTAAGCCTACATTTCTCCTGCTGTTGCTCCTGCATATTTCTCCTTTCTTTTTCTGAATATATTCATTTAATATCGAATAGACCTGGTATCACCACGTTACAAAAAGAGCACTTTCCTTGCGCTATATTATACTCCAAAACCGCGAAACCTTCTCTTTTAATTAATAATTTGTTACAGTTATGGCAATGGGTATCGTTACCCCAACCCCAGACATTACCGACATAGATATAGTTAAGCCCGGCCTTACTGCCTAATCCCTGAGCTTTTTTGAGTGTAGTTTCCGGGGTAGCGCTGCGATCTCTAAATTTATAATCCGGATGGAACCGCGAAATATGCCAGGGGATATTTTTATCAATGCTGGCAATAAAATTTGCAATGCCAGAGAGTTCTTCCTCGGTATCATTTTCGCCTGGCACCACTAAAGTAGTGACTTCCACCCAAATCCCCAGCTCATGCATCAGCCGGATAGAATCCAGTACCGGCTCAAGGCTGCCAGAGCAAATCTTCTGATAAGAATTATTCTTAAAAAACTTTAAATCCACATTGACCGCATCCAAATACGGCCTAATCGTCTTTAGCGCTTCTTTCGTCATATAGCCGTTAGTCACAAAATTATTATAAAGCCCTTCTTTTTTGGCTAGCTTCGCGGTATCCAATGCGTATTCAAAAAATATAGTTGGCTCGGTATAGGTATAAGAAATACTCTGGCATTTATTTTTTAAAGCTTCTTTTACTATATCTTGCGGATTAACTTCTGTTTTCATTTCTCCCCCAGCGCCGTCTCTGATTGATTCCTGGGAGATTTCCCAATTTTGACAGAAACTACAGCGGAAATTACAGCCAATAGTGGCTATAGATAAACTGGTTGAGCCGGGTAAAAAGTGATAAAAGGGTTTCTTCTCAATAGGATCAATGTGCATAACGATTAAATTACCGTAAACATGCGTATACAATATGCCATCAATATTCTGCCTTACGCCGCAAAATCCGAATTTTTGATCGGCAATCTTACAGCGATGATTACAAAGATAGCAGCGGACTAACTTCTCTCCTAATTTCTCATAAAGCAGAGCTTCTTTTTTCATATCCTAAAATCCTGCAACTCCTTCTCTTTAATCGCGGGAACAGTTAGCATTTTTCCTTCTTCCCCGGGAATTTTTTTATAGACTATCCGCGCGTTGTTCGCACCATTTAAATCGCAATAACTACAGGTAATGCTGCAGGAAAGTCTAATTAATTCTTCGTCAAATATTCCTCTACCCAGGGCAGTGGGGCCGGCTAATTCTTCATTAGGCGAAAACAGGTAGTCCTCATCTTGGGTGAATTTAACTAATCTCTCATTTTCTCCCTCATTGCGCCCCACCACTAATTTCGTCTTAGAGGTCAGCCTGAAATGCCTGCCAATCTTTAATAACCCTATGTTCTGCATATTTAAATCTTGATGGGTAATGAGATCCTTAAGCCTCTTGGTAAATTCCGGGTCAGTCAATAAACAACCGCCGGCAGGCTGGGCATAATCTTTAATCCCAAAGGCCTTGGCTAATTCCATCTGGGGCCTACGGCTCCTACCGTTGAAATCCAGTAAATTCTGGCGCTTAATCCAACCTTCTTTTTCCGGCACGGTTTCCGGAAGCAGTTTTGCCGAGAGCGGCCTGACTACCAAGCCCTCTAACTCTGATTTCTTGGCAATAGTATCTAAGGCCTGTTTATTTTGCGACATCGGCCGCTGGCCCAAGACTTCTCCGGTAACAATAAATCTTGCCCCGAATTGCGGCATCAACTCCTTGGCCTTGCGTAACATCAGAATCTTGCAATCTATGCAAGGGTTTATATTTGCGCCGTAGCCGTGCTCTGGATTTTTTAGCATCTTTAAGAAATCATCGCTGATATCTACGGTCCTTAAGCCTGCTTCCGGATTATCGCAAGTTTTTTCTTTATTGTTGTGCAGAAAAGGAATCTTAAACTTCAAGGGCACAACGGTGACCCCCTGCTTCTGGATTAACCTGACGGCTAAGATACTATCCAGGCCGCCTGAAATTAGAGCAATTGCTTTCATAAGAAAATACGGAAGGGATTTAGTGGTTGCTGATCATCCTGGCTAATACAATAAAAATAATGCCGCATAAAAAAGCTAACAGGGAAGAAACGCTCTTTTTTAAATCCTGCTGCTTATGTAATTCCGGTACCAGGTCGCAAGCGCCGATATAGATAAAGCCCCCTGCGGTGAAAGGCAACAGAAATACGGAAAAATCCTTCACGTTTACAGAGATAAAATATCCCACAATTGCCCCAAGAACGCAGGTAAGGGCAATGATAAAATTATAATAGAGTGCTTTAAACTTACTAAATCCTCCGTAAACTAAAACCCCGAAATCTCCTATCTCCTGGGGAATTTCATGCAGGATGATCATTAGGGTGGTAATTAACCCGAAATTAATACTCACCAGGAAGCTTGCGCCAATTACTAATCCATCAGTGAAATTATGCACAGCATCACCGATAAGGTTAAGATAGGTAAAAGTATGTACGGTACAGATGCCATTATGGCAGTGGCGCCAATGCAGGTATTTTTCCAAAATAAAAAAAGAGATAAAACCTAAAATAAGATAAGAAAAAACCGCATGGCTTTCTGTTTGCTCCAATGCTTCCGGTAAAAGGTGTAAAAATGCTCCGCCAATCAATCCTCCCGCAGAAAAACCAATCAACGGGATCAATATCTCATTTAGCCTTTTTTCTTTGAATAACAGGGTAACAATGCCAATCAAAGAGATAAGGCTGACGACGATACTTGCGCCAATCGCCCAGATAAAACTAACCATATCAATACCTCCGCCTTTACCCCTTATTTTATCATAAGCTCACCTATAGAGCAATATCTTGTTCACTAATTATATTTTTAATGATAGCGGGACTTCCAGCCCATGGGGCTTGAGTATGGCAGGGTCAGAAAGGATTTCTTTGGCGGGGCCACAACTGACAATCTTTCCTTTATCCAAAATGATCACCCTCTGGCAAAGCTCTAAGACCATTTCCAAATCATGCGTGGCAATAATTTTAGTCGCCTTAAGATTAATTAAGAATTCGATTAAATGCCGGCGTGATAAATGGTCAAGGTTGGCGTTTGGCTCATCCAAGATTAAAATTTCAGGACTCATGGCTAAAACTGTGGCAATGGATAACCTTCTTTGCTGACCCAGGCTTAAATGGTGAGAGGAATGATCTTTTATGTCCGAAAGTCCCAATTCCGCTAAAGCATCATCTACTCTTTTCCCTACTTCTTCTTTACCCAGGCCTAAATTTTTAGGCCCAAAGGCTACATCTTCATAAGCGGTGGGCATAAAAAGCTGGTCTTGTGGGTCTTGAAAAACAAATCCTACTTTTTGCCTGATAAAGGCTAAATTCTCTTTGGACATATCTTTATCCAAAATCTTAATGCACCGGCTTTGCCCGTTCAATAAGCCGTTAAAGTGTAGCAATAAAGTAGATTTGCCTGCTCCGTTAGGGCCGATCACCGCTAACGACTCGTTCTCGTAGACGTCAAGAGCGATATCTTCTAAAGCAAAAGTGCCATCGGGATAGGTAAAATTTAGATCTCTGACTTCAATCATTTTTTTCATGACTGATAACCCCTCGCGCACATTGCCAGATACACTTTTTCTGCGCGTTCATAGGTGCGGATAAATATCGCTCCCAGCATGTTACTTAAGATTTTGACTTCTTGAAAATTGCCTTTCTGGTTTACGCATCTTGAAGTATAGGCGCGTTTTGTCCTCAAGAACTGGTCTTCTAAGAGAAAAGAATAACGGTACATAAAGGCTAATAAATCAATAAATAATTTAGGAAGCCTCAACTTCTTTAAAGCCTCTAAAAGTGCAGTAAATTTTGTGGTCGAAGAGACTATCAGCAATAACGCACTAGCCAAGATTGCTTTTACTATGCAATTTAAGAATAACCCGTAGCCTGATTTTTTGAATAATAGGGGCGCGGCGATAAGAATAACAAAAGGAAGCAATTCGGTGAATTTAGAAAAAAACAATCTTATGGGCAGCCGGGATAGATAGAATAAAACCGAAACTGCCAACCCGTACAATAAAAATAAAAAAAAGTATTCGATCGGAGTAAAAATAATGACTAATAAAAAAGCAGCCAGGCAAATAATCTTTTTTTTCGCATCAATTCTATGCAAAGCGGTATCTAGATTTGCATAGCTGTCAATAAAGGCATGCCTCATTTTTTCCTCAGTAATAATTTTCCTAAAAAAGCACCAAAAATAAACACTATAATCACACCGGATAGACCAGCTAAGGAGGTAGCCAATTTTTCATTTTTAATTCCGGGGAATAAATAATCTGCGATGGGCGCCTTAAAGATATTGGTTGCCTTTTCCAAAAAATTATGATTTTCGGCAACACGCTCCAAGCCATCTGGAAAACTTGAGGCCAGAAAAGAAAATATAGCCAATAGCATAGCCATCAATAATCCAAAAAGCACTGTTTTTTTCATAATTTACCCCCTGTGTATATTAAATCCGGCCTGACTTTAAAAATAAAACTTAGCACCAAAACCGTAATCATTGCTTCGCCTATGCCGATAAAAAAATGCACAAATAACATCGCAGTAAGCGCGACCTTAAATGGAGAAGTGCCGGATAAAGCCAACTCTAAGGCGCAAAAAAACGAAGCTATTACTACCGAAAGCCAACTGGCAAGGAATATCGCTACTAATCTTGGAATAATCTTCCTTAATAAGATATACAAATAGTAACTTAATATCGTACCGGCAATCGCCATATTAAAAATGTTAGCTCCTAAAGCCGACAGGCCGCCATCTTGGAAGATCAAACACTGCACAAATAAAACCAGGCTTAAAACTATTGCCCCGGCATAAGGGCCCAGCGTTACTGCCGCTAAAACACCGCCAAGAAGATGGCCGGAGGTTCCTCCTAAAACCGGGAAATTTAACATCTGGGCGGCAAAGATAAAAGCTGCCATCACCCCCATCAAAGGGACCATCTTATCTTTCAGGTACTCCCTTGTCTTCTTCTGGGCGTAACTTAATACACCCAAGGATATTACCCAACCGGAAATAAAAACCGGCGGGCTTAAAAAACCATCCGGAATATGCATTCCACGCTTCCTTTTTTTAAAAACTAAAGGCCACTTTGTGAGAAATCTGATAATCAGGGCTAGCCTTAGAAATACCTACGCCGTATCCTAACTCCACGGAAATAATCTTATTTATCTGGTAGCTTAAGCTTAAGGCGCCGATAAAGACGTTTTCGTCAAAATCTCCTTTAAAAACTGTCTCTCCGTAAATCTCAGCACAGAGGTTCAAATTCTGCGTTAAATCCCGGGCTATGTCGAAAGAGTAAAAGAATATATCATCGGGCTTGCCACCGACAAAAATATAACCCAGATTTAAGTCAAAGACATTACTTCCTATATTTTTCGTAAAGATATTGTTGATAGTATAATCTTTTTTGCCGGTGCCCAGCCTCTTATCTTCATTTGCCGATTCGGTCTTTAGGTCTAAATAAAAGGCATAAGAAGGTAGAATCTTGCCCTCCTCCCAAAATCTGTATTTCGACTCAATGGCCAGATCCGAAAATCCATTCACTTTGCTTTCACGATCATCTAAAAATTGATAAGGTAAAGTTATCCCTACATCCCAATTATTAGCCAAGCCATACGATAAATATGCACTAGCATCCCATTCTTTACTTGCTTCTTTGATATCTTCTCCAATTTCTGTATCAAATTCTTTCTCTACATCCCTATAGTAATCCAGGCAGAACTCCAGCCAAATATGGCCTTTATCGGTAGTATAAGTATCATCAATAAATAAAGCGGCTTGAGCAGAAATTAATATCCCCAAATTCAGTAAAACAGCGCATAAAAATATTATTATTCTCTTCATTCCAATTCCTTTCCCGTGGTAGTCATCACTAGTTTGCCGTGTTTAACACCTTTGGTAGAAATAAGCGCATCGGCGATTTTTTTTATGCGCTGGGGGTTTCCTTTGACAGCTAAAACTTCCAAACAGTTATGCGCGTCTAAATGCACGTGCATGCATGAAATTATCTCAGTATGGTAATGATGTTGCAATTCGGTTAATATATCAGTCAATTCGTGCACCGCGTGGCTGTAAACTATGGTCACTGTCCCGACTGTCTCTTTACTACCTAATTCCCAGTCTTGTTCTACCAGATTATCGCGCACTAAATCCCGTATGGCTTCGGAGCGGTTGCGGTAGCCTTTTTTGCGAATGAGGCGGTCGAA
>Ga0209777_10003364_pt1 | contig 19890 bp, 18 predicted proteins | sample FrelakmetHBP12HB_FD_187147 | JGI IMG/M metagenome (GOLD analysis project Ga0209777, IMG submission 187147) | Freshwater lake sediment microbial communities from the University of Notre Dame, USA, for methane emissions studies -HBP12 HB (SPAdes)... | ecosystem: Environmental > Aquatic >...
ATAAGAAGTTGGCCATCACGTGCAAAGGAATAGCCAAAATATCCATCATCAAGTCGGATAACGGACTATTTTTTAACAAGCAATTGTTCATTAGTTTGCATTCTCATTCAGCATTGGTATAATTTCCTGTAAGCATAATCTATAATGAAAGTCGTAATACTAGCCGGCGGCCTCGGAACAAGGCTGAGCGAAGAAACTGACCTCAAACCAAAACCCATGGTTGAAATTGGGGGGAAACCCATCCTGTGGCATATCATGAAGATCTACTCTCATTTTGGCTTCAATGATTTTATCATATGCTGTGGTTATAAGGGGTATATGATCAAAGAATATTTCGCCAACTATTTTTTGCACCAGGCTGATTTAACAATCAATCTTGAAAAAAACGAATTGGAGATCCATTCGTCACATGCTGAGCCATGGAAGATTACACTTGTGGATACCGGGATTAACACGATGACAGGCGGCAGAATAAAAAGGATTGAAAAATATGTAGGAAATGAGACTTTCATGCTTACCTATGGGGATGGGGTGAGCAATGTCGACATTCAAAAACTGGTTGATTTTCACAAAGATCATGGAAAATATGCCACCCTAACGGCAGTTCAACCCATGGGGAAATTTGGTTCTATAGAAATTAACGACAAACTGGTAGAATCTTTTCATGAAAAGCCTAAGGGAGATGGGGCCTGGATCAATGGCGGGTTCTTTGTTCTGGAACCCACAATTTTCGGGTATATCGGAAATGAGGATGATGCTATCTGGGAGAGAAAACCCCTTGAACAGTTAGCCAATGTGAAACAGTTGATGGCATTTCAGCATGAGGGTTTCTGGCGGCCGATGGATACCCTGCGTGATAGGATTGAATTGGAAAATATGTGGAATTCTGATCGTTGCGAGTGGAAACTATGGGAATAAGGTTGTTGGATTCCGATTTCTGGAATAATCGGAAAGTACTGATCACCGGCCATACCGGGTTCAAAGGCTCCTGGTTATGTTTGCTTTTATCCAAACTCGGCGCTGATGTTTACGGCTATGCCCTCGAACCGCCCACATCACCCAGCCTGTTCAATGAAGCAAAAATCGATGAACTTATTACCTCGTTCATTGGCGACATTCGCAATTATGAAAAACTTTCAGGAATTCTGCAAAAAGTACAACCCGGCATAGTCATCCATATGGCGGCCCAGCCACTGGTGCGTGAATCATACAAAAATCCGGTTGAAACCTATGCAGTGAATGTGATGGGAACCGTAAACCTTTTTGAGGCGATCAGGCATACTCCCGGCATAAAAGCGGTGGTCAATGTAACGACCGACAAATGTTATGAAAACCGTGAATGGCATTGGGGGTACCGCGAAAATGAGCCCATGGGAGGATATGATCCCTATTCCAACAGCAAAGGATGTTCGGAACTGGTAACCTCGGCCTTCAGAAGTTCCTATTTTAATCCTAAAGATTATCCAAAACATGGGGTTGCTTTGGCCTCTGCCCGTGCCGGGAATGTAATTGGCGGAGGAGATTGGGCCGACGATCGTTTAATTCCCGATTTTATTCGTGCAATCTCAAAAGGGGAGGAGGTTAAGATTCGCAGTCCCTATGCTATCCGCCCCTGGCAGCATGTTTTGGAACCTTTGACTGGATATCTGACATTAGCGGCCAAACTATTTTCAGAAGGCCCGAGATATGCTGAAGGATGGAACTTTGGCCCATACGATAAAGATGCCAGAAATGTAGAATGGATCACTGATACCATCTGCAGGTTATGGGGTTACGGAGCTTCCTTTGGTATCGACACCAACCCACAGCCCCATGAAGCCAACTACCTGAAGCTTGATTGGTCCAAAGCAAAAGCAGAACTTGGATGGATTCCAAAATGGGACATCGAAACCACCCTGAAAAGCATCGTGGACTGGAATAAAGCATATCTCAGGGGTGAAAACATACGTGAAGTTTGCTATCAACAAATCAATGAATATTACACATTGGATTAGCCTCCTGTCTGATACCATAAACAATGAAAGCCTTAAGAAAACAAATTTCGAAAGAACAGTTTCACCTGTTCAACATTCCCGAAGATTTTGCCGAGGAGGTTGAAATCATCATCCTGGCGATTAAACCTTCAAAAAAGCACAATCAGTTATCTGATGACGAAGCATTTTATGCTGCCAATAACAATCAAATCATTGAAGACGATAAACACGAAGATCAGATATGGAGCAAATATTTATAAAGCCGGTTAAAATCGGCGAAATCTACATCTACGATCTTCCGTTTGCCGATTCCGGCCAGCACAAGCCACGTCCGGTTGTTGTGATTGCACCACCGAATTCAAAGGGTGATATTCTTATCCTGGCAGGTAGTTCGAAAATGGAGAATTGGGCTAAAGAAGAGATATTTCAGGTGAAACCTGAGGATTTGGAAGAGGGGTTATTGAATGATTATACAGTTTTCCCGGTATCGAAACAACTACTGGTTACAGCTAAATTTCTCAGGAAAAGAATAGGAGTGCTTAAAAAAATTAAAATCGATCAATTACAACGGTTGATTTTTTCAAGGAATACGAAATTGTATTATCATCAGCATTTTTCCGAAAAAGAATTTATCCCCGGGAAAAGCCGGGTAAATTACGCCGGTCGTGTATTTGATGAAAAAGAATTGATTAATGCCGTTGATGCATCACTCGATTTTTGGCTCACCGAAGGAAGATTTTCTGAACTCTTTGCAGAAAAGATTGCTGATTTTCTGGGTGTTGAGAATGTGTTGTTGACAAATTCCGGTTCCTCTGCTAATCTCCTCGCTTTTGCTGCACTCACTTCAGAAAAATTAGGCAACAAACGGTTAAAACCAGGTGATGAGGTCATCTCTGTGGCGGCGGGGTTTCCGGCTACCGTAACCCCAATTATACAATACGGACTGATACCTGTCTTTGTCGATGTTACTATTCCAACATACAACATCGATGTGGAAGTGATGAAAAGTGCCATTACTCCCAAGACCAGATGTATTTTCATTGCACATACGCTGGGAAATCCGTTTGATATTGATGCTGTGATGGCACTGGCGAAACAACACGATCTGTGGGTGATTGAGGACAACTGCGATGCCTTTGGCAGCAAATATAAGGGCAGGTATACGGGAACATTCGGACATTTATCCACGATTTCATTTTATCCGGCGCATCATATTACTACCGGAGAGGGGGGCGCTATTATCACAAATGATCCTCTGCTGGCTCAACTGGTCAAGGCCTTTCGCGATTGGGGTCGTGATTGCTACTGTGCCGGAGGAGAAAATAACACCTGTGGAAAAAGATTTTCACAATCCTTTGGCAACCTGCCTTTGGGATACGATCATAAATATGTTTATTCAGAGATCGGTTACAACCTGAAGATGACTGATATGCAGGCGGCCATTGGTTCAGTCCAGATGGATAAGCTTATTACTTTCTGCGAAAAAAGAAAAGCGAATTTCGACGAATGGACAAGGATTTTCACAAAATATCCGGATTATTTTTTTGTTCCTAAGGCGACCGAGAGCTCCGATCCTGCATGGTTTTCATTTATTGTGACTTTGAAAGAGAACACTCCTTTCAAACGTGATGAAATAACCAGTCACCTCAATGCGTACCTGATTGAGACGCGCAACCTGTTTGCAGGTAATATAACAAAGCAGCCAGGTTTTATAAACCGCCAGTGGCGTATCGCTGATCATCTCAACAATACAGACTACATCATGAATAATACATTCTTCCTCGGTACGTATCCAGGTTTAACAAAGGAAATGTTTGAATATGTGGAAGGTGTCCTTGATACATATATTACAAATTTCACAAATTAGAACGAATTTCACTATGTGTTATGGCTGACATCCTCTATAAAGAAGAGAGCTATCGAATAATTGGAGCCTGCATGGAAATTCATAAAAAACTTGGATTTGGATTTTTAGAGAGTGTTTACGCCGAAGCACTCGAATTGGAGTTTAAGAAAATGAAGATCCCTTTTGAGCGCGAAAAAAAATTATTGGTCTATTATGATGGCAAACCAATGAGAAAATTCTTTAAAGCCGACTTTGTCTGTTTTAGCGCGATTATTGTAGAGTTGAAAGCTACTAAATTTTTAATTGAGGCCGATCACAAACAGACAGTTAACAACGTAAAGGCAACCCGATTCAAACTTGGATTACTTGTCAACTTCGGAACTCCCTCCTTAACCTACAGACGCATCGTCAATTAGCCCATTTCGTATAATTCGTTCTAATTCGTGCAATTCGTATGATAATAAAGAAGTACCCGGCCGAAGTCATGCATATTGAAAACAGGGTTGAGGGTATTTATACGGTCGAATTTAAATCGCTGACTGGCCCTTTCAAATACCAACCTGGTCAATTTTTGCACCTTGGCCTGGATGAATACGATCCATCTGGTCAGTGGCCTGAATCACGTTGCTTCAGCATGCAATCGGCCCCGGGTGAAGAATTGATTAGAATTACCTATGCCATTAAGGGTAAATTCACAAGCCGGATGAAGCAGGAGCTGAAACCAGGTAAGCAGGTTACAATGAAGCTACCCTATGGCGACCTTTTCATACAACCGCACAATAAAGTGAATACTGTTTTTATTGCCGGGGGCACTGGCATTACCCCTTTCCTCTCACTTTTTACCCATGAATCCTTCAAGGAATATACTGACCCCCGTATCTATCTCGGTTTCCGTTCAAAGGAGTACGACATTTATCATAACGAACTGAGCCTTTTGTGTAATTCGTCTAAATTCTTGAAATCATTCTATGAAGATGTTGACGGCCAACTCGACATGCACAAAATCTTTTCTGAAAACGGCACAAACAGTGATTACTTTATATCCGGTCCGCCAGTGATGATCAAATCGTTTAAGCGATCATTGATTACCAACAAAGTACCTGAAAATCAAGTTTTAACTGATGACTGGGAATAATTCGTGAAATTCGAATTCAGCTTTTATAAAAACACCAAATTATCTGACAGGGGTAACATTTTTAGAAAATTTTTATTTTTATCAAAGGAAGCATGAAATCCATTATGACCAAATACACCTCGACAAATCAGTTTGCCAGGGAGATTAGATTGCTATCTTTAAAAATGGTCTATAATGCAAAAGCCTCACATATTGGGGGCGCCTTGTCAATGGCTGATCTGTTAGCAGTCTTGTATGGTCGTATTATGAACTTTAACCCAAAGGAACCTGATTGGAAAGGCCGGGATAGATTTCTACTGAGTAAAGGACATGCTTGCGCAAGTCTTTATTCAACCCTGGCCCTCGCTGGTTTTTACTCTACCGATGAACTTGATACATACGGAATGGATGGTTCTCGTTTTATCAGTCATGCCAGTCATAAAGTTCCAGGGGTTGAACTTTCGACAGGAAGCTTAGGGCATGCTTTACCAGTAGCTTGCGGAATTGCACTAGCCGGTAAAAGAAAAGGTGAAAATTATCGTACGTTTGTTCTTGTAAGCGATGGAGAACTTGATGAAGGTTCAAATTGGGAATCCATATTATTTGCACCTCAGCATAATCTCAGTAATTTGGTTTTAATAGTAGATTACAATAAAATTCAAAGCTTAGGTCGTGTTGATGAGGTATTGTCAATTGAACCATTGGAAAAAAAGTTTGAGGCATTTAATTGGCATACCAAAACCATCAATGGGCATGATCATAAGCAAATATTCGAAACCCTCTCAAGCGATACATTAGACAATAAGCCTAAAGTGATTATTGCCCATACTGTCAAGGGCAAAGGCGTTGATTTTATGGAAAATAAACTTTTATGGCACTATAAATCACTTGATAATTCAGAATATTCCGATGCAATAACCCAAATTAATTCCGCGAACAATTGAGAACAACATTCATTAACCAACTCATTAAAGAAGCGCGAGAAAATAAAGACATTTTTTTTCTCGTGGGCGATTTAGGTTACTCAGTGGTTGAACCATTTGCCATTGAATTTCCCGAACGTTTTCTAAATGTTGGTATTGCTGAACAAAATATGGCAGGTATTGCTGCAGGATTGGCAATGGAAGGCTATAATGTTTTCATTTATTCTATTGGGAATTTTCCCACTTTACGCTGTATGGAACAGATCAGATACGATATCTGTTACCATAACCTCAATGTAAAGATAGTAGCTGTTGGTGCGGGTTATTCATATGGCTCATTAGGCCCATCACATCATGCAACTGAAGAATTAGGCATGCTTAGGATTATTCCAAATCTGGCAATACTAACCCCAAGTGATCCAATTGAAGCAAAAGTATTGACACACCTACTGTCAAAAAAAACCGGGCCGGCCTACCTTCGTTTAGGTAAATCTGGAGAAAAGCAGGTTCATCCGGATGAATTATCATTCAATTGGGGAGATATCATTGAGGTGATAAATGGGAAAAATACAGCTGTTGTTTGTAATGGAAGCATATTAAATTATTGTTTTGATTATATCACACAAAACAAACTGGGATGGGGACTATATAGCATTCCATTTATCAAGCCAATTTCAGAAAAAAAGTTATTAGACCTGTTTTTGCAGTATGAAAAAATTACTACGATTGAAGAGCATCAAAAAACAGGAGGACTAGGGAGTATGTTACTTGAAAGTGCAAACAAGCTCAGAAACAGTGGAGAATTATTATCTGTTCCAATGATCGATATCAGGGGTATAGATGATCTTTTTTATTCAAATGCAGGCTCTCAAAGTTTTTTAAGGAAAGAAATGAAGATTTATCTGTAGATGAACAATAAATATAACTGAAATAGAGCCATTTACGGATGGTTGAGTAATGAAAGATGAAAAAAAGATAGTCGCGATAATTGGCGCAACAAGCCACATTGCTAAGGGGTTGATATTCTTTCTCAAAGATGACAAATCGTTTGAGCTTCATTTGTATGCAAGAGATTTAGAAAAACTGCAATTATTTTTAAAACTAATACATTATAAGAATCCTATTTTAAAGTCATTTTCTGAAGTTGAAGATGATCGTATTGATGTTATTATTAACTGCATTGGCATATCATTTTCTCCTGATTCAAAAACATTAGGTGGAAATGTTTTTGAATTGACGGAACAATTCGATCATTTAATTCTGAATTACATTAATAATACTCCGGAAACGATATATATAAACTTTAGTTCCGGCGCTGTATATGGAACCTCATTTATTGAACCAGCCTCTGAAAACACAAAAACGATCATTGATGTTAATAATATACGAACAGAAGACTATTACCGAATAGCAAAACTAAACGCTGAGGCGAAACACCGCTCATTGAATTATAGTAACATCATTGATATACGAATCTTTGGATATTTCAGCAGGTTTATTGATCTGTCAAAGAACTATCTAATGACAGATATAATATCGTGTGTTAAAGAGAAAAAAACGCTAAGAACCGGCCCTGATAATATTGTTCGTGACTATATTCATCCATTGGACCTGGCAAATATAATTAGGGTGTGTTGTGAAAAGAAAAAGATTAATCAGGCTATGGACGTGAAAAGCCTGAAACCCATCAGTAAAATGGAAATACTGAAGTATTTTAAAGAAAACCATGGTTTGAAATTTGAGATCATTGAAGATTACGGGGTACATTCTGCCACAGGTGAAAAGAATAACTATTATTCCGAAAATAATAATATTGATATCATTAAATTCCATCCCAAGTATACATCCCTTGAATGTATTGAAACGGAAACTAAAGCGATGTTTAAATTATTTTCTTAGTTAATTGATTTTAAATTGAAAAGAATAATTGTTTTTGACTCTCCGCAACCTCGGGGAAAAGAAAATATGTGCTTTGATTCATCTCTTGATAAGATGGGTAATGGTTTGGCCCTGTCATATCGTTTGGGAAGAGAAGCACGGCGTCGCGGCTTTGATATTCTTACATCAGATGTGTTTTTATCAAAAAAGAATCATGATGAACCAGCATATTGTATTACGGAAATGTATACACAATATACAAAAGCACTTCTTGCTGCTAATGTATTCCCAATGATATGTTTTTCACTTGAATCTCCATTGGTAGCCCATAAATTTTACTATAATATTGAGCAATACTCCGGTAGATTTAAATATAGTTATCAATTTCTCGGAATAAAGAAAAAATTAGATTCAACAGATACAATTTATAAGAATATTGTTTTTCCAGTTGAAACAAGGGAATTTGAAATATATATACCTTGGAATGACCGTCAATATTTAGTTATGGTTAATAGCAATAAGCAGGCATTAGAACAAAATTTTCAAAATCTTAAAAACACTGTCTTGTCGTTTGCAAAAACAACAAGATTACACATATGGAAACTTACGGAGCCGTTGTTGCGAGTTAAGAATCTATATCGCGAGAGGGTGAACGCTATAAAATATTTTTCAAATAGTTCAGAATTTCATCTTTACGGTTTTGGTTGGAAGGATCCTATTCGAGGATTTTCTTCTGATTTTTCTCTTGCTGCCAAAAAGTGTTACAAGGGTACCATTGAAAATAAGCGAAAAATTCTGGGCAATTACAAATTTACATTATGTTTTGAGAATTGTATTTTTCCAGGTTACATTACTGAAAAAATCACTGATTGTTTTTTAGCGGGTAGTATCCCTGTTTACTGGGGGGCATCTGATATTGATGATTTTGTTCCTCCGAATTCATTTATAGATTTCCGGACTTTCAATTCTTTTGAGAAGTTAAATCTGTATTTATCGAACATTTCAGAGTGTGAGGCAAAAAATTATTTACAAGCAGGTAAAAATTTTATCCTTAGTGAAGCTTTTGACCGTTTTGATATGGATAAGTTGATTACCGAATGGTTGGATTTATTGCCTAGATAAAATATAGCTTACAAATATTAATGAGCGCAATTAATGGTATGTTTAATACTGCTTACATACAATACGGTTTTATTTTTTACATCCTTCGAAGATCAAATTATATTTCTTAATAAGTGAGCTAAATTGAAAACACCTCGTGTAACCATTTGTGTGCCTGCACGTAATGCTGCTATCACAATAAGTAGAACTCTGGATTCCATCCTTGCACAGGACTATCCAAATTATGAAGTATTTGTATGTGATAATAGTTCAACAGATAATACAATTGAAATTGTTAAGGGATATCAAAATAGAGGTGTGCGGTATTATATAAATCCCGACATTTCAGGAGGTGCCGAAGCAAATTGGAACTATGCTTTAAATCTAGCAGAAGGGCCCCTTGTTGCGATCTATCATGCAGATGACATATATGCACCTGACATGGTTCGAAAACAGGTTGAATTTATGCAGGTAAATTCCAGCGCTTCAGCTGTCTTTACGATGTCAGAAAGAATTAACGAAAAAGATCAGCCAATTCGGGTGGGTAATTTAAAGTTGCCAAAAGAGTTCAAAGGGCAGGATCTTTTTTCATTCCCCGAGTTATTTAACGCTGTTTTAAAATATGGAACAATCACAATAGTGCCAACAATGATGGCTAGAAAATCAATCCTGGATAAGGTTGGTAATTTTGACTGGCAACAATTCTATAGCGCCTCTGATATTGATCTTTACTTGAGAATAGCTAAGATAGGACCTATTGGGATAATTGATGAGCCATTACATAAGTATCGTCTATCTCCAACGCAGGGCTCAAACTCAATTAACAAAACACGAACGCATTTGGCTCATTTTTTTTGGGTTTTAGATGCATGGCTGTCCAATAATGAAAATAATCAAGTAGTAAAACCCATTAATTATAAAATTTATAAACTGAATCGTGTTGTGGATCAAATATCCAGCGCAAAAAACCTACTTATAATGGGGAAACATAACCAAGCTGGGATTATGCTTATAAAGGAGCTAAAATTAACTCATTTTTTTACTGCTTTTCAGCAACCAGTTAATTTGACTCCTTTAATTGGTGGGATCATAATGCTAGTTAGCATAAAATTGGGATTGGGTACTTTATCGGGGAAATTTATGGAAAAAGCAAAGAATCTCAAATCACAATGGCAACTTAAACCAGTAAAAAAATAGTATTGGCGAAAATGAATCGACTCAACCGATCTTCGGTAAATATGCTTGCAAGTTTAATTGGCTATGCAGTACCCATGATTATAAGCTTGGTTACCACCCCCATAGTGTTAAAAGAATTAGGGGTGACCGCATACGGCCTTACAAGTTTAATTGGTGTCATTATAGGCTATCTCACTGTTATGGACATGGGGCTTGATCTTCCTATTACCAAATACCTGGCTGAGGATAATGCCAAAGTTGATACAGAAGCGGCAAACCGAATGTTAAATACCACGCTTCAACTGTATATCATCATTGGTGTTGTTGGAATGTTTTCAATTTTTTTTACCGCAAAATGGCTAGCCGGTGTGGTATTTAAGGTGCCGGATGACATGCTGCACGAAGGAGTTGCAGTTTTCCGGTTGGCAGGGATTGGTTTTTTAGGCAGTGTTTGTATGTCGTGGGGTCGCGCTGTTGCAATGGGGATTCAAAGATTTGAAATAACCTACGGGGTCTCAGTTATAACCAATCTGGCAGGTGTTTGCTTAGGATTACTAATGATTTACACTGGATATGGGGTGGTTGGTTTTGTTCTAATGCGGGTGTTATCTAATTTATTGGCAGGGATTGCGTATTGGATGTATGCGCGCCGGCTATTGCCGTTTTATCATTTTCGGTTTGGGTTTGATCGGGCAACAATATTGCGGGTACGTGGTTATATAGGCTATGGTGCCCTGAATAGAGTCATGGGAGGTATCGTGAGCGGTCTGGATAAGACTTTGATAGGCATATGGTTGGGTGTGGCAATGGCAGGAATCTATTCAATCCCCGTTACGCTTGTAAGTTCCCTGGGCTACATGCTTGCTTACATGCTTGGTTTCATTTTCCCTATTGCAAGTGAGCTGCATAGCTTAGGGCAAATGGAAAAACTAAGAGATATCTTCACCCGCTCAACAAGATTCCTAACGGCTCTTGCAAGTTTAGTATTTATACCGGTTTTGGTTTTTGGTGACATGTTTATAACAAAGTGGGTTGGGACAGATATAGGTGATAAAACAAGATATGTCCTGTTATTCATGGCCTTATCAGGATATTTAGGAACTTTGACCGTAACTCTGCCCAATAACATTGCCGTTGGTACAGGTCGAATAAAACAATTCACATTGTATAGTGCAATCAGATCAATTGTACTTGGAGCAGGGTGCTTTATACTTATAAGACCGATGGGCATTGAAGGGGCTGGACTTGCACTTCTTTTAGCCAATATCGTCGATGTTTTTTTTCTGCTGATTGTGTTAAAGTACTATTTACATATATCAGCATTTAAATTGATTCTATCAGCTTACATGAAACCCCTTGCAATTGGATTTTCGTTGGCTGTTTTCACAATATTTCTGCGTCCTTTTGCACATTCATGGATAGGATTAATCATTTCCATTGGATTGTTTGAGGTGCTTTACATTTTGTTGAGTTATTGGTTTAAAGTTTTTGGTGAAACAGAAAAGCTGGTCATTCTAAACTTCGTTAGAAAGCTTAAACCGTGATCATGGCCAATTGTAAAAGACAACCTCTGTTCGATATCTATATTTAAAAAAATTGATAAAAACAGGCAAATTGTTGTTTTGGGCTGGAATAATTGGCTGCTTTATAGGTGAAGCTTTTAAAGTCCGGGTTCTTGATTTGTTTGTATTATATCCACTGCGCCTGATCTTATTACTGGCAATACCTGTGTTCCTATTTTATCCGACTAAATTTAGGAAAGGCATTTGGAGTTTTGCTTTTTTCTTGATAATTATGATGCTGATTTATGGTACTGCATCACTCAGTTGGTCACCTGATCCGGTTCTTGGGTTGAGAATAGTTAATATGTTACTTACAGGTTTCATGATCTTTTTGCTGTTATCAAGGTATGCCATCAATCAATCAATCCTGAAAAATATAATGATACTCTGGTCTGTTATAATCATAAGTATTAATATTCTTGGTATTTATGAAATGATTAATGGGAAATACCTTTTCAGGGCAGTCAATGATTGGGGAGGCAGAGAATGGCAATTGTATAGGATATCCGAGGTTGGATGGCTCACGCCGCGTGTGTTCTTCCCAAATCCCAATGAGTTTGCATTTATAAATGCGCTTTCTGCGCTTGTTTTAATGGGTTGGATGATAGAATCCCATGGTTGGAAGCGATTTCTTGCATTTTTTGCAACACTCATGGCCATAGTGATGGTCATGACTTCCTATTCGAGGGCTGCCATCTTTGGTTTGTTAATTGGAATATTATTTTTTGGTTCTATTTTTATCGCAAAAATGAAAATATCGAATCGAATTGTTACCATATATGTGATTATTGTCATTGGCATACTGGTTTTATTCAAAAGTGCGGAATTTTTTGAAAACACTTCTGGGGCTTCTGGTCTGATCACCAAAACAACTACATCCCACAATTCTGAAAATAGGTCTAACTATACTACTGCTTCGTCTCTTGGAACATATAGTTCTTCAGTGGCTTCTGGTCTGATCACCAAAACAACTACCTCCTCCCTCAATACTGAAAGAAAGTTTTTCTATTCTACTGCTTTTTTTCAGGGAACATTTAATACAATGGGTTTCGGGAAAGGCCTCGGTGCCTCTTCAGAAATCATTTTGGGAGGTTCTTATCATAATTATTTATTGGAAATTCTTGCGGAACTTGGTCTATGGCTCTTCCTTGGATATTTATTTCTGATTATTAAGGTTTGTATTCAACTATGGCATGCTATCCAACAGGGTCGTAACATCTATTGGAGCTGTGGACTTCTGGCTTCCTGCATTGCGTTCCCAATATGCAGTGCAGGCCCCGCCAGCCTTTTATATGTTTACCCGTACTGGTTTTGGTTAACATTTTTAGTTGCCTATGCTGAAAATGATTCAATAGAATCGACATTAATAGTTCAATCAGTTTAATGGACGATTTATGAATATTTTACATATAAATAATACAGATCTTATAGGTGGTCGTTTTAACGGCTACAATATGCTGCATTCTCCTGACAAGTCTTTCAATGTTGAAATGGCCGTATGGAAAAAGGAAAGTCACAGCGCCTATGTATATAAATTACCCCCGACCAATTCAGCGTTACGCTTTGTTGCGTCGCTTACTGCAAAATTAAGTTTAAAAATCGGCTTGGATAAGCTTACTGGAAATAGTGGTCGGCTTTTACCAGGCTGTGATTACTTTAAACGGGCAGAAATTATTCATCTGCATTTGATTCACAATTTGCCAAATTTTAGTATTTTGTCTTTGCCCAAGCTCAGTCGTCAAAAACCGATTGTTTGGACAATCCATGATCCCTGGGCAATGACAGGAGGTTGCGAACATTCTTTTGATTGCAATCGTTGGCTGACCGGATGTACACCCCGATGTCCCCATCCAAGGTGTAGAGCGCTATTTCAGCATTACATGCCATATTTTCATTGGAGAATAAAAAGATGGGTTTATCAACGTACAGATTTAACATTGATTGTCGCCTCGCAATGGATGAAAGATCGCATTGCGCAAAGCCCTTTGTTGAGTCATTTGCCCTGTTATCAAATTCCTTTTGGCATAGATTTGGAGGTGTTTAAAAAAAAACCAAAAAACGATTGCCGCAAGAAACTGGGGATTCCTTCAAATCATAAAGTTATTGCATTTCGGGACATCGATAACAGGTTGGGACCTAAATTGTCAAGTTTCAAAGGGAGGGGTTATTTGATGGATGCTCTCAAGATTTATGAACCACTAGAGCCGACCACACTATTAATATTTGAAGATGGTCACGGTTTTAAAAGTTTAGCACCGAAGTATAATGTTGTTACCCCGGGCTGGTTGGATGGCGAAAATCTAAGTGATGCTTTATCCGCAGCAGATGTGTTTATGATGCCTTCAATTCAAGAATCTTTTGGACTTATGGCCGTCGAGGCCATGGCTTGTGGTATACCTGTGATTGTATTCGATGGAACTGCATTACCTGATGTGATAAAATCTCCAAGAGGAGGGATTGTGGTGCCGGCTAAAAATAGTGTAGCGTTAGCTAGGGCAATGAATGAATTGTTGGCTGATGATGAACTGCGGAATATGATAGGAAAACAAGCACGTCAGGTAGCTGAAGATGAATATTCTTTTGCGTTGTACATGCAACGTCACATGATATTATATGAGACAGTGCTTGAGCGACATCGAAAGGTATAAGATTTATAAAAAAAGTAAAAAAATGGAAATATTTTCGAATAAAACACTACTTATAACTGGCGGAACCGGTTCTTTCGGAAACGCGGTATTGGATCGTTTTCTTTCTACCAATATTAAAGAAATCCGCATTTTTAGTCGTGATGAAAAGAAGCAAGACGATATGCGGCACCGATTACAAAATTCCAAGGTAAAATTCTATATCGGAGATGTTCGGGACAAGAGTAGCGTTGATGATGCCATGCTGCATGTCGATTATATTTTTCATGCGGCAGCATTGAAACAAGTCCCCTCTTGCGAATTCTTCCCCATTCAGGCAGTCCGGACCAATGTTTTTGGAACGGAGAATGTTCTGGATTCAGCCATACAACACGGTGTAAAAAAGGTTGTTGTACTGAGTACTGATAAAGCTTGTTATCCAATCAATGCGATGGGAATAAGTAAAGCCATGATGGAAAAAGTTGCCATTGCAAAGGGTCGTTCTCTGGGTGAAGATGCCTCAACACAAATTTGTTGTACCAGGTATGGTAATGTTATGGCCAGCCGTGGGTCGGTGATACCCTTCTGGATTGAGCAGATTAAAAACAGAAGGGATATTCCTATAACAGATCCCAATATGACAAGGTTCATGATGAGACTGGATGACGCTGTTGATTTGGTTTTGTATGCATTTGAAAATGCGAACAATGGGGATTTATTTGTTCAGAAGGCACCTGCTGCTACTTTGGATACTTTGGCAAATTGCCTGATAGAGTTATATAAATCTGATTCGAAAATGAGGATTATTGGAACGAGACATGGTGAAAAGTTATACGAATCACTGGTAACACGTGAGGAAATGGCAAAGGCAATTCCAATGGATAATTATTATCGGATACCATGCGACGCCAGGGATCTTAATTATGACAAATATTTTATCGAAGGACAAGAGAAAATCTCCACGTATGAAGATTATCACTCTCATAATACCAGGCGTTTAGACAACCATGAAATGATGCAGATGCTGTTAAAGTTAAAGATGGTTCACGAAGATTTGAATCTACAGTAAATTATTCATAAAAATACAATTTGGACTAGTATGAAAATTTTGGTTCTGGGAGCAAATGGAATGGCAGGGCATACAATTGTACTTTATTTTCTTGAAAGAAATTGCGATGTTGTGGCGTATTCGGAGAAGCCATTCCCATATTGTAGAAATATCGTTGGAAATGCATTAGAAACTAACAATTTTTTAACCATTTTGCTGGCAGGAGAATATGATATAATCATTAACTGTATTGGATTACTAAACCAAACTGCTGAAGAGAACCATGCCAACGCAGTTTATTTGAACAGCTATTTGCCGCACCTGATTGCTGATACTTTTAAAGAAAGCAGAACCAAATTAATTCATATGAGTACAGATTGCGTGTTCGCAGGCAATACCGGTCCATATTATGAAAACAGTTTTAAAGATGGGAAAACATTTTACGATCGTTCAAAAGCTTTAGGTGAGATCGAAGACGATAAAAATCTCACATTCCGAAATTCAATAATTGGACCTGACATGAATGAAAAAGGGATAGGTCTTTTCAATTGGTTTATGAATCAGAAAGGAAGTATAAGCGGATTTTCTGGTTCTATGTGGACTGGTGTTACCACGCTTACACTTGCAAGGGCCATGGAAAAAGCCATCCATGAAAATCTATGTGGATTATATAATTTGGTTAACAATGAAAGTATTTCGAAGTATGACTTACTTTTTATCTTAAATAAATATTTTAAGAACAATAGTTTGGTCATAAAGAAAGATGAAAAGATACAACTGGATAAATCATTAAGAAATTCGAGGAACGATTTCGCTTTTATGATTCCAGCTTATGAGCAAATGATACATGAAATGAAAGATTGGATGAATGTCCATCAGGATTTATATCCCCATTACAAAAAAATCATTTAGATTTAAGAAAATGAAATTGATGACACTTGTAGGGACTCGTCCTGAAATTATTAAATTATGCAGGGTAATCAATGAATTAGACTTGCATACTGAGCATATCCTGGTTCATTCAGGTCAGAATTATGATTACGAATTGAACGAAATCTTTTTTCAGCAGATGGGCATCCGCAAGCCCGACCACTTTCTGAATGCCGTTGGCAAAAATGCCGCACAAACAATTGGTAATGTGATTGCTGCTTCGGATAATCTGATGGAAAAAGAAAATCCTGATGCATTTCTTATCCTGGGTGATACAAACAGTTGTCTTTCTGCAATAGCAGCAAAGCGCCGGAAAATTCCTATTTTTCATATGGAAGCAGGAAACCGTTGTTTTGATCAGAGAGTTCCGGAAGAAATCAATAGAAAATTGATCGATCATACCAGTGACATAAATCTCACGTATACAGAGCATGCACGCCGTTATCTTTTAAGGGAAGGCCTCAGGCCAGAAACAATCATCAAAACCGGGTCTCCCATGAAAGAGGTACTAAACCATTATCGTCAACAGATAGATACTTCGGAAATACTAAAGGAATTGAATTTGGAGCCAGATAATTATTTTGTTGTCAGTGCACACAGGGAAGAAAACATTGATAGTGAAGTCAATTTTATCGATCTTCTTGACACGTTGAATGCCATAGCTGAAAAATACAAGTTACCTGTAATTGTTACCACCCATCCACGTACAAAAAAGCGTATGGAAAGTAATAATGTTGTTGATCATCACCAGAGAATCAGGTTCTTAAAACCCCTTGGTTTTTTCGATTATGTGAAGCTCCAGATGAATGCATACTGCACCATATCCGATAGCGGCACCATATCTGAGGAATCTTCCATTTTGAACTTTCATGCTGTAACAATCAGGCAGGCACACGAAAGACCTGAAGGCATGGATGAAGGTACACTGATCATGTGTGGCTTAAAGAAAGAACAAGTTCTTGAAGCTATCAAGGTGACTCGTGCACAAAATCCTGAGGGCACTCATCCATTTCGCATCGTTCAGGATTATGATATAGATAATGTATCAAAGAAAGTACTGCGTATCATTTTGAGTTATACGGACTATGTTAATAGAACCGTATGGTACAAAAATGTATAGATTGTTTTATTTAAATTCCATGATAAACGAAAGGAATAAAAATGAAAGGTGAAACTCCTCGGTTCACAGTTATTATACCCTGCAAGAACCGTTCAAGATACTTGCATCAAACCTTACGTACTTGCATGATGCAAAACTATGAGAACCTGGAAGTGATTGTGTCGGATGATAATAGTACAGATGACTTACGTGATGTTGTTGAGGATGCATCACGTCGTGATTCACGAATTCATTATATACGTCCAAATTCCGGTACTGGAATGTTAAATAACTTTGAGTTTGCCTTACGACAAGTGAAACCAGGCTTTGTTATTGCATTGGGTGGAGATGATGGTTTGTTGCCTGATGGAATAAAAGGCATGTCTGACACTTTACGTGATACCGGCATGGATTTATTGGCATGGCCTGCGCCAGCATACTATTATCCAAATACACGTGGAACAAACGGACAATTATGCATCTACCGCAGTAAGGGGATTAAAATCATTGACTCCAATAACTTCCTTGACCGGCAAGCTAAGGAGCTGGCGTATTCAAGTGACATTGAGTCACCCATGTTTTATGTGAAAGGAGTAGCCTCGACTAAATTAATTGACAAAGTTCGAAAGCGTTCTCCAAATGGAGAGTTCTATTCTTGTCCAACGCCTGATGGTTATTCAGGGATTGTCCTGGCTGGAGAGGTAACAAGTTATGCTTTTTCCGGTAAACCGTTTTCAATCTTTGGTGTCTCTCCTAGTTCCGCTGGATTAACCTATTTGTCAAATGATGAAGAGGATAAAAAAATAGCCGAAAAGTTCTTTGAGAGTGTTTCCTCAAGACCAATGCATCGTGAATTGGCATCACAACCATACTCACCACTGATCTCACTTATGACAGTTGATTATTTACTTACATCAAAAGATCTGCCTGGATGGAGCGGAAATGTTCCTCCGATTGATTATCGGAAGGTTTTACTTAATGCGTTAAGTGAATTGTCATTTGGTTTATATGGCGAGGATAGAATCGCCCGGGAACTGGGGATCCTGCATAAGATTGCTTTAAAGCATGGTTTAGGTGAGTTTTTTCAGGAAAAGGTTAGTAGTTCAAATCGTTATGTTCAACGATCACCTTTTATGGGGAATGGTATCGGGTACGGTAAGAAGACGTATGGATTTTATATAAACGCTGATTCCTACCAGATAAACAACATATTCGATGCTGCTTATGCAGCGCATAATATTTGTCAGGTTTACGATGATCTGTCAACCTGGAAGTCGATTACCAGTGCTGTAGTCCGCTCTCTTGCTTATCGGCTTCATTCTATGCGCAAAGGGAAGCCTTTTCCTAAGGAATCTGAATGGTTAGAAACAAATCTATCCAATGATTAATTCTCCTATATAGTCCATAATGCACAGTTGAATTGACTGCCTTGATCCAAGTTGATAATATCCGGCTTGCCATGGCTCCCTACAACTTGTTTAAAGACCTCCAGTGTGTGGTGTCTGCCTCAAGAGCAGGAAAAATTATGTGTATGCAGAATCCCATGAAGGAGCCAATCTTGCTGCTTCAAAACCACAACATGAAATTATGCTTTTTACATCTGTCACCTTTGCTTTTTTCCTGCTAGTAGTATTTGTTCTGTACTGGTTTGTATTCTACCGGAATCTAACAGCGCAGAATCTCGTTCTTCTCATAAGCAGCTATTTTTTTTATGGGTGGTGGGATTGGCGTTTTTTATTTCTTCTCAGTTTTATATCTGTTTCGAATTATATAATTGCCATCCAGATTCAAAAAAAAGACAAAAAACTTCTTCGGAAATCGCTTTTTATCACAGGTTTGATTATTAACATTGGCACTTTAGTCATCTTCAAGTATTTCAATTTTTTCATTGATGGGATTATTCATCTCGCCTCACTACTTGGCATGAAGGCTAACCTGCATACCTTGAATATTATCCTGCCAATTGGCATAAGTTTTTACATTTTTCTTTCTCTTAGCTATCTCATTGATGCGTATCAAAACAAGCTTGTCGCCGTTAGAAATTTCTTCGATGCATTGTTAACCTTCAGTTTCTTTCCTATTATCCTTGCTGGCCCAATTCAACGGCCTATTAGCTTGTTGCCGCAGATTCAAAATAAGCGGATATTTAATTTTGATAAAGCAACCGATGGATTAAGGCAGATTCTGTGGGGGGTATTTATGAAGATTGTAATTGCAGATCGTGCTGCTGTTCATGCCAATAGAATATTTTCAGATTCTTCAACATTACCAGGGAGCACCTTGATTTTTGGAATATTCTTTTTTACTGTTCAGATATATGCTGATTTTGCAGGATATTCCAATATTGCAATAGGAATCGGAAAATTGCTTGGTTTTAATATCATGCAGAATTTCGCCTATCCCTATTTTGCACGCGACATCAGGGAATTTTGGAAAAGATGGAATATTTCTCTTACGACCTGGTTCAGGGATTACGTATTCTTGCCAATTGCCTATTCCGTATCCCGAAATATAAAATCTGACCGGTTTTATTTTATCAAGACCGAATTTCTCATTTACACGGTTGGCATAGCGGGTACTTGGATATTAACAGGACTATGGCATGGAATACGTAAT
>Ga0209777_10003365_pt1 | contig 19888 bp, 17 predicted proteins | sample FrelakmetHBP12HB_FD_187147 | JGI IMG/M metagenome (GOLD analysis project Ga0209777, IMG submission 187147) | Freshwater lake sediment microbial communities from the University of Notre Dame, USA, for methane emissions studies -HBP12 HB (SPAdes)... | ecosystem: Environmental > Aquatic >...
CCCATTTCTAACCCGATCAGTTTAATCTCCTTTATATAGCCCTCGATCCCTTTCAGCAGCCCTTCAACGATCTGGTTCAGATATTCATCTTGGCTTAATCGTTCTCTTTCCCGGGGGTTGGAAATAAAAGAGGTTTCCACCAAAATGGATGGCATCTGAGCGCCGATCAGAACATAGAAAGGGGCCTGTTTGACCCCAAGATTTTTGACCGGAGAATATTTTTCATTCAAGGCTTGAATGATATTTTGTTGAACGTGATTGGCCAGACGGGAAGATTCATCAATCTTGGTATTGAGCATCAAATCTTTGAGTATTTTTTGCATATCGCTGATCCGCTTGGTCGAGGTGGCATTTTCTCGGGCCGCCACCCGAATGGATTCTTCATCAGTGGCCAGATTTAAGAAGTAGGTCTCAATCCCCTCGGTATGATGATTAGGGCTGGCGTTGATATGAATAGAGAAGAATAGATCGGCATGCTTGGTATTCGCTATCGCCGTTCTTTCTTCCAGAGGAATAAAATGATCGGATTGCCTGGTCAGCACGGTTTCTATTTTAAGGTCTTGTTGAATCCTTTGAGATAATTTTTTGGCTATTTTTAAGACCAAGTCTTTTTCGTACAAACCGCCGCTGCCGATGGCCCCTTTATCTTTGCCTCCATGACCGGGATCAATGATGACTCGTTTGACCCCCAGCCCTAACTGTTGGGCCAGGGAAAGCTTCTTTTCTCGGCCGGGGGGTTCAGCGGCGGGATGGTCGGCCATTTTTTCTTTTCCGGAAACATCAACGATCAATCGGAAAGGATTTTCCAGAATAAATATTTTGTAGCCCTTGATGCTTTCTATATCCAGGACCAATCGAACGGTTGACTTGTTGAACTGGCCGATTCTGGCTCCTCTCAAGAGGCCGTCCTGAATAATGAGCGGGGAAACCTGATCTAAAGCCAATCGAGCCGGATACAGGTCCAGATAAAGCCTCTCCGGTTTCTCGATTGATGGATCTTTTTTAAGCAATCTTTGTCGATAGGAAACCTTATCCTCAACATCCACTACGATGCGGGTATATTGCGGTGTGGACCAGTGGCGCAGGCCGGTAACCTGGGGATAGTTCTTTCCTGAACTCTCCAACCCAGTTGAAGCCTTTTTCTCTTCCTTCGATTCCTCTTCTTTAAACAGGTCGGATTTATCGGCCTCCGATAACGAGCCGCCTTTTTCCAACTTACTCAACAATTCTTCAGCCCGCTTCTTCATGTCTCCCTCTGGATAATTCTTGATCAAGGTAAGGGCTGTTTCATGGGCCTTCCCAGGATTTTTTTTGTAAAGGGAATATATTTCGGCTGATAAAAAAAGGGCATCGTCGGCTAAAGGGCTTTGGGGGTAATGATTGACGAATCTGGAAAAGTGGTCGAGGGCCTGGTCCAGATCCGATTCCATCCCCGACCACTGGTAGAGGATATAATAACTCCTGCCCACCATGAACATAGACTTTTCTCCCCAGAGGGTCCTGGGATGCTGCTTATAGATTTCTTGAAACTCTTCGATCAAGGGCTGCCAATGCTGGCGATATTTCCTTTGAGGGGACTTGTCCAGGGCTAAAAAAGCTCGCCGGGTCTGGTTATATTTAACCTCCAATTGATGGTCAACTGAAGCGGCATTGACCTGGTTTACTGCCACCCAATAGGCCCACCCCGTGCCGATCAGAAGGAAAATCGGGCCGGTCAATACGAGTTTGATAAGGAATGGGATGCCTTTATTTTTCAAGAAGATCTTTCAACTCCTTTAACATCATCAAGGCCTGAATGGGACTCATCTCATCGATCGAAAGGGTCTTCAATCTTTCCTGAACCGCCTGTTGTGCCCCGGAGAAGAGCTCCATCTGGGCCGGATGGGGCGGCTTTATCCTCTGGGAAGAAGCAAGGGATGGGAGGCCCCAGAAATCCAGTTCTCCTTTTTCTAAATTTTTAAGCACTTCTCGGGCCCTTTCAATGACCGGCAGAGGAATGCCCGCCAACCGGGCCACCTGAATACCATAGCTTCGGCTCGTGCCTCCCTCCTGCAGCTTTCTCAAAAAAATGATCTGCTGGTTATACTCTTTCACTGAGACATGATAATTTTTAACCTTTTTTTTGGTCTGGGTCAAGTCGGTCAATTCATGGTAATGGGTGGCGAAAAGTGTTTTTACCCCTTTCCCTTTCAAGTCATGAAGATATTCGGCCACTGCCCAAGCAATACTAAGGCCGTCAAAGGTACTGGTCCCCCTTCCGATTTCATCCAGCAGGACCAGACTCAGATGGGTAGCCTGGTGAAGAATCTGAGCCGCTTCCTGCATTTCCACCATAAACGTGCTTTGACCGGCGGAAAGATCATCCGAAGCCCCGACCCGGGTAAAAATCTGATCGACCAGCCCTATCTCCGCTCTCTCAGCTGGGACAAAGGAACCCATCTGGGCCATCAAGACAATCAGGGCTGCCTGGCGAAGGATCGTGGATTTTCCGGCCATGTTGGGACCGGTGATGATAATCATCTGCTGTTCTTCATTGTCCAAATAAAGGGAATTGGGAACAAAACGCTGAGCTGGTAAATTTTTTTCAATAACCGGATGCCGACTGTCCTTCAGAGAAATGGCCTCCCCCTCATTGAGGATAGGTTTTTGGTACCGGTTTTCCTGAGCAACTTGGGCCAATGAACACAGGCAATCCAGGTCGGACAATAGCTGGGCTGTTTTTTGCAATCGTGCGCTCTCCTTGCCCACACTTTGCCGGACCTCATGAAATAGCTGGACTTCGAGTTGCCACCGTTTTTCTTCCGCTTCTAAAACCATCACTTCATATTCTTTGAGTTCCGGAGTCAGAAACCGTTCGCCATTGACCAGAGTTTGTTTTCGCTGATAGTCGGATGGAACCAATTCGAGGTTGGACCGCGTGACCTCAATATAATAACCGAAAACCCGATTATAGCCTATCTTTAGGGAATTGATCCCGGTCCTTTTTCTCTCTTTGGACTCCAGTTGTCCGATCCACTCTTTTCCTTCGCGGCTTATTGTCAAGTACTGATCCAATTGGGCATGAAAGCCCAGCCGGATTATCCGGGCCTCTTTATCTTTCCAATTCAAAGAGGGCTCATCCAAAACAGCCCTGGAAATTAAGTCGGTCACCTCAGGCAAGGAATCCATACCGGCCCCTATTTCCTCCAACCCCGGATGAGAGCTTTCCTTAAGAATCTGGCCGATAGAAGGCAGATGGCTAAGGGAATTTTTTAAGGCCACTAAGTCTCTGGGACCGGCCTGATTTAGACAGACCTTGGCCACCAGCCGTTCGATATCATAGATCTCTTTGAGATGAGAACGAAGGGATTGTCGCAGAACCGGATTTTCAAGAAAGGCCTCGACCAAATCCTGCCGCTGTCTAATCTTTTCCAAATCTAGAAGGGGATAATTAATCCACTGCTTGAGTTTTCGACTGCCCATGGCCGTCATGGTCTGGTCGAGAACCGAAATTAAGGAACCTTGTCTGGTCCCACGATATAGAGTCTGTGTCAGTTCCAAATGCCTTTGGGTGGTCTCAGTCAGGATCATGTATTGAGAGAGATGATAGACCTGCATGGGCCGGAGATGAGACACGCTCCCTTTCTGGGTCTCCATCAGATAAAAAAGCAGGGCCCCGGCAGCCCGAAGGCCTTCGGTCAAAGACCCTGCTCCGAAACCGGCCAGAGAATGAACCTGATAGTGTTTGATCAGCAGATCTTGGGCCCGGCCCAATTCAAAATGCCCTTCCTCAGCAAAGGTCAGGAAATAAACAGACAGCCTTTCCAGGATAGTCTGAGCAGAAGGGTTTTGTTTTAAAGATCGGGAGACTAGGATTTCCGATGGACTGATCCGGCCGATCTCCTCGAAGACCTTTTCCGGATCTGCCACTTCCGTAACCCGGAATTCTCCGGTGGCCAAATCCACCGAAGCCAGACCGCTGCACGTCTCTTGAAAGGACAGGCACAAAAGATAGCGATTGGTTTTTATGGCCGTATCATCGATATAGAGTCCCGGGGTAATCAGCCGGGTCACTTCACGGCGAACGATCCCTTTGGCCTGGGTTGGGTCCTCAACCTGTTCGCACAGGGCCACCTTATAGCCTTTCTCCACCAATCTTGCAACGTATCCTGAAGCGGCCTGAATCGGGACACCGCACATGGGAACTTGGTCCTGTTCCCCTTTGTGGCGGGAGGTCAGGGTGATCTCCAAAATCCGAGAGGCCAATAAGGCGTCTTCATAAAACATTTCAAAAAAATCCCCGAGCTGATAGAAAAGGATAAAATCCTGGTATTTTTCTTTGATCTCCAGGTATTGCTCCAGCATGGGGGTGATTTTGTTCATACCCAAGTCAGGGGTTACGATAAACTGGAAGTTTCTTTGGAACCCGACTGCGGGGATTGCACTCGCTTTGCATATTCATCTGGGTTGGCCTGGTCGGCCACTGGAGGGATTGCATCGGGGATCCTTGGTTGGGAATCCAGTCTTTTTCCCAATTGTTGATAGTCGTTTTTCAGTTCCCTTAGTTCTTTCTTCAGCCGCCGGCGCTCGAAAAATCCGATCAGGCTGGCCAGCAGGAGTCCTGAGAAAAAAAGCATAAGGGCCAACAAATAAAAGGGCAAGGGGACTGATTCCAGCAAGACAATTCCCAGATTCAAACGAAGGGAGGGGCTGAAGGTTAAGGTGGAATAATTTTGGATAATAAAGGCAAGAACCAGTAAAAAAAGCAGGCCATAGAAAAAAAGTTTAATGGTTCGCACTTTAATTCTCTTTCACCTCTTTAAACAAGAGGGATAAACGTTGATAGGTTTGCTCGATGTGCTCGGGGATAACCCGGAGATCTCCAAAGACCGTCATGAAATTGGTGTCTCCATTCCAACGGGGAACGACATGAAAATGGAGATGATCTTCCACTCCAGCCCCAGCCGCTTTCCCAAGATTCATGCCCAGGTTGAATCCTTCGGCCTCCATCGTCTTTTTTAAGATGGCCACTGAATGGCTGACCATGGCCATCAGGGAAACCATTTCATGGTTTTCCAATTGATCCAGGCTGGCTACATGCCTTAAGGGGGCCACCAATAAGTGCCCGTTGATATAAGGGTATTTATTCATCATGACCAGGGAATGGTCCCCCATAAAAAGGATGAATCGTTCGGATAGATTTTCTTTTTCCCCTGGACAAAATATGCACCCATTCTTCTTGGTGTTATTCACTACATACTCCATACGCCAAGGGGCCCACAAGATCTTCATTCCCAAATCCTTTCCTTACAAAACCCTCATGCCCGCTTTATGCGAACACCCTCGATGGATTAAATGTAATAGACCAGGGTTCAAGGACCTAGGGATTCAAGTGAAAAAACCTAAAACTCTAAGAGACAAACTCTTGAATCCCTAGGTCCCTGAACCCCTTTTTTAAATTTCAACAACCTCTCCCTTTATATCCGAATCGATATGAAGTATTCCTATAGTCGATTTTCGGAAAAAGCCGATCCCTGACGCTGATCCTGGATTAAAAAAAAGTAGGCCATCGACCCAGTGATTGGCTGGTTTGTGGGAGTGACCATACACCAGACAATCGATGTTTGAAAACTCGGGACGCAAACGTCCTTCCAAGCCGTGGGCTGCACCCCAGCCATGAATCAGACCGATCTGAAAGCCGCCGAGGGTTAAAGTTTTTTTGGCCGGCAGTATGGATTTTAAATTCCATTCATCCATATTTCCCTGGACCGCTTCAACCTCCCTTTGCTGGAGAAATTCATAAACAGGCAGACCTATCATATCCCCGGCATGAAGGATAAGATCCACATCCTTAAAATGGGCCGCCAGAATCTTCCTTAACTCTGGCGTTACCCGATTTAAATGGGTATCAGATAAAATCCCGATTTTCATTTTTTACTTATCAAATTATCATGAACATCAAACGTCAGGCTTTAAATAAGCATATTAAATTCAAGGATTTTGTCAAGATAAAGTTTGCTTAACTGTTCGCTGGGAATATTCTCGCCTAATTTGGGATCAAGTCTCTGAGAAAAAAATAAATCCAGCAGAGACTAAAATAAAAGCCTCTAAAACTTAGACCGACTGCTCGAAATCCTAAATTCTTTTCTGTGATTTTCCCGGGCTCTTTGTCACTCTCGGTCTCTGGAACAACTGATCACATGGAGAATCTGTATTTGTAAGGAAAGGGATATAAGGGTAAGGGGAAGAAGGGACAGATAAAAAATCAACATAATATCCATTAGACCTAACAGATAATAATCTGTCCGTTGAAATATGGTTCAAAGGAAAGGGGAACAACTTCCTCAAAGAATAAAATTCGGGCTTTCGAACAGTCTGAAGTTCATGAGGTTTTGTTTAATTGATAGAAGTTAAGTGGCCAGGAGAAAGGCCTTGAACCCTTTATAAGTCATGTATAGATCGGCCTTGCTGACTAACTCAAAAGGGGAATGCATGGACAGAACCGGCGTGCCGCAATCCACGATCTCCATGCCCAGAGCGGCTAAAAATTTTGCCAGCGTCCCACCTCCCCCTTCGTCCACTTTACCCAGTTCCCCGGTCTGCCAGATAATCCCATTTTTATTGAACAAATTCCTGATCCAGGAAACATATTCGGCATGGGCATCGCTGGAACCGTATTTTCCGCCTGAACCGGTAAATTTGGTTAAACAGAGCCCAGCACCTAAACGAGGGGCGTTACGCTTTTCATGGACTTCCTGGTAATCCGGGTCCATGGCCCCGGCCACATCAGCTGAAATAGCCCGAGAACCACCCAAGGTTTCATAAAGGGACTGCTGAGAAAAGGTTTCCCCATTCAGAGAATAAAGTCGAGGCAAAAAGGCTTCTAAGATCTGTGCCCGGGCACTGGTATTGCCTTCGCTGCCGATCTCTTCTTTGTCAAAAAACAAGACCACCACAGTCCTGCCTGGTTTTTCAACCTCCAGAGCCGCTTTCAGACTGCTGAAAACGCAGGCCCGATCATCCTGACCGTAGGCCCCCACGATCCCCCGGTCCAGGCCCACATCCCGAGACTGTTCGGCCGGGACCAACTCCAATTCGGCGCTGATTAAGTCCTCCTCCACTAACCCGAATTGCTCATGAAGATAGCGCAGGATCGCCAGCTTAAACCGTTCTTTGGTCTCTTCGGGGCCAAGGGGAATGCTGCCGATAAGGATGTTTAGTTTTTCCCCTTCAATGGCCTCAGAAAGCTTCTTTTCCATCTGAATCTTTCGGGCCAGATGAGGCAGAAGATCAGCCACGGAGAAGACCGGGTCTTGGTCTTTCTCTCCAATGACCAGATTTATTTTTTTCCTTTCAGCCGTAAGAATTGTCCCATGAAGGGCTAAGGGTCTGGCCAGCCACTGATACTTTTTAATTCCCCCATAATAATGGGTCTTAAAAAAAGCCAAGTCCATTTCTTCGTATAGGGGATGCTGCTTCAGGTCCAAGCGAGGAGCATCCACATGGGAAGCAATGACTTGAAGCCCCTTAGATAAGGGCTCTTTCCCAAGAATAGCCAGGGCCAAGACCTTGTCCTTCAGGACCTGGAACACCTTCCCTCCTGATCCGGACTGATCGAGGGCCATAAACCCTGCCTTCTTTAATCTTCGAGAAATTTCGCTTATGGTTTCCCGCTCGGTTTTGGAGGCATTTAAAAAAGCCTTATAGTCTTCCGCTATTATCCAAACCTTTTCCACTTCCTTGGGGGGAAGTTCATCCCAGACCAGCCTTTTTTGAAAGGCCAATCGTTTCTCCAAGGCCTGGGCTTCTCTTTTGGTCAATTTTTTAAACATAAGCACACTCCCAAATGAATTAGGAATAAAGAAGAAAGGATCTACAGGCTCAACAGTCCATCCCTTTAATACAACTAAGGAAGGTCCAATATTTTATTAAGGTTATTAAGGGTCTCAAAATAATATTGACAAAATCTTGTTGCCAGGGGTCGGGGGAAATTCTTTTCAGGGTTGTCCATGAATCCCTCCATGGTGGGACTTTGCCGGGCCAACAGTTGAAAATTATTTTAGGTTCAGGCCAGTCCCGCCAAAGGCGGGACTTCCAATCAACTTATTCGTTCGGGCCGAAATTCTTCGCATTTAAAGCCATGCACAGTCCCGCTCCTCCGGAGCGGGTCACAGTTTGGGCAATGAGTTACCCTTTGGACAACCCCTGAAAAGAAGTCCCCTCGACCCCATTTATCGCCAGCCATTGGTCTTACTGTCAAGACTATTATGAGACTCTTAATATGTCGGTTTTTGCCCTAGGATGATCTTGTGCAAGTTAAAGAGGTTGCAATTGATGATATTCTGAATCTCAATATCCGTGGACTTGATTAGGGACACCACATCCAGGTCGGTAATAAAGCCGATCCTGGCAAAAAAAGGAGAGGCTAATGATTCTATTTTCCCCAGCAATCGGTCGGGGTCCTTAGAATGATTGACAATGATAATTTGACCTCCGGGTTTGCAGACTCGGATAATTTCTTGGCAGAATTGATGAGGATTCTCAACTGTAGTAATCACATAGGGAGACAGAACGGCATCAAAGGTGTTATCCTCAAAAGTCATTTGGCAGGCATCCATGACCTTAAGTTCCACCTTAAGTCCATTATTCATCTGGTTAACCCGTTCCTGGGCCCGCTGGATCATCTTGGCCGAAATGTCGATCCCCACAATATGGCAGCTTTTAGGGTAATAGGGCAAGGTCAAACCCGTCCCGATCCCAACTTCGAGGACTTTTTTATTCGATGAATCCAGATAATTAAAGGCCTGTTTTCTACCTGCTTCCAAGACCTTGCCAAAAATTAGGTCATAAAAGGGGGAATAAAAAGAATAGATTCCTTCCATGGATCGGCCATTACCATTGTTTTTTTTCCCCATAGCTTTGACACTACTCCTTATGGTTTGTACTGGACTGCAATTTTAGGTAATTAGAAAAGGGATTATAAACCTCGATGGCCTTTTTTATTAAATTTTGGGTCTATTTTAGCGCAATGGCCATGAAGCCGGGCTCGTCCATCCTTTTGGGATCGGATCGCCTTAAAGAAAATATCAATGTATTCATAGCATATAGACCGGAAAATGGTCAACTATTAATTTGATATTATTTTGATATTAATTCTGCCTTTAAATAGTTCTGGAAAAACACCTTTTAGGTTTCTATAATAGAATTTCATTATGCGCATAGTAAACATCATCCTTCCTATCTTACTAGGATATTTCCTCAAAAGCGTACAATTTGTCATCGATTTCTTGGTCCTGGCCATTAATCAGCTGATCTATCATATCCTTTTGCTGGTCTTGATCTTCTGGGTGATATCTCTCTCGCCCTTTTATGAAAATTTCAACGGTTGGATGATAGCTGCGTCCTACATTTCCATGGGCATTTTTTTATATTCTTCCAAGGAACAGGTCTGTCGTTTTAATTTTATTCGCTACAACTCTCTCTTGTCTTGGGCAATACTTTTTGTCTATTGTCAAATCTCTCTTTATTAGGGGGAGACCTGAAATTATCCTCTTCTCTTCTTATGCTGACCACTCTAATATCCACGTTGACCATTCCCTTATGGATTTGGTTCGTCGGGAGGTAATATGCCAGTAGTGCATATTTCAGGACTTTCCTGGGGAGGCGAGGGCATTGGTCGGTTAGACGGAAAAGTTGTTTTCGTCCCCTATAGTCTTCCGGGTGAAGTAGTCGAAGTGGAATTGGTCCGTTCAAAGAAAACCTATAATCAGGGGAAGTTGCTTCGCATCCTATCGTCCTCTCCAGACCGAGTAGAACCGCCTTGTTCCTTCTATCGGGAATGTGGGGGGTGTCAGCTCCAGCACCTGTCCCTTCAAAAGCAGGTCCAAGAGAAAGAAAGGCTCTTCAGTCAAGCCTTGAACCATGCTTTAAAATCAAAGGAGACACTTGTTTATCCCACCCTGACATCTCCATTAGCTTATGGCTATCGCCACCGCCTTCATCTTAAGACGGCCTGGAGAAACAACCGGTTCACTCTCGGATTTTTCAGGTCCAAAAGTCACGATGTGGTCCCCATAAATCATTGCTTTTTAGCCAACAGAGCGGTAAATGAGGTCCTGGGATCCCTCCAGAAAATGATCCATGGTCTACAGTCTGAACAATGGGCCCCGGAAATCGATCTTCTCGCTTTTGAAAACCCTCGAAAAAGTGGGATCGTTTTTTCCTCATCGAGGACACCTCGATCCCAAAAGAAAAGAATCACCGAAGAAATTTTTTCAACTTTAGGCTTGAGTTACCTCCTTTTCCAAGAATCAAATCAACTCTCGTTAAAAGGGGAACATCCTTTCTCTCCGGAAAAGGACAGCCCTGAATTTATATTCCCTTCCTCAGAAACCGGCCTTTCACAAGATATTCGATTGGCTTGTTTCCCCGGGGTCTTTACCCAGATCAACCTGGAATTAAACCGGCTGTTGATTGCCCGACTGTTAAGACTGAACCTTTTTGACAGACAGGACACTATTGTGGACCTTTACTGTGGATTGGGGAATTTTTCCCTGCCTCTGGCCTTTAAGGTTCAAGAAGTAATCGGCCTTGAGGTCTTTCCGGTAGCGGTGGCCAATGCCCGCTGGAACCAACAAATTAATCGAATTTCCAACTGCATTTTTAAACAAGCCACGGTCAGTGAAGGAATCTATCAATTGAATTTGCAAAAGAGGCCGGTTTCCTTGGTCATCCTGGACCCTCCTCGAACTGGAGCTCGGGAAGTGCTCCCTTTGTTGGATACCTGGGACTTAAAAGGGCTCCTGTATATTTCCTGCAATCCCATGACCCTTGTACGAGACCTGAGTCAATTGGTAAAAAAAGATTGGAGGGTTGAATGGTCACAACCAGTTGACTTTTTCCCCCAGACCTTTCACTTGGAAAGCCTCACTTTTTTGAGGCGAAAATAAGGGTTCAAGTCCCGCCTTTGGCGGGATTGAATCCTGGACCCCTTGAATCTTTCTTTTTTATTAACTTTTTTTGGTGATATACCCGATTTTTCAACTTAACAGGTTGAAACTATTTAAAATATTTTTATCTTGGGTTTTCCTATGAAAACTGATATAATCATAAGGTTTTAAAAATTGAAACCAGGAGGTTGACCTAAGATGGCATTTAAGGTGGGCGATTTGGCGGTTTATCCTGCCCATGGAGTTGGTCGGATTGAATCCATAGAGGCCCGCAACCTTTATGGTGCCAAACAAAATTTTTATATAATGCGAATTTTGGAAAACAATATGATTATCATGATCCCCATTAGCAGTGCTAATAATGTAGGGCTCCGAGAAATTATCAAGGAAGAAGAAGTTTCCAAGATTTTTAAAATATTAAAAGTAAAAGATATTGAACTCGACAATCAGAGCTGGAATCGGCGATACCGGGAATATATGGAAAAAATCAAGACCGGTTCGGTATTTGAAGTAGCTCAAGTCTTGCGCGATCTGTTTTTGTTAAAATTGGGAAAAGAGCTTTCTTTTGGTGAACGTAAAATGCTTGATACGGCCAAGAGCCTGTTGGTTAAGGAAATCTCCATTGCCAAGAAGATGGAAGAAAACAAAGTGGAAGAGAACATAAAACGAATCTTTAAAATGTAAAATCGGTCTTATGGTAATAAACCAAAAGAAATCTTGATTCACTTCTCTTCTCGCCCAAAGACGAGGAAGTTATCATTTTTCCGGATGTTCACTTACTCTCCTACCAATCCTTCCATCGGTTGATGGATTAACAGGCCTTTGTATGTTAACGGGCCGGCTGTTATTTCTTTAACCCACAATTTACTCCAAAAGTTTCTGAAAGGAGGTGAAAAAATGACTCGATTTTTATTAAAAGCCATTCTAATTATTATTTGTCTGATAGGCGGCTTTTCTATTGCCAGCTATTTCAAGGCCGTAAAGGATATCCCTTGGATTCCCTATTTGGGTGCCCTGATAGGACTTATAGGGGCTTTTATTATTTTGGAGGCAGAAAAACAAATCAAAAAGGCACCCTTTCACAGTTCCCTGGGAGGGGTTACTGGCCTAGTCCTGGGATTGGTTGTCGCCCGCCTCTTAATGTTTCCCTTTGACTGTTTTCGAAACGACGCTTTTCTCCATTATCTTATATTGCTTTCTTTGAGTGGCATTTTCGGTTATCTTGGGTTGACTTTGGGCAGTGACAAGGCAGAAGAAATAGGCAAGTTCGCTAGCTCGACCCTTATTCCTTCCACTCTTTCCAAAAACCTTAACCGTTACTTGTTGGATACCAGTGTAATCATTGACGGCCGAATTGCCGATATTTGTGAAACTGGCTTTGTGGAGGGGACCTTGATCATCCCTCAGTTCATCCTGCAGGAACTACACCATATTGCTGATTCTAACGATTCCTTAAAAAAGATTCGAGGACGGAGGGGCCTGGATGTTATTGAAAAAATCCAAAAACAAAAAAACCTGGAAGTCATGATCTTGGATCAGAATCCTCCCAAAGACAACGTGGATGCCAAGCTGGTGGATCTGGCCCTGGAATTGCGGGGAACGATCATTACCAACGATTTCAATCTAAACAAAGTCGCTGAATTACGGGGTGTTAAAGTTTTGAACTTGAATAAGCTGGCCAATGCCCTGAAACCAGCCGTTTTACCTGGGGAGGTCTTAAATGCCCAAATCATTCGGGAAGGGAAAACCCCTGGACAAGGTATTGCTTATATGGACGACGGGACTATGGTGGTAGTTGAAAATGCCAGACGACATATCGGCCGGACGATTGAGGTTGTTGTTACAAGCGTTCTACAAACAGGTACCGGCCGAATGATCTTTACAGAGATTAAGAACGGGTAAATGGAGGGTTCTTTCAGCTTTGATGGCCCGAATTTTTATTCCGATTTAAAACCAGATATTAATATTGGATGCTGATCGTCTAATAAATGCTGTCGTTGAGTATCCCATTTCCAACATCCTGCCTTATCAAAATTGTCGACTGTGCGGTACGAATTTAAAGTCCAAGATCCGGATCTCCGTAAACGCTTAGACCTTTTTCTGGTAGAAAAGGGGGGCCCCTATTCCCGTTCCCAAATCAAGAAATGGATTGAAGGGGGACGGATCTTGGTCAATGGACAGCCTACCAAAGGAGGCTATCGATTAAAGAAGGGGGATTCCCTCGAATTAACCCCTGAAGCCCCTGTTCCTTTATCGCTGACTCCTGAAAACATTCCTTTGTCTATTATCTATGAAGACCAAGACTTGTTGGTCTTGGATAAACCGGCCGGATTGGTAGTCCATCCTGCACCGGGAAATTATTCTGGAACCCTGGTCCATGCCCTCCTTTTTCACTGTCGAGATCTTTCGGGAATAGGAGGGGTCCTTCGGCCGGGGATCGTCCACCGCCTGGATAAAGACACTTCCGGACTGATGTTGGTAGCCAAAAACGATGCCTCCCATCAGCAATTGATCCGACAATTCCAAATGGGAAAGGTCATTAAAGAATATCAGGCCTTGGTCTGGGGGCTCCCTCTTAAAAATCAGGATCGAATTGAAAAACCAATCGGCCGCCATCCGGTTAAGCGAAAAAAGATGGCTGTTGATGAGGCCCATGGCAAACCAGCCGTGACCGATTGGCAAGTAATCGAAAGATTCTCCCTGGGCATCACCTGGCTTAGACTTGGCTTAAAAACGGGGAGAACCCATCAGATTCGCGTTCACCTTTCTTCTCAAGGATGGCCGGTAGTCGGGGATCCCCTGTATGGCCGGATAAAAAATATTTTGATTAAAGGGGAAGGGCTGTCGGCTGAAGCAGTAAAAGGGATTTCCCGCCAACTGCTTCATTCTTCCCGCCTTTCCTTTCTCCATCCAACCAATGGAAATCCATTAGACTTTTCTTCATCGCTTCCAAAGGACATGGAAGGTCTGATCAGACATCTACGAACCTGTTCGGATAAAGATAGAAAATCATAATAAAAAAATCACAAAAAATGCTTGACATTTTTGGAATTCTGCTATAAATTTTCTTTTATTATAAGGAAATCATGGTACTTTAAAAAGTACCAATTCCTACCTAATAAGGATTTAAATCCAATAAGAACCGACAGATTCCAAAATCATTATCATTTCTTTTTGCAATCACTCAGATAAAAATAAAGGGATTTTTTGGTTAGCTCCAATAATATAGTTTCCAACCTTTTAAGATAAATATAATAGGGTCTATTTTCCAAAGGACCTCTTTTGATTTCTACAGTAATGAGATTGGGGATACTATGAACTTAGCCGAACTCAAGCAAAAGAAAATTAGTGAATTGACCCAGATGGCCAAAGAATTCAATATTGAAGGGGCTGGGGGGATGAGAAAGCAGGAGCTTATTTTTGCCCTGCTCCAAGCCCAGACGGAAAAAAACGGCCTTATTTATGGGGAGGGGGTATTGGAGATCCTGCCCGATGGGTTTGGATTCTTAAGGGCTCCGGATTACAATTACCTTCCTGGGCCGGATGATATTTATGTCTCCCCATCTCAAATACGCAGATTCAATCTGCGGACCGGCGATACTACTTCTGGACAGATTCGACCTCCCAAGGATAGCGAACGATACTTCGCTCTTCTTAAAGTGGAATCGGTTAATTTTGAAGATCCGGAAATCTCCCGGGATAAAATTTTATTTGACAATCTGACCCCTCTATATCCTAATGAAAGGATCCTGTTAGAGACTGATGACCCGACCAATTATTCTATCCGGGTTATGGATTTATTAACCCCCATTGGAAAAGGTCAGAGAGGTCTGATTGTCTCCCCGCCACGGACAGGCAAGACCATGCTTCTCCAGAATATCGCCAACAGCATCTCGTGGAATTTTAAGGATATCATTTTGATTGTCTTGCTCATTGACGAACGTCCCGAAGAAGTGACCGATATGCAGCGATCGGTAAAGGCCGAGGTCATCAGTTCGACCTTTGATGAGCCGGCCCAACGACATATACAAGTGGCCGAAATGGTCATTGAGAAGGCCAAGCGACTGGTGGAACATAAAAGGGATGTGGTTATCCTCTTGGACAGTGTTACCCGCCTGGCCAGGGCCTATAATACTGTGGTTCCGCCCAGCGGTAAGATCCTCTCTGGCGGAGTGGACTCCAACGCCCTACATCGGCCCAAACGATTTTTTGGGGCCGCTCGAAATATTGAAGAGGGCGGTAGTCTAACCATTATTGCCACTGCCCTGATCGACACCGGCAGCCGGATGGATGAAGTCATCTTCGAAGAATTTAAAGGTACCGGCAACATGGAAATCCACCTGGATCGCAAACTGAGCGACAAACGGATCTTTCCGGCCATAGACATTAATCGCTCCGGAACCCGCAAAGAGGAGCTGCTTTTGAACACTGAAGAACTCAACAAAGTTTGGATATTACGCAAACTATTGGCCCCGTTGACTGTGGTGGACAGTATGGAGTTTCTCTTGGAGAAGATGGATGGGACCAAGAACAATCTTGATTTTTTAAGCTTAATGAATAAATAAGTGATAGGCTCGACCTGGCGGGATTTGGACAATCCTGGCAACAAAGACCCCTCGGCCCCTTTAGAGTGGATATTGCTTTTAATGAGATCATCAATAGATAACAAGGAGTGTTTTCATGAAAGAAAAAATTCATCCTGCTTACCATCAAACGACAATCCACTGTGCCTGTGGAAATGAGATCGCCACCGGATCCACAAGGAAAGATATCCGGGTAGAAATTTGTTCTCAATGTCATCCCTTTTTCACTGGAAAACAAAAATTAATGGATTCGGCCGGAAGGATAGAGCGGTTCCAGAAGAAATACAGCCGGGTGACCAAGAAAAAAACAACCCTCAAAAAAGAAGAAGCCCAGGTCTAACGATATTCATTGGGAAAACAGGTCCGAATCTTATGATCCAGGTAGGTGGTCAGGCCGTTATAGAAGGGGTAATGATGAAGGCCCCCAAATCCCTGGCGGTGGTGGTACGTCGTCCCAACGGAGAGATGGTGGCCAAAGAGGACATCCTCAACCCTTGGGCGGAACGCTTTCCTATTCTTAAGTGGCCGGTTTTAAGAGGAACCCTAATTCTGATAGAAACCTTGATTCAGGGGATCCAGGCTTTAAATTTTTCGGCCAACCAGGCCTTGACCGAAGAGGAAGATACCAAAGAGATCGGATGGTGGACCTTAATGGGCACCCTTTCTCTGGCAATCCTTTTAGGTCTGGGGCTGTTTGTGGCCTTGCCTCATTGGATAAGCGCCTATCTGGGCGGACTCACTTCTTTCAGTTTCGGAGTGGATTCCTTTTCTTTCCATCTCCTGGACGGTTGGATCAAAGTTTTTTTCTTTATCGCCTATATCTGGATCATCTCACGTTTTAAAGATATTCGCCGAGTTTTTCAATATCACGGGGCCGAGCATAAATCCATTTTCACTTACGAAGCCGGAGAGGCCTTGACAGTAGAGAACGCCAGACAACATTCCACCCTGCATCCCCGTTGCGGTACATCTTTTATCTTGTTGGTCTTAGTAATCAGTATCCTTTTTTTCTCTATTCTGTTTCCTTTTCTACCTAAACTGTCTTCTTTAAGTGCCTGGTCCCGGAATGGCTTATATATCGGCCTAAAAATCCTGTTAATGATCCCCATTACCGGCTTAGCCTATGAGGCCATCAAATATTCCAGCAAAAAGGCCGATCACCCCTTGATGCGGCTGGTCATTCTTCCCGGACTTTGGATCCAACGACTGACTACCCAGGAGCCCTCGGAAGACCAAATCGAGGTAGCCTTAGCTGCCTTAAAACGGGTCCTCAGTTTAGAAGGTGAATTTCCTCTTCACAAGGTTTCCTAAATTTTCATAAAAGGATTCAAGGGGTCGGAGATTCAAGTGAAATATCATGAAATTAAAAAGCTAAAGTTTATTTGGAAGGGATTAAGGGGAAATTTTTCTTAAAAACCGGACACAATCAGGACATTGAAAGATAGTTACACGAACCCTCGAATCCTTGAATCCTTGTCCCCTCTAAATTATTAATCATGATGCTCAAGAAATTAGAAGAAGTAGAGAGCCGTTTTTTGAAGCTGGAGGAGTCCCTCAGCGACAACAAAATCCCGAAAAATACATCGGCCTATCAAAAATTGGCCAAAGAGCATGCAGAATTGGCCCCCCTCATTTCAAAATATCGCCGACACAAATCCCTTTCCGATGAAATTTTAGAAAACAAGAAACTCCTGGAAGATTCCGACTCCCAAATCCGGGAATTGGCCAAGGCTGAAATTGAAACCATAAAGGAGATCCTTTCCCAAATTGAAGCGGAGGTCAGGATTCTTCTTCTACCCAAGGATCCCCATGATGAGAAAAATACCTTTCTAGAGATTCGGGCTGGCACTGGTGGAGAAGAAGCCGGGCTATTTGCCGCTGATCTCTTTCGTATGTATTCCAAGTTCGCTGAGGTCATGGGCTGGAAAGTGGAAATCATGAGCGACCATCCGACCGGCATGGGAGGATACAAGGAAATCATAGCTCTCATCGAAGGCAAAGGGGTTTACAGTAAACTCAAATATGAGAGCGGGGTCCATAGGGTGCAGCGAGTCCCAACCACAGAATCACAAGGTCGGCTCCATACTTCGGCCGTAACCGTGGCTGTGCTTCCTGAGGCAGAAGAAGTGGATGTGGTGATTGATCCCGAAGAACTTCGGGTGGATGTCTTTCGTTCTTCCGGACCAGGCGGGCAAAGTGTTAATACTACCGATTCGGCAGTACGCATTACTCACTTGCCGACTGGCTTGGTCGTCTCCTGTCAGGACGAGAAATCACAGCACAAAAACAAGGCCAAGGCCTTAAAAGTCATGAGAGCCCGCCTGTTGGATCTCAAGGTTAAAGAACAACAGGATAAGATTTCCGAGGATCGAAAAAGTCAGGTGGGGAGCGGGGATCGTAGCGAACGGATTCGAACCTATAATTTTCCCCAGAATCGGTTGACTGATCATCGAATCGGCTTAACCCTCTATCAATTGGATACGATCATGGAGGGGAATCTCTCTGAGGTTATTGACCCCTTGATCACTCATTATCAGGCCGAACAACTCAAAGTCGGGGGATGATCCTAACCAAAAATATTTGAAATTTTTGGTTTTAAATCTGAATATCGAAACCGGGAACCCATCCCGGTGCAATAGAGATGGGAGTGACCAAAAGGAACAAATCTAAAATAAATTCAAATGTCCCAATCTCAAAATTTAAAAAGAAATGAATCCTGGACCATCCGACAAGCCCTGGCCTGGGCCAGCAGACATTTGCAGGCCGCGGGTATTCCCGATACCCGGTTAAGCGCAGAATTGCTTCTGGGGTCGGTGCTGAGCCTGGATCGTCTAAGCATGCTCCTTTCATTTGATCAGTACCTCCAGGAACTCGACTGGCGATCTTTTGAAGAAAAAGTGTTTTGCAGGGCCAAGCAAGAACCGATCGCCTATCTGATAGGCCGAAAGGAATTCTGGTCTTTGAATTTTGAGGTCAATCCCTCTGTCTTGATCCCTCGGCCGGAGACCGAACTTCTTGTGGAAGAGGCTCTTAAATTTCTGCCAGGTTTTTCCGAGAGGAAGATCCTGGTTGAGTTGGGGACCGGGGCCGGGGCTGTTGTCATCACTCTGGCCAAGTCGATCGCTCATCCTAATACTGCTCGATTTTTGGCCACTGATCTTTCTTGGCCAGCTCTTCAAACATCCAAGAAAAATGCCAGCCACCACGGAGTTGAGGGTATGATCTCCTTTGTTCAAGGGGATTGGTTAAAACCCTTTTCGAATCAAAGGTGGATTGATCTGCTTGTTTCCAACCCTCCTTATGTTTCAGAAACTGAACTCTTGCATCTCCCACAGACCGTCAAAATGTATGAACCATTAAAAGCCCTTTCTGGAGGTCCAGATGGGTTAATGGCCATACGATTCATTTTTCAACAAGCCGGCACACAGCTTAAGAAGGGCGGGTGGCTGATTTTGGAAATCGGAGAAACCCAAGGAAGTCAAGTTCTGGAGCTGGCCCAGCACTACGGCTTCTTAGAAACCGTCATCCGTCAGGATTATTCAGGCAAGGACCGAATTCTGACAGCCTGCTATCATGGATAAAATTCGCATTCAGGGGGGAATCCCATTAAAAGGGAAAGTGGTCCTATCCGGGGCTAAAAATGCCGCTCTGCCCATTATGTCAGCCTCCATTTTGACCGAGGGATGGTCCACTCTTTCCAACCTTCCCGCCTTAAGAGACATTCAAACGGAAAAAAAGTTGTTAGCCTTTTTAGGTACCCGTTTTAAAGAAGATTCAAAAGAAACCCTTCGCATGAACAGTTCTAAGATCGAACGATTTGAGGCCCCTTATGATCTGGTAAAAACCATGAGGGCCTCTATCCTGGTGTTGGGACCTTTGGTTGCACGCTTTGGGCGAGCGCGGGTTTCGCTACCGGGTGGGTGCGCTATTGGGGCCCGCCCCATTAATTTGCACCTTAAAGGCCTGGAATTAATGGGGGCCCGGATTGAATTGAAACACGGATATGTGGAAGCCAAGTCCAGACAGCTTAGAGGGGCCGAGATCGTCTTTGATATTCCCACCGTTACCGGCACGGAAAATCTGATGATGGCTGCTGTTCTGGCCAAGGGGAAAACGATCATCGGGAATGCGGCCAAGGAACCCGAGGTAGTTGATCTGGCCAATTTTCTGCAGGCCATGGGGGCCCGGATTGAAGGGGCTGGGACAGATACCATCACTCTTGAAGGGGTTTCCCACCTTCATCCGACTCAATACCGAATTATGCCCGACCGTATCGAAGCCGGTACTTACATGGTGGCCGCCGGAATCACCGGTGGAGAGATCACTTTGACCGATTATGACGGAACTTGTCTGGAAACGGTGATAACTAACCTAAGA
>Ga0209777_10003366_pt1 | contig 19888 bp, 13 predicted proteins | sample FrelakmetHBP12HB_FD_187147 | JGI IMG/M metagenome (GOLD analysis project Ga0209777, IMG submission 187147) | Freshwater lake sediment microbial communities from the University of Notre Dame, USA, for methane emissions studies -HBP12 HB (SPAdes)... | ecosystem: Environmental > Aquatic >...
CACCAACATGATCATTCACGGCAAGGTGGTGGAAGTGCAAGGGAAAACGGAACCCGGCGCCTCCGTGATTATCAATAACGAGCAGGTCTTTTCTATGGCCCCCGATGGGACCTTCCGGCATTTTACCCCGCCGGTGTCGAAGCTCGGAGCGAACCAGATCACTATTACCGCGCAGAATCGGAAGGGCGATACGAAATCCATCCATAAGACTGTTGTGATCGAATGAGCAATCTTTCCGCGCCTCGTACCGGCCCCCCTAAGCAGGAGAACACAAGGGAATGAATCTTCGCTCTTTGTTCAGTGTTTTCTCATCCGACCTGGCCATCGACCTTGGAACCGCGAACACGCTCGTTTACGCCCGGGGCAAAGGGATTGTTGTGAACGAGCCCTCCATTGTCGCCATCAACAAGCTGGACGGAGAAATCGAGGCGGTGGGGCGGGAGGCCAAGGAAATGCTGGGGCGCACCCCGGGGAACATCGTGGCCATCCGGCCCTTGAAAGATGGCGTTATCGCCGACTTCAAGGTGACCGAGAAGATGCTGAATTATTTCATCCATAAGGCCCATAACCGCAAGATGTTCGTCCACCCGCGGATTGTCATCGGAGTGCCCTCCGAAATTACCCAGGTGGAAAAGCGCGCCGTACAGGATTCCGCCATGCGGGCGCGGGCCAGCGAGGTCTTTCTGGTGGAGCAGGCGATGATGGCGGCCATCGGCGCCGGACTTCCGATTACGGAACCCTCCGGCAGCATGATCGTGGACATCGGCGGCGGGACCACCGATATCGCCGTCATCTCCCTTTCCGGCATCGTGTACAGCCGCTCGGTGCGCGTCGCCGGCAACGAGATGGACGAGGCCATCACCGCCTACCTGAAGCGTAAATATAACCTTCTGATTGGCGAGAGGACTGCGGAGCTAATCAAGATGGAAGTCGGCTCCGCCTATCCGCTCGACAAGCCCCTGACCATAGAGATCAAAGGCCGTCACTTGCTGGAGGGCATCCCCAAGACGCTGACGATTGACGATTCCGAGATTCGTGATGCCCTTTCCGAATGCGTCGCGACCATCCTCAATGCCATCCGTGTGGCCCTGGAACGCACTCCCCCGGAACTCTCGGCGGATATCTCCGACCGCGGCATCGTGCTGACGGGGGGCGGAGCTCTCCTGAAGAACCTCGACAAGCGCATCCGGGAAGAGACCGGTTTGCCGGTTTCCATTGCCGAGGACCCGCTGGCCTCCGTCGTGCTGGGAACGGGGAGAATGCTCACTGATTTCCGCCTCCTGCGCCGGGTTGCGATAGAATAACCAAGTCGGTCCGTAGCCCGAAGTCCTTAGTCCGTTGTTCGGGTCATTCGGGGCTTGGGCGTCGAATTTCTAACCCCGAACTCCTCATCCCGGCTGTGGCGACGGACGGAGTCGTACTGGCAACTGGGAACCGGCAACTGACGACTGAAAATGTTTGATCCGAACTCCCCCGAATTCACACGCCCGGCGCAAGCGATTCGCGAGGGCCCCCGGATGCAGGCCTTCGTGGCGAGCCATCGGCCCTTCTTTCTCCTGGTGGGAGTGCTCGTAGCGCAACTGCTTCTCCTTTCGGTTCAAATCACCCGCACCAACAACGTGCGCTTGATCCGGGTATGGGCCGTAGTCCTCTGCGAACCCTTCCAGCGCTCCCTGCGCGGCGCCCTGAACGCTTCTACACAGGCTTGGAGAACCTATCGAGGCCTCTGGCACGCCGAGCAGGAAAACCAGGAACTGCACCTCCAGCTCGTCGCGGCTCAATCTCAGGTGCAGCGGCTTTCAGAGCAGGCGACGGAAAACCAACGCCTGCGCGGGTTGCTCGATCTGAGGAACCAAGCATCCTTCCAGACGGTCGCCGCGGAGGTCATGGCCAGCAGTCCGGGCGAGAATTCGAACTCCATTTACATTGATAAGGGCTCAGACTCCGGCCTCACCGCGGACCTCCCCGTCATTACTCCCCAGGGGATCGTCGGCAAAATCCTGGCCGTGTTCCCCCACACCTCCCATGTTCTCCTGATTTCCGACCCCTCGAGCGGGGTTGGAGTCTTGCTTGCGGAAAGCCGCATCCAAGGCGTCCTGAAAGGAGGTGAGCGGAATCTTTGCGAGGTCCTCTACGTGATGAACGAGGAGCCCGTCAAAGCCGGTGAAACCCTGGTAACCTCGGGCCTCGACCAGATCTATCCCAAAGGCCTACCCGTGGGCACGGTCGCGCAAACAAGCGAGGGAAATATCTACAAGAAGATCCTGGTTAATCCCGCCGTGGACTTGAGCCGCCTGGAAAGCGTGTTGGTTGTCCTGAAACCTTCCGACGCCCAGCAACAAGCCCTGAACGTGCCGGACCACCGGTAATTCTGCTAGTCTAGATCGCGCATGGCTGCTTCCACTGACCGCCCCGTCGAGGTCTACCGGGTGCATCCCGCAGTGCTCGGGGTGGCTGCGCTTGCCTCGCTCATTCTCCAATCGTTCTTGCCCTTGAAGCTCCCCTTGGCACGCTTGATGGACTTCCCTCTGCTGGTCACGATTTACTTCGCGTTGGTGCGGCGGAACAAGGTCTTTGGAATGGGTTTAGGAACGGCCCTGGGGTTGTTGCAGGACGCTTTGGCGCACGGGTTTATTGGCACTTACGGCATTGCCAAGACGCTGGTCGGCTACCTGGCCGCCTCGGCCAGCGCGAGGTTCGAGCTGGAATCCATTCTGGCGCGCTCGGTGCTTACGGGAGTCTTCGTGTTGATCCACAGCCTTTGCCTGGCGGGGCTTCAGCACGCGTTGCTGGAATTTCCACCCCCCTTCCAGCCCCTCGATGTCGCCAGCACGATCCTGGTCAATGTCGCTCTGGGGCTGGTGATTTTTCTTATCCTGGACCGTTTCAAGCATCCGGCGTGAAGTGCCATGACGGGTGACCGGCGGCGAGCCGGAAGAGCTCTCAGCCGCCAGCCATCGGGCGGCTCAACGCTCGCCGGCCGCGGAACGCTGAATACTGAGAGTTGACTCGTCACGCGTCGCTGTATTGGTCGCCATGCCGTGCTAGAATTGCGGCTTCGTCGGCATCCGATTGATAGGTTTTTTGAATTCATTCCGCGAGGAGGGCTTTTACCCATGGCAGCACCTACTACTTTCGGGGTCATCATCGGCAATCGCGGATTCTTCCCTGACGTTCTTGCCCGGGACGGCCGCGAAGAAATATTGCGCACGCTCGAGCAGCAAGGTTACCGGACTGTCTGCCTCACGCCGCAGGATACCAAATTCGGTTCCGTGGAAACGCTTCAAGATGCGCACAAGTGCGCCGACCTCTTCAAGCAGCATCGCGAGGAGCTTGACGGCATCTTGGTGAGCTTGCCGAATTTCGGGGACGAGCGCGGGGTGGCGAACACTCTCCGCATGTCGGGCCTGGACGTGCCCGTACTCGTGCACGCTTTCCCCGACGAGCCGAACAAGATGCTGATGGGCGGCCGGCGAGACAGCTTCTGCGGAAAGATTTCCGCGTGCAACAACCTCTGGCAATACGGCATCCGCTTTACGCTCACCTCGCAGCACACGGAGGCGCCGACATCCGACATTTTCAGGTCGGATATGAAAGCCTTTGCGGCCACTTGCCGGATTGTGAAGGGCCTGAAGGGCGTCCGCGTCGGCGTTATTGGCGCACGCCCTGCCGCCTTCAATACCGTGCGCTTCAGCGAGAAGCTTATGGAGCGGCACGGCATCTCGGTGGAGACCCTGGACCTTTCGGAAGTCTTCGGCCGCATCCAGCGTCTGGCGGACGAGGACGCGAAAGTGAAAGCCAAGCTCGACTCCATCCAGGGCTACGTCACCACCCCGAGCGTGCCGGCCCCCGCCCTCCTGAAGATGGCGAAATTCGGCGCGGTCGTGGACGATTGGATGAAGGACAACGCGTTGGCCGGCTCCTCCGTGCAGTGCTGGACGGCGATGGAAGAGTACTTCGGCGTCGTCCCCTGCACGCTGATGAGCATGATGTCGAATAACCTCCTCCCCAGCGCCTGTGAGACCGACATGATCGGGATGATTGGGATGTACGTCCTGCAGTTGGCTTCCGGCGATCCCAGCGCCATCGTGGACTGGAACAACAATTACGGCGAGGACCCCGATAAGGCCGTCATCTTCCATTGCTCGAACCTGCCCAAACACTTCTTTGAGGATTTCAAGATGGATTTTCAGGAGATCATCGCAGGCTCGGTAGGGAAAGAAAATACTTTCGGCACAGTGGTGGGGAGATTGAAGGCCGGGCCGCTTACCTTCTGCCGCGTCTCCACGGACGATTTACACGGCGAGTTGCGCGCCTACGTCGGCGAAGGCGAAATCACCGGAGACAAGCTGGCGAGCTTTGGCGGCTACGGCGTGGTCAAAATCCCCGGGCTGCAAAAACTGCTCCAATATGTGTGCAAGAACGGCTACGAGCATCACGTCGCCGTCAACCGCAGCCACTATGGTCCCGCCGTTGCGGACGCGCTCGAGAATTACAAAGGCTGGACCGTCTACCACCACGGGGCGGAGGGATGCTGAAGAGAGAGGGATTTAGGATTTAGGATTTAGGATCTGGGATCTAGGAGTCAGGAGCCAGGAGTCAGAACCGGGACGAAGGGGGGCGGCGGCTTACAACTCAAAAGCATAGCCATTAAGATTTGACCATGAGCATGTGAAGGTGGCCATGAAGACAATGCGGGCGGGGGAGTTCAAGGCGCGATGCCTGAAGGTTGTGGACCAGGTTCACAAGACGCGGCAGCCCGTGGTCATCACCAAGCGCGGGAAGCCGGTCGCCAAACTCGTTCCTGCGGACAAGCGTGGGGACGACATCTTTGGCTGCCTCAAGGGTGTTTTCAAAATCGTCGGAGATATCGAATCCCCCGCTGTTGCCCCCGAGGAGTGGGAAGCGAATCGGATTACATTCTACTCACACGCAAGGAAGTCACGCGTCGCATTCCGCTGATCAAAACAATTTGGTAGGCAGAGGGTGCTCATGCTCGCAGGCGGCGCCAAGCGAGGCGCGCGGGCCAATAGAGAATTGCGCCCCAAAAGAGCAGGACCGGCCCGTAGCTCAACAGAAACGTCATCAGCCCCAGCAGGTTTTCAGCCAGGGTGTGATACCCATCCCCGGCGGCATTCCATAGGCGCGTGCCGATGGAAGATGGCGTCCCCTCGATTTGCGCTTTGTATTCCTCATTCAACCGAACCTGCAATGAAGCGAACTCGACTTGCTTGTCGAGGTTTTTGAGCTGGGCTTCCATGCGCTCGATCTCTCCCCCCACGCGGGCAATCTCTCGCTCCACGTCGAGGACATCGGCGATCTTCCCTGTGCGCTGCTCGAGCACCTGATTCAAACGCTGCTCCGTCCGGCGAGCATTCGCCAGGCGCGCGCTCAGGTCCACGTACTGCTGCGTGACTTCTTCCCCACTCTTCGATTCCTGCTCTACTCGGCCAAGCTTCTTCAATTCCGTCATTACGGCCTCGAGTTGGTCGGCGGGTACGCGGAAAGTAGCCGTCAGCGACTGCCCGGAGCCAGCCTGGCCGCTCACCGTGAGCTGCGCGGTGTAGCCCCGGTGCTGGCGCACAGCGGCTTCGATCGCCGCGCGAGCCTGATCAAATTCTTTGCTCACCAGCGTCAGCGCTGCGGTGCGAACAATCATCGGGCCGGGGGGGTGCTGAGGCGCGTAGGGCGCGCCCCCGGCACCCAAGCCCCCTTGTTTCTCCGCATCCATCTGCGCGAGGTAAGGGGAGTGAGTTGCCTGGTTGCTGGCAATCCTTGACCGCAGCAAATTCGGGATAGAGATGGAAGCCACAAGAAGCAAAACCGCAAAAGTTCCTGTGAGTCCCCAGACCCAGCGCCGAATGAGCGGCCGGGGCGGGGCCAGAGTCAAGAACTTCGGCGCGCGGACTTCGCGTGCCTTGCGTTCTTCAAAATGCTTCTGCGCTGCCGCGTTCATACGTTCCGTCAAGGGTGCTGCGCTAGGTTCCACCTGCCAGGCAGCCATCCGTTCGGAAACCAGGCCGAAATCCGCTGCCAGCGCGCGACATTCGGCGCACTGCTCGACGTGTGCGGCCACGTCTGCCGCGCGCTCCACCGGCAGTTCGCCGTCAAGATACGCCATCAATTCGACTTTTTCGACCGGATGCATGGCGCTCGTCATCGTGAACCTCTTTCAGTATTCCCTCGTTGTGGCACGAGCAATTCTTTCAGGTCCAGGCGCGCGCGGAAGAGCCGCGACCGCACGGTGTTGATCGGCACGCGCAGCAGCGAGGCAATTTCCGTGTAACTAAGCTGCTCGTACTCCCTCAACATCAAGACTTCCCGCGCGTCCTCTTCGAGCCTGCCCACCGCCTGCTTGACCCACAGCGCCGCATCAGGGTCGCCACGCGCGCTTAATGGGGTGATTTCATCTCCATGATTCGCGCGGGACGCGCTCTTTCTCCGATGCGCAGCCAATAAATGAAGGGCAATACCGTAGAGGTAAGTTCGGAAGAGGGCGCGCGGCTCATAGCGCGTCACCCCGCGCAGCAGGCCCAGGAAAGTCTCCTGGGCCAACTCCTCCGCGCTGGCGAAGTCATTTACGCGCCGCCGGAAGAAACCAAAGATGCGCTCGCGGTATCGCTGGAAGAGTTCCGTGAACGCTTCGTGTGACCCTCGCTGGAACTCCAGCATCAGTTGTTCGTCCGTCGTCATCTGGCGCTCTACCTTCAACCGCCCAATCAGCGGCTGGCGTGACGGCCCAATCTTCTCACTTCCTGTAATGTCGCGAGGAGCCAAAAAGTTCCCTAGCGCGGCCCCTGGCTTGTTTCGCTGAACAATGTGTGCTACTTTGCTTATTTGACAAGGGGTTAGGAAGTGGGTGAAGCCCCGCAGCGCACTGGACAGGGATCTGCCCCGCCCTTGAGAAACTGGGCAGGGGCGCACGAAGAGGGGAAGCTGGCCTGCGTCCACCCACTGGATATTCCGCGCCGAACGGTTTAGGCGACGATGGAAGTTAGATTTCCGGGAGATGAACGCCCTCCAGCCTGGAAGATTACCCTTTTCCAGTACCTTACCGCAGCCGCCTTCCTCAGTTTGCTGACCGGGTATTGGCGACTGCAAATTGGTCAGCATCGCTTCTTCCTCGAACAAGCCGAGCGCAACCGCATCCGGAACTTGCCGGTTATTGCGCCTCGCGGACGCATTCTGGACCGCGAAGGCCGGGTGTTGGCAGACAACTTTCCGGCCTTCAGCGTGCTGCTCATGCGCGAGAGTACGAGCACGCCGGCACCCGCCGTGGTTGAAAGAATTGCCCGCGGGCTAGGGCTCGACCCCGAGGAACTCCAGCACATCGTGGAGCGGACGGAGCGGCTGCCCCGTTTTCAACCCGTCGTCCTAAAACAATCGGCCACGCTGGAGGATGTCTCGTTCGTTGAATCACATCGCTTGGAGTATCCTGAACTCGATTTGATCCAGGTCCAGCAGCGCCTCTATCCAAAACACAACATCGCCTCGGCAGCACTCGGATATGTCGGTGAAGTCTCAGAGGAGATGATCGCCAAGCCCGGGTCGACCTTCCGGCCGGGCGACGTGGTGGGGAAATTCGGGATTGAGCGCGAGTACAACCAGACCCTCTCCGGCCGAGACGGCATGCGGCGAGTGGTCGTCAATAGCCGCGGCCAGGAGGTCGGGTCGCTGACCACCATTAACGCCTTGGCCGGCAACGATCTCCGGCTGACTCTCGACTTGGATCTGCAGATGGCTGCCGAAGCGTCCCTGGGCGAGCAGCCCGGCGCCGTGGTGGCGATGGACCCTCGCACAGGCGAAACCTTGGCCATGGTCAGCCATCCCGCCTTCGACCCCAACGACTTCGCCAAACGGATCGATCGCCAAGAATGGGAGACGTTAACGAATGACCCCCTCAAGCCCCTGATGAATAAAGCCATCCAGGCGCAGCTCGCTCCAGGCTCGGTTTTCAAGGTCGTTATGGCCACGGCAGGGTTGGAGACCGGCACCATCAAGCCCGACTACTCGCTGTTTTGCCCCGGGTTCGCGACTATCTATGGACACACCTACCACGACTGGGTGTTTGAGAAGCACCAGGGCCACGGCAGCGTGGACCTGCATCGCGCCCTCACGGTTTCCTGCGACATTTACTTCTATAATCTGGGCAAATTGCTGGGCATCGACAAGATCGATTACTTCGCCGAACACCTGGGACTGGGGGCGCGAACGGGCGTTGATTTGCCTGGTGAGGCCACGGGACTGATCCCTTCCCCGGCCTGGGTGGAGCGCGTCTTCAAGCATAAATGGTATGCGGGAGAAACCATCTCCGTAGCGATTGGCCAAGGCGCTGTCCAGGTCACCCCCTTGCAATTGGCCTCCCTGCTCGGAGGCATCGCTTTAGGCGGAGTTTTTCACCGCCCACATCTGGCCTTCCGAGACCAGTTACTTGCACTGGGCGCCGATCCACCCGAAGACACCGAGCGAAGTTTCCCTCTGAGCGAGCCCACGGTGGAGGCCGTCACCAAGGGTTTGTGGGGTGCCGTGAACGAAGGAGGCGGAACAGGCGCCGGGGCGCGTTGCCCGGGCATAGACATCGCGGGCAAGACCGGCACAGCGCAGGTGGTCAGCGTCGATCTTAAGCACTCTGCCCGAAAAGGGGACTTTAGAAACAACGCTTGGTTTGTAGGCTACGCCCCATTTGCTCAGCCGGAGATCGTTGTGGCTGCTTTAGTCATGCAAGGTGAGCACTCCGCAGTCGCTGTGCCCATCGCACGCGATGTAATTAAGACTTATTTCGACAAGAAGCTCGCGCATAAGCCCGCGGTCGAACAGAAACAAGCTCCGGTGCGCTTACTTTCAAGCGTAGCGAATAGGTGAGGGTGAGAGTCCAAAGGAAATGGCCGGCATTTCGCAGACCGTTATGAGCGGAAGGTGAGATTCGCTCACCTTGTATCACGGCAATTTTGGCCGTGATAGAACACGGGCAAAATGCCCGTTCAACTTCTGACAAGAAACAATGAACAAGTCCTTTGGTTTCCGTGATTTCGACTGGTTCCTGCTAGGGCTGGCTTTGGCTATCGCGGCCATTGGGGTGGTAGAAATCTATAGCACGACTGTCCATTCCCCCTTGGCAGGCCAATACAAGAAACAGATCTACTGGATCGTCCTAAGCTTCTTCCTGGCCCTGCTGATCAGCAGGGTTGACTACCACGTTGTGCTGGAGCAGACCCCCTGGCTCTATGGAGTATTCATAGTGGGTCTGGCAAGCCTGCTGCTGGTCGGACACACCGTAGCTCGCACGAAAAGGTGGGTTCGGTTGGGGGGCCTAACTTTCCAAGTGTCGGAAATCGTCAAGTTGGTTATAATACTTGTTGTGGCGGCCTATTTCGCCGAAAGGCGAGGGAAATCCGTCACTTGGGCAGACTTGATTAAACTGGGAGCTCTGACCGGATTACCGGCAGTCCTGGTTGCCCTGGAACCTGATTTGGGCACAGCACTGACATTCTTCCCCATCGCGGCCGCGGGAATTCTGCTCGCGGGGATTCGCTGGCAGCAGGTCGCGGCGCTGGTCTTGTTGGGAGCGTTGGCGCTTCCAGTGGGTTGGCATTTCATGCGACCTTACCAGCGTGACCGACTGATGACCTACATTCACCCAACCCAGGACATCCAAGGATCCAGCTACCAAGTCACTCAAACCAGAATCGCCATCGGCTCGGGCGGGTTTTGGGGAAAGGGCATAGGAAACGGAACCCAGAGTCAACTGGGCTTCATCCCCGTTTCCCACGCCGACTCGATTTTTGCCGCTTATGCCGAGGAACAAGGTTTCGTCGGCACGCTGTTCGTGCTGCTGCTTTACTTCGCCTTCCTTCTGCGCTTGCTCGACGGAGCGCAGATGGCCCCGGACCGTGCCGGGTGCTTCTTGCTTGTGGGTTTTGCTGCGGTTCTGTTTTTCCAGATCGCTATTAACACCGGAATGATGATTGGGGTCCTTCCGGTGACAGGCATTCCCTTGCCGCTCATGAGCCAGGGAGGATCCTCGCTGCTTTTCACTTTCCTCGGAATCGGCTTGGCCATGAGCGTCAGGAGCCGGCGATTCGTGAACTGAGCGGAGCCATCGTGTTGGGAAAGCTGAAGGAGGACTACTCCACGGCACAAGGTTTGAAACCCCGTGGTCCGTTTCGCGCGGGGTCCATTGACGACCGGGTGGGTCTTGGCGGCCTGACGCCAGAGCGCGCCGCCGAACCCGCTCGACATTAGATTTAGCCCGTCGCACCTATCGTCCGTCGGTCACCAGATCGATCAGTTGACGGACTGGCGGATTCACCGTTTGGGAGGTTGTGACGTGGCCGGGAGTGTTCGAGGTTGATCCCCCAGTTTGCCTACCCTGCCCCGATGGGGCGGGGCGCCGGCAGGCCGAGGTCGATCCCCAAACACTTACTGAAAAGGAGTTTCCATGGCCAAGGAAATGTTCATTTCCTCGTCTCCTCACGAGACGAAGGTCGCCGTGTTGGAAGACGACCAACTGGTTGAGGTTTATTACGAACGTGACACCGCCGTCGGATTGGTGGGCGGCATCTACAAGGGCCGTGTCAGCCGCGTGCTTCCCGGCATGCAATCGGCCTTTGTGGACGTCGGGTTGGAGAGAGATGCGTTTCTATACGTGTCCGACTTCTTCCTCGAAGACCAGGAAGAGTACGACAAGGTCTTTACGGAAGCCGAGTCGCGCGCTACACGCTACACTGCGGAGTCGGCGCCAGCGACTCCAACCACCGGGTCCGCAGTCCCACAAGGCGCGGCCCCCGGCGTCATGACTTTCCCTGCTCCCCCTGCTACGAGGGAAGCTGTGGAGCCGCCGGTTGCTGCGGCCGTTCCAGAACCGGCCGCCCGCGAAATACCGCCGGCAGCACCTGTTGCTCCACTTCAACACGAGGCCGCTCCTGCTCCGCCGGCGGCCCCCGTCAGCTCGCCGGGAAGAATTGGAAAAGCGGAGGAACGCCCAACGCCCCCTGCCCCGCCAGCCGGGACAGCAGGCGGCGCGGGGCCGGAGCACCGCCGCTTCGATCCGCGAGGCAGACGCAGGCGACGGGGACGGCACGATTTCGCCGAGACCCGGCGCCCCGAGCGTCCCGAGCGCCCGTTTACGCCTCGCCCGGAATTTACTCAGCCGCACACCTTCGAGGTTTTGCCTGGGGAGTCGCTGGCCAAGTACAGCCATGGAAGCCCGCCGGCACCCGCGGAGGAGTCGAACGCGACTGCGGAGGTCGTTGGCACTCCGCCTCTTTCCGGTGCAGATGGAGATCTTCAGCTTGCACTTGTGACACCTGCCGGCACGGGCGACGCAGCGGGTCACCCCTACGTTGCGGACGAAGAAGTTCAGACTCCTCCCGCGACCGCGACGGTCGAAGGGCCTGAAGAAGTAGCGTCTCCAGCACTGGTAGAGCCGGAGCTCCCTTCGACTTTGCTCAGTGAGGCTGAGCAGCGCCAAAGCCTCGGGGACATTGAGGAAAGTGGAACTGCTGCCGCTCCTCAGGCCGACGTAATCGGTCAGATGGCGGGCGGCCCGGCGGAGCCTCTGGCGGAAGCGCCTGAGGCCCCGGCAAGCGTGGAGGAAGCGCAGCCCGTCCCCGGCGCCGCTGAGCCTAGCCGCATCGAGACGCCACCCGTCCCCGAACCCATTCAGTCCGCAGCCCCACCTGAGGCTGCACCAATCGCGATCCCGCAAGGCGAGATGGCTACTCCCACGCTTCCTCCAGAGGAAGCAGCCGCCGACGCCTCGCAAGACACAGCGCCGGATGTGGTCGTGCAGGGTCAGGCAGAGGCCGCTCTGGGCGGGGAGGCTACAGAAACTGCTTTGACGGACGCGGCTGAACATCTTCCCGGCGGCGCCCCTGAACCTGTTGTGCTATCCGAAGCCGGCCAAGCCACGGAAGCCCTCCCGGAAGGTGGCCCCGAACCACAAGCGCCCTCGCCGCAGCCTAGCCGGGAGCCGGAAGCTCCCCAAGGCGGCGGGGAACGGACCTACACTCTGCGCGAACCTCACCAGCGGCCGCGCTTCGCTCCACGCCGCGGTCGAAGAGGGCGCCGAGGCGCGGGCGAGCCGCGCGGTCAGGCACCATCCCGCGAAGCCCCATCCCGTCCCGGCAATAACCAGCCGCTGCAAATCGCCGAACTGCTCAAGGAGGGCCAGGAAATCCTGGTTCAAATTGCCAAGGAGCCCCTGGGCACGAAAGGCGCGCGCATAACCTCTCACGTCGCCCTGCCCGGGCGCTATCTGGTGTACATGCCCACCATCGAACACATCGGCGTCTCGCGCAAGATTGCCTCCGAGGAGGAGCGGCTGCGCCTGCGGAACATCATTCTGGAGAACAAAGGCTCGCTGACCGGCGGATTCATTGTGCGCACGGCCGGCCAAGGCCGCTCGGAGGAAGAGTTCAAGGCGGATCTGCGATTTCTCTCGGCCCTGTGGAGCGAAATCAGGGCCAAGGCGGAGAAGGCCAAATCGCCCGCGCTCATCCACCGCGACCTGGATTTGGTCCAGCGCCTCCTGCGCGACACCCTTACTCCCGACTTCAAGAATATCCGCGTGGACAACGAAATCGAGTATGAGCGCGTGCTGGACTTCGTGAGCCGCAGCCAGCCTTCCCTGGTGGGCAAGGTCAAGCTCTACACACGCGACACGCCTATGTTCGAGGAGTTCGGCGTTCAAGCGGAAATCGAGAAGGCCCTAAGGCCGAAAGTCTGGCTGAAGTCGGGAGGCTATATCGTCATCAACCAGACGGAAGCCCTGGTGGCCGTGGACGTCAACACCGGCAAGTACGTCGGCAAGACCAACCGCCTGGAAGACACCATCCTGAAGACCAACGTCGACGCCGTGAACGAGATCGTTCGCCAAGTGCGCTTGCGCGACCTGGGCGGGATCATCGTCATCGACTTCATCGACATGGACGAGCGCAAGAACCGCATGCGCGTTGTGCAGGCGCTCGAGGAAGCTCTGCGCCGCGACCGCGCGCCCACCAAGGTGATTGCCTTCCACGACTTCGGACTGGTGGCCATCACCCGCAAACGCGTCAAGCAATCGCTGGAGCGCACGCTTTGCGAGCCGTGCGGTTCTTGCGCCGGCTCAGGCTGGATCAAGTCCGTCACCACGGTCTGCTACGAGATTCTGGCTGAGGCCAAGAAAATGGCGCACGGGATCGAGGGCGACTCCCTGACCCTGCGCGTCAACCCGGAAGTTGCCAAAGCGCTGAAATCGCGCGAGGGCGTCATGATTTCGGAACTCGAATCGATGACCCATAAGGACGTCATCATCAAGAGCGATCCGGTCGTCCCGCAGGAGCGCTTCGAGATATTTTAGGTTTTGGATTTTCGATTTTGGATTGAAAGAAAGTAGCCACGGCACGCTTTATGCGCCGTGGGTTTTTCTGGAGAATCTGCGCCTCTTCCCCTTTCGAGACTAAGAGCCGCAGACTCAAAGAACGAGTCTGCTCTACCCAGCTCCCCTTTTCGCAACCCGGCGAAGCAGCGCTTGGCAACCCGGGAGCATCAAATTTGGGAACACATTGAAGAGCTTGACAATCGAGCTATCGCATGTAGACTTATCAGCATCCCGAATTTTGACGTGCTTGCGCCGGTCCATCGGCCGGCGGATCAGGTGACTGACAAGTTCAGGTTTCAAACGCACGGTCAGAGGCTGAAGGAGTCCAACCCTATTCCTGCCTACTCTGTCCCGACCGATGGGGGGGCAGGCAGACCCGGAGGCACCATGAAAGCTTCACACTCACGATTCGCACAATTGGCCATCGCAAGCGCCTGCGTCCTGCTTACTTCCGCGGCCTTCGCGCAGCAAGGGGAGAGCGTCCCGGCACGAGTGACCGAAGCAGTTGACCCGCAGAACCTTGTGGTGCTCCGGGGGAATACCCATCCCCTCGCCCGCCCGGAGTCCGACCGGGGCGCTGCGCCGGATAGCCAGGCCATACGGCGCGTGCTCCTTGTCTTGCAGCGCAGCCCGGAGCAGGAAACCGCGTTGCGGCGCCTGCTCAACGAGCAGCAGACCAAGGGCTCGCCAAACTTTCACCATTGGCTGACTCCGCAGGAGTTTGGAATGCGCTTCGGCCCCACCGACGCGGATATTCAAGCCGTGACCGATTGGCTGACCTCCGAAGGCTTCCTGGTGAGTCGCGTAGGCGCAGGCCGCACGGTCCTCGAGTTTTCGGGCACCGCGGGACAGGTTCGCCAGGCTTTCCACACGGAGATCCACAGATTCGCGCTCAACGGCGAGGAACGCTTCGCCAATACAAGCGATCCCCAGATTCCCGCCGCCCTGGCGCCGGTGGTGAAGGGCTTTGCTTCGCTGAACAGTTTCCCCAGGACGCCCATGATCCGCCGCCTGGGAACTTTCCAGCGGTCGAAAACCACCGGCGAGGTGAGACCGCTGTTCACCTTTACCATTGGAGCCGGAACGGCTTTCGCCGTCGGGCCTTCTGATTTCGCCAAAATTTACAATGTGCAGCCTCTTTGGGATGCTGGAACAGATGGCACAGGTGTGACGATTGCCATTGTCGGTGAGTCAGATATCAACCTCCAGGACGTGCAGGATTTCCGCACCATGTGGGGCCTGCCCGCTAACGACCCCAATTTCATCCTGGACGGCCCCGACCCCGGGGTCGTCCCGGGTGACGAGACGGAATCAGACTTGGACGTGGAGTGGGCCGGCGCCGTGGCGAAGGGGGCGACCATTGATTTTGTCGTTTCCGAATCGACGGAGTCCAGCGCGGGCATCGATCTCTCGGCATTCGACATCATCGACAACAACATGGCGGCGGTGATGAGTGAAAGCTACGGCTCCTGCGAGCTTTTCCTCGGTACAGGCGGCAATACCTTTTACAGCAACCTGTGGGAGCAGGCCTCCGCCCAGGGCATCACGGTGTTGGTGTCGTCAGGTGACCAGGGTTCGGCAGTCTGCGACGCGGGCTCGATAGCGGCGCAATTTGGCCCGATGGTTAGCGGGAACGCTTCCACGCCCTTTAACGTTGCGGTGGGCGGAACAGACTTTAACGACAACGGCGCTTGGGCCACATACTGGAATTCGACGAACACTGCCTCCACCAACGCCTCCGCCAAGTCGTACATTCCCGAGACCACCTGGAACGACACTTGCGCGAATAACGGGTCACTCACGAATTGCTCGTCCGCGGCCGGTGATGGCAGGGATATGGTTGGCGGCAGCGGCGGCCCCAGCAATTGCGCCAACTCGACCATCATCGGCAGCTCTTACACCTGTAACGCCGGCTATACCAAACCTTCCTGGCAAACCGGAACCGGCGTTCCTACCGATGGCGTGCGCGACCTTCCGGACGTTTCCCTGTTCGCCGCCGACGGCCTTAATGGCAGCTTCTACGTGATCTGCGAGATGGATGCCAACGCCGCCCAGGGGGGCAGCGCCACCTCCTGTGATTTGAACTCCCCCTTTACTAATTTCCTCGGGGTGGGGGGAACGTCCGCGTCGTCCCCCGCCTTCGCCGGCATCATGGCGATGGTCAATCAGAAGACTGGCGAACGGCAGGGCAACGCCAATTACGTCTTGTACAAGCTGGCGGCGCAGAGCGGGGCGAGCTGCACCTCGAACGCGTCTGCGGTGAGCAATTCCTCCTGCATTTTCTACGACGTGAACAATGCCGTCACGACCGGAAACAGCAACATCTCCGTGGCATGCTACGCCGGGACGCCCAACTGCAGCAACCAGACGCTGAGCGGCTTCGGCGTCCTGGTGACAAATCTCAACGGCTCGGGCACGACCCTAGCCTGGACGACCACGGCCGGCTACGACCTTGCCACGGGGCTGGGCACGGTCAACGCGAAAAACCTCGTGAACAATTGGACTTCAGCCAGCTTTAAGGCCTCGACCACAACCATCTCGAGCCTCTTTCCGACTACGATCGCCCACGGCCAGCCGATCAACTTTACCGTCGGCGTCGCCGCCACACCCCCCGCCAGCGGCACACCGACGGGGGATATCTCGCTGATCGCGCAAGTGAGCAACAGTGGGGCCAATAGCTCAACCACCGCGGTCGGCGCTTATACGTTAAGTAGCGGCGCCGTGACCAGTACGAGTAATCTTCTTCCCGGCGGGTCCTACAACGTGACGGCGCATTACGCCGGCGACGGCATTTTTGGGGCGAGCGACTCCAATGCGATTCCGGTCACCGTGAACCCGGAAAGCAGCCTGACAACCTTCCGCCTCTTTACTTATGACTTGTCTGGGAATCTGATCAGCAGCAACGCCCCGGGCGCCGTGTACGGATCGCCTTACGTGATCCGTGTCGACGTCACGAACAACGGGGGAACTGCCTGCTCTTCCGCGGCGACGGGGCTTATCGTTTACCCGTGTCCAACCGGACCAGTGACGGTAAAGGATAATGGGGTGGTCCTGCCGGCTTCGTACGAAGAAGGTGCGCCTCCGGGATATACTCCTGGCGTTTACAACTTGAACGCCCAAGGCTATCTGGAAGACTTCTACATCCAGTTCCCCGTAGGGTCGCACCCGCTGGCGGCCAGCTATGCCGGCGACAGCGGCTACAACACGAGCACGTCGGCGACCGATACCCTTACCTTCACTCAGGCCTCAACCGGGACCGGTGTCAGCGCCCCAACGACTGCCACAACGGGAACGAATGTTACTCTCACCGCCACGGTCGCGACGCAGAGCCTGGGCTTTGGGCCCAGCGGCACCGTTACGTTCCTTAACAACGGCTCTGCAATCGGCAGCCCGGTGGCCGTTACGGGGACCGCGTTCTCCTACGCAACGGGAACGTTCGCTTCGGCGACAGCAAGCCTCATCACCAGCTTTAGCTCTTCGGGCACGGAGAGCATCACGGCGACATACAGCGGTGATGCCAACTATGTAACCTCGACCTCGTCGGCGGCCACCATCACCGTCTCCACTGCCCCCGACTTCAGCTTTTCGGCGAACCCCACCAGTGGTGGCACCATGACGGTTACGGCAGGCGGTTCTGCAACTTCAACGCTCACCATAGCTCCCGCGAATGGATTCACCGGCGCCGTCACCTTTACTTGCACAGGCGCGCCGCCGGGAGCGACCTGCAGCGCCCCCTCGGCCAACGTGACCAGCACCTCGTCGGTGACTTCAACGCTATCCATCACCACCACGGCGAGCAATCCGCCGCTTGCGCCGGAGCAGAGAGTTCCGCCGAGTTTCCGCCTGCAGGTTGGATTGCCCTGGCTGTGGGTGGGTCTGTTGGCTCTGGCAATGCTGATCAGCCTGGGCACGTCACGGCGACGCCGCGCGTGGCTGGTGTTGGCGCCTGCGTTGCTGGTGGTGGGAATCTGGGCGGCCTGCGGAGGCGGGAGCAATAACGGCGGCGGAAACACGGCGCCGGCCGTGAGCCTCTCACCCGCCAGCCTCACTTTTGCCGCTCAGGGTGTAGGCACGACGAGCACGGCGAAGGCTGTGACGCTCTCCAACACCGGCAACGCCGCTCTGAGTATCACGGGCGTCGCGCTCAGCGGCACGAACCCCGGCGACTTCGTTCAGACGAATACCTGCGGCAGCAGCGTCGCGGCAGGAGCCAACTGCGCGATCAATGTAACCTTTACCCCCTCAGCGACCGGAACGCGGACCGCGGCAGTCGGCATCACTGACAACGCTACGGGAAGCCCGCAGACTATCAGCCTGTCGGGCACCGGGGCAACTTCCACGGCCAAGGGCACTTACCCGCTGACGGTCACAGCCACCAGCGGCAGCACTGTGCATCCCGTGACGGTTACGCTGACGGTGAACTAACCAGTGGCGAGTGACAAGTGAAGAGTGACGAGTCCAGAGCGGAATTTCTCCCTGGCTTGTCACTCGTCACAGCCTGAAACGTTCTCGCTTGCTTGTCACTTGTGACTCGTCACTGTTCTTCGACGACCAGCTTCCCTTTCATCCTCCCGTGGCCCAGGCCGCAGAATTCGGAGCACTGAAAGGGGAAGGTGCCCGCTTTATCCGCGGTGAATTCGATAGTCGCCGGGTCGCCTTTCATGAGCTTCTGGTTGATGCCGAAGGCCTCCAGCTTGAACCCGTGATCGCGGTCCAGGGCGGTAATCACGAGTCTCACCTTTTCGCCCTTCTTTACCGTAAGGGTATTTGGGTCGAACTGGTACTTCTTCGCCGTCATCTTAAATTCATGCACGCCCGCCGCTGGGGGCTCCTGTGCCCAGCACCCCAGGGTACTGGTCAGGGCCAACACCCCGGCCGACAAGCACAACGCGGCGAATCGTGCGACCCGATAGAACCTCAATTGACGCATCGGTGTTACCTCCCGCAACAGAGTCGTCAGTTGTCAGTTCTCAGTTGTCAGTGAGGACCTTTACCGAAAACCGGCAGTTTACCCCTGAAAACTCCCTTGCAACTTCCTGTCTCTAGCCGCTGACCTGACCTCCGCGCTACGTCCTGGATTGGTCGGTTACAGCCCGCCGTCGCTGGGCCACCGGAGGAGCGCGGCTTCCGCGGCCATCCCGGGACCCAGCGCCAGCATCACGCCCCAGTCGCCGGGCTGCGGCTCGCCGGTTCGCACAACCTCCTCCAGAACAAACAGGACGGTAGGAGAGGACATGTTCCCATAATTCCGCAGCACGGTCTTCGAGAATCGCAATTGCTCGTCGCTCAGGCCCAGGCGCTTCTGGACGTTGTCAATCACTTTCCGGCCGCCCGGATGGGACACCCAGAAGCGAATGTCTTTCCGGGCCAAACCGTTACGCTCCAGCAATGGTTCCAGGACTCTCTCGATCATGGGCGCGGCGATGCTGCGGATTTCCGCCGCCAGGATGATTCTCAGCTTGCCGTCCTTCTGCTCGAACCCCACTTTGTCCAGGTATTCGGGGTTTAAGAATGATTGGAAATCCACAATCTCCGGGTAGCGGGCGCCCTCGGCCGATTCGGTGCTGAGGATCACAGCAGCGGCGCCGTCGGCACAGATGGCGTTGCCGACCACCGTTTCGAGGGTGTTATCGACATAATAGCTGGCCGAGCAGATCTCTACCGTGAGCAGCAGGGCTTTGCGGCCGGGATGGGCGTGCGAGTAGTCCCAGGCCCGCTGGAGAGTGGGCAAGGCGCCCGCACATCCCAAACCCAGTAGGGGGCCTCGCTGCATGTCGGTGCGGAAGTGCATGTGCCCGATCAGGCGGCTCCCCAGGTCGGGGCACAGGTACCCCGTGCAGGTGCAAACCAGGAAAAGGTCCACCTCCGAAGATGCCAGGTGAGCGGACTCCAGGCAGCGCTGCACCGCCTGGCATCCCGTCTCCATCGCTCCCCGCAAGTAGCGTTGGTTTAGTTGATCGGGGGTTTCATCACGGCTGAAGGTCGCGGGATCGACATAGAGGTGCCGGTAGTCAATGTCGCTGTTCAAGAATATCTCTAGGATGCGCTGGCTGTAATAGCCGGCCATCCGGAAGACCTCTTGCTGGGTGAAGCGGTTTGGCGGATTGGCGGTCCCGAGGCCGAGAATGCGGGGAATCCCCACGTGTGCCTTCTCCTCAAACGCTTGTCTTAGCCCTGTCGCTCATTGGAAGCCTACCATAAAGGTGGGGATGGCCGGAACTGCCGGCTAAGATGTCAAGGGATTGTAAAGAATTCGATTCTACTCTGAGGCGCGGAAGTGTAATATCCACGGCGGGGCGGCGAGATCGTCGCCCCCACCGCACAAAGGGGCGACGCATGGTCACAGCAGAGAAAGTGTACGAGGCGCTTCACGAATGTTACGACCCGGAGATTCCCGTCAATATCGTGGACCTGGGGCTGATTTATGACGTCCGGATCGACGAAAGCCACGTCCACGTGGTCATGACCCTGACCGCGCGGGGGTGCCCTGCCCATACCTTCATCAGCGAAGCCGTTCGAGCGCGCGTG
>Ga0209777_10003368_pt1 | contig 19885 bp, 18 predicted proteins | sample FrelakmetHBP12HB_FD_187147 | JGI IMG/M metagenome (GOLD analysis project Ga0209777, IMG submission 187147) | Freshwater lake sediment microbial communities from the University of Notre Dame, USA, for methane emissions studies -HBP12 HB (SPAdes)... | ecosystem: Environmental > Aquatic >...
ATCTACAACTTCCCGGCCCGGAACCGAGTCATCAGCGGGTTGTCGCGTGCGGTGCTTGCCGTCGAATGTCGGAACTCCTCGGGCGTACTCAATACCGTCCGATGGGCAGCGGACCAGGGCCGGGACGTAATGGCCGTGCCGGGTACGATTGTGTCCGAAACCAGCCTGGGCACGAACCAACTCATAAAGGACGGCGCCCGCCCGGTAACCGTGCTCGAAGACCTTCTGGAAGCCCTGAATGTCCAGCCGCGCAGCAAGCCTAGGCCGGAGAAACCGTTGTCCGACGCAGACCGAGCCCTGCTCGTGCATCTCTCAGAGAACCCGGTGCACATTGACGCACTTGCCGAGCACGCACAGCAGCCGATGCCGCACCTGCTGAGTCAGTTGCTGGACATGGAAATCCGCGGCGTCGTCCGGCAACTTCCAGGTATGATGTTCGTCAAATCACTGGAATAGATGCTAACCTGCGGAGACCATGGCAGTTAACGAACAGACAACTCTGGATGTTGGCCCGGCGTCGAAGTTTCAGGAGCTTGACTTGGAGACTATAGCAGTTATTGGCGCCTGTCCCTTTGCATCCGACACGCCGCAGGAACCGTACCGAGCGGTCACAGCGCAGGGCGTTGACGAATTCGCGGAAATCTACGAGAGCAACAAAGCCCGGATCTACAGCACGGCCTACCGCATGCTGGGGAACAGTGCGGACGCGGAGGATGTCGTGCAGGATGTCTTCATTAAGGCGTACCGGAAGCTGGATTCGTTTGAAGGGCGGAGCCAGGTCTCGACGTGGCTGTATCGAATTGCCATCAATCGCTGTCTGGATATTCTGCGTAAGCGGAAGCGGCAGCAGACCGCGCCGCTGGATGAAGCGATGGGCGCGGTGGCGAAGCAGTCGAACGTCATGAAGCTCATCGAGGGCATGGTGCCGAGCCTGCCGACCGGGTACCGGACCGTTTTTGTACTGCACGACATACAGGGCTTGAAGCATTTCGAAATCGCGAAGATGCTGCACATCACCGAGGGCGCGTGCAAGTCGCAGTTGCACAAGGCGCGGCTGATGATGCGGAAGAAACTGAAACCCTATCTGGAAGGACTTAGATGACATGTGAACGTACTGAAGAACACCTCTCCGAACTGATTGACAACGAGCTTGATCCGCAGACCACGAAGGAGATAAGCGAGCATCTCGAAAACTGCGCGTCATGCCGCGAGAAGTTCGAAGAGTTCAGGCTGATCGTCCGGCAGAGCGCGGCGCTGCCGCCGATGGAACCGCCGGACCGCCTGTACTGGACGATCCGGAACAAAGCCCGGTCGTCCGTGGCCGGGCATGACCGCCCGTGGTTTGCTCGCCAGAAGATCGGCTGGCTGCTGATTCCGGCCCTGGCCACTGCGGCATTGATGCTGGTGCTGTTTCCGAAAACCCATTCGTCCGGCCGGCCCGGGACCGAGGCCTACTCGAATTCCGCACCGGCGCACATTGATTCCAGCGCCCCGCTTGCGGTTATTCCCGAAGCTCCGCAACCCGCTGCCAGTGAGTCCGGAATCCGGGATCCGAAGTCCGCGGTTGCGGCGAAGGCTCGAACCGCGGGCGAGCCCGCAGCCCGCAGTCCGCAGTCTGAGATCGTTCAAGCGGTCCAGCCGATCGCGGCGGTCGAGCCGGTGCAGCCCCAGACAAACTCGGAAGTGATTGCCAGCCTGCGCAATATCCAGCAGGCGCTTGAGGAAATCGAAGGCGCGCTTCAGCAGAATCCGGGCAACGTTCAGGTCCAAGTAGCCTATCGCGTGACCTATCAGAAAGGCATGGAACTCAGGCAACGCTATGTCTTGAGGGCGAGATGACGCATGACCCTTGACGCCCGGCGCCCCATGCCGCTCGTCACATCGGGCGTCGCCTGCCTGCTGATGGCGTGCGGTCTGGTCTCTGCGCAGCCCGGCCCGTCGGTGCGCCCGGTGCCAAAATTCCAGGAGGAGACGCTGGTCGGCCGACAGGTCGCGGTCGGGCTCGACGACACGGTGATCATGCACAATCGGTTCGGGAACATCCTGGTCCAGGGCAGCACCTATGCCGAGGCCGGCATCAGTGCCGAGCTGATTGCCGGCGGCGACAGCAAGACTGACGCCCGGGACTTCGTGCACCAGATGGCGCTCGCGGTCGGAACCGCTGGTCGGAAGGTGAGCATCTCGATAAACTGTCCCGAGAACGGCAAGGCAACCGAGTTTCAGAGCAACTTCACCTTAAATCTACCGGCCTGCGCGCTCCTGCGGATTGAAAATACCTATGGTGACGTTACGGTTGACGGCGTGAATGCGTCAGTACTGGTGCGCAACCGGTTTGGCAGCGCCAGTGTCTACAACTGCCGCGCCGCCGACATCACCAACGCCTTCGGCGACGTGAACGTTGCCGGCATCGAAGAACGGGTTGAGGTCGACGGCCGGTTCGGCAACGTCAATGCGCGCAGCGTGCAGGGCCGGATTCACATCAGCAACGAAAACGGCGCGTTGCGTCTGGCCGGCGGCAACGGCCAGATTCAGCTGGAGAACACGCTAGGCGACCTGAGCGTTACTTCGTCGCACGGGCGGTTCAAGATTGCCGGCAATCACGGCAATGTCACATTTACCCAGAGCGCTCCGACCGCGGATACCGTGCTGGCAACCTGCCGGAACGGCGCGATTCAACTCAACCTGCCCGACAACCCGAGTACGCAAATCACGGCGCGGGCAGGCCGGGGAAAGATCAGTACCGGCATTCCCGACGCCCGGCCGGATGCTTACGGTAACGACGGGCAATCTCTGACCTGCACGTTGGGTCTGGCCCGGTCCGCGTTTGAACTCGAAACGTTCAGCGGCGACATTACGATCAACACGGCACCGTAGCTAGATGGGGGAGAACGACAAAAGTGGTAAGCCACGAATTGTGCGAGGAGGAGAAAGCATGAGACTTAAGTGTTTTGCGATCGCCGCGGCGCTGGCCGCGCTGGCCGGCTTGGTGCGGGCCGAGCCGATGGGCTGGCTGGGCGTGTACAACCAGGAGTTGACCCGGCCGATGCAGATTGCGCTGGGCGTTAGTCAGGGCGTACTCATCAGCGACATCGCCGAAAATTCGCCAGCCGCGAAGGCCGGCATCCAGACCGGAGACGTCATCCTCCGCGTGGATTCCCAGGAGATCTACACCGCCGAGGACTTGAGCCACTACGTGAGCCGGCATCCGGACGAGCCGGTGCGCATCGAGTACCAGCGCGCCGGCCGGGTCGATTCGCTCGAACTCAGACTAGGCAAGCGCGAACGCCAGGTGGAATTCTCGCTCGACGATATTCCCCAGGTTGCCAGCGCCCAGGTCGAGAAACTGAGACCAACCTTCGAGGGAATGGTCGGCGACTACATGAGTGAAATCCGGGCGCTGCGCGACGAAATCGCTTCCTTGGAAAAGGAAATTGAGAAACTGCGCAAAGACATGAAGAAACTCGAGAAATAGCGGGCAGCCTGCCTCCTCTCCGCGACGCTTCACGCCGGACACCCCCCTCCGGCGTGTTGTTCAGTTATCAGAAACTGCGAATGGCTAGCGCAGCATCACCGCAGGACCGACCATTCAGTTGCACGCCAGGACAGCAATCAGCGCGCCGAGCAGGGCGCCCAGCAGAAACGGCGCGGCTTGGCGCAGGCTGATGAAAAGCTGGCGGGTTTCGCCGGAACGGACGTTCACCCGGGTCGTGCCCTTGCCGACCCGGGCCAGATACCAGAGCGTGTTCAGCCGATCGCCCAAGCTCCCGGACTCAAGGACGCTGTACCGATCCTGCGTTGAGTCCGGGTTGAAAATGCTCACCCAGTAATCACCGGGTTCAACCGGATGATTGACGACCGGCGTGCAGCCGATGCTGTCATTGCCCAGGTACACCACGAGCCCGGCCCGGTCGGACCGGACGCTCAGCAGACCAGTATCCGCGCACACGACGCCGGCCGAGAGAATGGTCAGCCACAGGTACTTACCCACAACTAAAACTAGCCGCGCGGTCGGGAAAGTCAATACTCAATCGCGCTTCACGCGTCGCGCCGGACTTCCATCCCGCGTTGTCGAGTCCTGCCGTTACTGGCTATTGACAAGCCGCGCAAATCGGCTTAGCTTAAGCTGTTATGGCGTCCTGCCGAACCCGGGAGGTATTGGTAGTCCTGCTGCTGCTCGCGGCCAGCGCCTGCGCGCAGCTTGACTGGGGAATTGACCGGCGGCTCTACTCAGGAATAATCGGTCAGGATGGTATCGCCGCGGACCGGGCACCGGGCTCAGACACGGCATTCGCGGGGCTGATTGCCAGCAGTCCTTCGGGCGACACGATACGGGTACTCCGGACTACCGACCAGGGCGAGCACTGGCAGCCAATCTGGACAATGAGCCAGCCGGACCACACCTGTTCGAACCTGTCGCTCAGGGTATGCGCGGCCCCGGGCGGCTGGATAGTTGTCATGTGGCTGGACCGGGCCGGTGCGAACAACGGCGACGTGGCCGGCGCACGAGTTTCCTTTGACGGCAGTTCCGCGTTCACGCTGCAGCCGGTCGCCCCAGGGCCGGATACGCTGACCGGGCTGGCCCTGACCCGCAGTTTCGATTCGCTGCCGGTCATCTACGTGGTCTGGCAGGACGAACTGGGCCGGGACCGGGCCGAGCGCGCGCCGAGAATCCTCATCACCCGGTCGAGCGACCTTGGAGAGACCTGGACCGCGCCGATGCCGGTACTGGACAGCTTCGAGACCCCGGCGGTTGACCATGGCGCGCCCGGACATCTCTACCTCGCGGCGCGCAGCGTGCGGAGGCAGGACATCGCGGTCGTGTTCTCGACCGACCAGGGCGAGTCGTGGCGGCAGAGCTGGCTGACCAACGACTCAACCGCGCACAACGACATGTTCCCGAGCGTCGCATGCACCCACGACTCGGCTACCGGCGAACGGGCCTGGGTCAGCTATGACAGTTACGGAACGAGCAGTTGGGACGTCGATTATGCCTACACCATCAATGCCGGCGGGACGTGGGTGCTCGGCCGGACTCTGGACGGTGGTAGCGGCGACCAGTTCCTGTCGAATCTGGACTGCACGAACTCAGGTTCGCGCCGGGTCCGGGCGGTCGACCTCTCCGACGATGTCGACGGCTTTCACGTGTATTATCGCTGCGCCCAGGCGGCGAATCCGACAAACTGGTCAAGCGCGATTGTCGTCAGCGATACCCAGGCAACCGACGCCATGGCGCCGGTCGTCACCAGCTACGGCGTCTCCAGCGACACGCTGGATAAAGGCCTTGTCTTCTACGCCGGAATCGGCCCGTTCGACCTGTGGTACGATGCGCAACAGTTCACCGGGTTGAGCGAGGGCCCAATGACGCTGTCGCCGCCGGCCGGCCTGCAGACCGCGCTGCTCGCGCGGGATGAGCTTAAGATCCGGGTATCGCTGGCGCGCCGGGAGAAACTGGAAGTGGACCTGTACACAATCGACGGCCGGCAGGTGCGAAGACTAAACGTCGGCATTTATCCGGCGGGTGAGCTTGAATTGCGGATACCGGTGCCGGGACTGGCCGCGGGTTCTTATCTGCTGCGGCTGCGTGCCGGGCGGGAGTCCGGCACGTTCAAGACAATCTGCGTCCGTTAGACCGCACCGGACACAGAGCGGGAAGAAATCGGCGCGGGAGAGGGCTTAACCCTGGCGCTGCTTGTGTCTGGGGTCGCGCTTACAGATGACGCGTACCACACCGCGACGTTTGACGACTTTGCAGTGCATACAGCGCTTCTTCACTGACGGCTTAACTTTCATGCGCTAATCCTAGCCAAAACCAGCCTGAACGTCAAGCGTAGCGCTGAGCGCGCCGGGCGGACCCGTTCGGGCTATTTGAACCGGTAGATAATTCGGCCCCGAGTCAAGTCGTAGGGCGAGAATTCCACGGTCACCCGGTCCCCGGGCAGAATCTTGATGAAGTGCATGCGCATCCGGCCCGAGACATGAGCAAAAACCAGGCGCTCCTTATCCAGTTGGACCCGAAACGTAGCATTGGGCAGGCATTCGGTGATCGTGCCCTCCAACTGAATCAGATCCTTTTTAGGTTTTCTCGGTTCCGGAGTATCACGGCGCGGACGATGTTTTCTCATAGACCTCCTGTGTCTACGCAACACGCATGACGCCGGACGCCGCGGCCAGCCGGGCGTGATGCGTCATGCGGATCGCTGCAAGCTTCATTTCGTCAGTATCTCGGCAGGACCATCCTGCACGAGAATTGTATGCTCAAAATGGGCCGATGGCAAGCCGTCCCGCGCAATCACAGTCCAGCCGTTGGGGTCGGTGACAACCTCGAACCGGCCCAGATTAACCATCGGTTCAATCGCCAGGGTCAGGCCCTTGATCAGTTTCGGACCGGTCCCGGGCTTGCCGAAGTTGGGGATGGACGGTTCCTCGTGCAGTTCGATGCCCACGCCGTGCCCGGTGAGTTCCCGGACCACGGAAAAACCCTGCGCCTCAATATACTGCTGGATAGCGCACGAAACCGTCGAGAGCCGGTTGCCGGCACGCGCCTGCTCGATGCCGAGCGCAAGGGAATGCTCGGTTGCGGCCACGAGCCGCTGCCATTCCTCAGGGATGCTGCCCACAACGCAGGTACGGGCCGCATCGGCATACATACCGTCCTTCACCACCCCGATGTCCAGCTTGACCAGGTCGCCTTCCCGGACCTTGCGCGGCCCGGGGATGCCGTGCACGACCTGCTCATTAACGCTGGTGCAAATGGCGCCGGGGAAGCCCCGGTAACCCAGGAACGCGGGCCTGGCCCCGTGCCGGACAATGAACTCCTGGCACCAGTCGGCGAGCTGAAGCAGGGTCACGCCGGGCTTCACCTTCTCCTGCGCGAAATCCAGGGTCCGCGCGACCAGAGCCCCGGCCGCGCGGATGCGCGCGATTTCGGACGCGTCCTTGACGTAGAAGCCCATCAAAGCAATGACGAATGTCGAATAACGAATGACGAATCGCGGATGTCGAATGAGCGGAGGACAATCGTCATTTGCCGCTGCCGACCAGTTTCATGATTTCTTGGTGCAGGCGGTCCTTGCCGATGGCGCCGTCGAGTTCGACGAGCTTGCCCTGGTTCCGGTAATAATCCTTGAGCCCGCTCGTCTCGCGCTGGTACACGCTCAGCCGGTTGCGAATCGTGGCTTCCTGGTCGTCGTCGCGCTGGTACAGCTCACCGCCGCACACGTCGCAGATGCCGGGCTGCTTCGGCGGCTTGAACTCGAGATTGTAAATCGCGCCGCACTTGCGGCAGGTCCGGCGGCTGGTCAGGCGCCGGACGATGATATCGTCGGCCAGGTTGATGAAAATCGCGAGGTCGACTCTCGTATTGAGTTCGGCCATCACCTTATCCAGGCCCTGGGCCTGAGGAATCGTGCGCGGGAAGCCGTCGAAGAGCACGCCTTTCTCAGCCGCAGTCTTCAGGAATTCCCGGGCGATACCGAGGACGATGTCGTCGGGCACGAGCTTGCCTGCGTTCATGTACTGCTTCGCCTTCAGGCCGATTTCGGTCTGGCGCTTGACATGGTCGCGCAGAACGTCGCCGGTCGAATAATGCGTAAAGCTCGTCCGGGCAATCAACAGCTCGGCCTGGGTGCCCTTGCCGCACCCGGGCGGGCCAGAGATGATTATTTTCATGGGTCATTCTAGAACGCCGGAATGTAAAGTCAAGGCAACGGCGTGCCGGGCACGCAAGCACCTAAATACCGAAATACCTGAATACCCAAACACCGAAATACCGAAACACCGGAAGACGGACTTGACTTTCCGCTCGTGCTGACTTCTAATTCAGTGTGACCAGAAGCATAACGACGCTTGACGTGTCAGGCTTAACGCATCACGCCTTGCCCGGAACCCGGGGCTGGCGTTATGCGCTTTGCCGCCGGTGTTGGCTGGCTTGCGCTCTTGCCATCTTGCTTGTCGCCTGCGCGCGCCCTGTGCCGACCCGCCAGGTAGCTATCCGTCCGGACGTCACCCTGCTCGGGGTCAGCCTGGCCCTGCGCACCGGGACGGCGGATAGCACCCGGGCCGAAGACCGGCCGAGGCAGGTCATGGCCGGAGACACGGTCTGGGCGTTTCCGGTCGTGAAACTGCTCATCGCCGGCAAGGAGACCCTGTATCTCGCCAATACCCTGCACCTGGGCCGGGTCGGCAGGGCCTTTGACTCAGACTCGGGTTGGAACACCAGTAACCATACCAGCATCTGGAACAAACTGAAAGACGACATCAGCATCGAGTGGTATGAAGCCCGGCCGGTGAAATCATGCTTCGGCCCGCACGAGCCCCTGAAATACCGCGCGGTGCCGCTGGCCCGGAACGCGCATGCGGAATCGGTCGAGAACTGGTACCGCGAAGTCACGGGCCGGCCGGGTCTCTTCCGGTTCTTGGTCCGGGCCCGGTACGGGGTCCAGAGCGTGGCCAGTGACAACCTCTCATCCGAGCACGACATCGGCGCGCTGCCCTGGGTGAGCTTCCGGCAGGATACGACTTGGCTCGGCTTCCTGACCGGCCTGGTCGGCCCGGTGCCGTATCGCGAAGGCAGTACCCGGGAACAGACGAGCGGCTACGTCTGTTGCGATTCCCGCAGTCTGATTGCCGCCGGGCTCGGGCAAATCGGCTACGCCGTCAAACCCGAGGATGGCGACCGGGCGCTCGACACCCTGGGCCGGGAAGTGTTTTCCGGCTATGTCAGGTTCGGCCGGCTGTATGACCGCAGGGGACGCCGCAGCGCCTTCCGCGACATCCGGCCCGGCGACGTCATCCACTTCTCGACGCTGGAGAGCTACGCGGTCGCGCTGGCCCAGCCGTCCCGTCGCGGGCTTGCGTATGGCGGCATCCCGGCCGGGTTGCGCCTGATTCGAGCCGCACGCGGCAGTCCGGAAATCACGACTTTCGCAACCGCGCTCTGGTCGCTCAGGACCCTGTTCGGCCGCTCGTATTTCACCGTGCTCAGGTATGAACCGAGGCTCAAGCCGGCGCCAACCATGCGCCGGCCGGCAGTCATCCGCCGACGGCCTTCTACTGCCGGGCAGAAGCCGCTGGGGACAAACAGCAAGAAAAGGACTGGCGGGGTCAAGCTCAAGTCCAAATCAGAGAAATGACGGTCGGCGCAACTTATTGATTTTACCGAATATACCCGAACCCTGACCATCATCACCCGGTGCTTTTGTGCACCGGTGCGAGTCTAAGTAGGTGAGCACGGAAGCTTGGAACCGTATATTGGCGTGCTTGCCATAGTGGGATGCGTTCCCGAGCGATCCTGGGTTTCTCGTGACTCTTTTTCTTTCATTATCCGGCCTTCTCTTGGCCGAAATCCACCGATTGTACCGAACACCTTGAACCACAGAGAGCACAGAGACAAGGAGAATACGGATTCACCACAACGGCACAACGAACACAACGGCACGAAGGTGGAAATACCCAAGTATCGAATTACCGAAATACCGAACTAGGAACTAGGAACCAGGAACCGTTCCGCGCTTCGGATTTTGGGCTTCGAGCTTTGTTTGAGCTTTGGACTTCAGGTTTGGGTATTTCCCGCTTCGGGTTCAGGTATTTCCCGTCCTCGGGCGGTATTACCGCCTCTCGCGGCTGGGATTTTGCGGCCTCCGGAATGTTAAGTATAGTTAACATTCCCAGCAAGTTGGCCTCCCAGCTCGAAATCAGCCATTCTCAGTCTAATGCCCGCAGTTTCAGCCTCTTACCAATCGAGCCGGTTTCGCAGGTAGTGCTGGGGTAGAGCCTGGGGTAGGCTCTCTACCCCACTCTCCGGTGGACTCTCCGGTACACCCTGGGGTAGACGCTCTACCCCACTCTCCGGCAGGCTCTCCACCCCGCTCTCCGGTACACCCTCTACCCCGCTCTCTACCCCACTCTCTGGTGGACTCTGGGGTAGACTCTCCGGTGGGCTCTCTACCAGACTCTCTACCCCGCTCTCTACCCCACTCTCCACCCCGCTCTGTAGTGGGCTCTCCGGTAGGCTCTGCACCGAACGCTCTCCGCCAACCGCTCGCCGCTATCCGCCGGCCAGAATCGGGTCCACCGATTACACCGATTCGGAACTCAGACCCTGGTCGCCGATTCCGCAGATCACGCGGGTGGTCTTCGGGCAAGCCGAGCCGGAACCTGCTCTCCAGAACATAGCTCAGGAGCTATATTTCGGCTGATATGCACAGCAAGGCCAAAAACAGGGTTCTCTCACTTAAGACACACAACATCAGTCTCTTGCCAATCGAACCATTTCCGCAGGTAGTGCTTGGGTGAGTGCTCCCCCCAGTGCATCCCCCAGTGCCTGAGTGAGTGCATCACCCAGTGCTTCACCCAGTCCGTGGGAGAGCTCTTCCCCCAGTGCTTCCCTGAGTGCCTGGGGGAGCCCTACTCCCAGTGCCTCACCCAGTCCTTCACCCAGCTCATGGGTGAGCTACTGGGTGAGCTCATCACCCAGTTCATGGGTGAGTGCTTCACCCAGCACATGGGGGAGTTCCTGGGTAAGCTCCTCACCCAGCTCATGGGTGAGCTCCTGGGCGGATGCTCCGGAGGACGTTCCGGATTGTCCAATTCTGCCTTCAGTACTCTGCCTTCTGCCTTCTGACCTCGCCACGTGCCGTGCTCCACCCAGTTCTCATGGCGGTGCTTCGGCGGGGCTTCTTCCGACGGATTCTGACTTCAGAATTCATCATTCAGAATTCATAATTCGCGTTTCGCGCCGCTCATCCCCCAGTGCTTCACCCAGTGCATCACCCAGCTCTCCAGCTGACGGAATTCGTCCCGCATTTCCCGCTTGACCGATTGCCCGGACTGTGCTAATGTTCTCCCATGAAGCGCACTGTGGAGGCGCTTGATGGGGCTAAGCGCGACCACCTGACCGGGAAACAACAGCGGACCGGCCGCAACAGCATCGGAATTGAGATTGACCCGAGCTACTGCCGCATGGCCGAGCGACGTCTCGAACGCGAAACCCGCAGCCTATTCGGGCAAGCGACGGTTACGCTCGAAGGACCGACAGCCCACGCTCGACCGGCATCAGAGGCTATGCAGCCCTTGGCCGTCTCCGACTCACCGCGGCGTAGGCGGAGGGGCAAGAGAGAATGATGGCGCAAGAGAATCCGCGGAGCATCCCAGATTCTCTGCGATTCGACAACGAGCAGAACGACCGGCTGTTGTCATTCCTCAGAGGTCCCGAGCCAAACCAGACGCTATGCATGGCTAGGAGGCAGCACAATGACTGAGTTTGATGTGCTCAGAGAAGTAAAAGAACTGAAGAACCATCTGTCATACTCCAAGAACATCGGTTTCTTTTTTGGTGCCGGTACGTCCTGTGCCCTGGGCATTCCCGATATTGCAGGACTAACAAAGGAAGTCGAGGCAGAACTCACCGGGAACGCGAAGAAGTCATTCGAGGCTGTCAAGGCAGACTTGGGCACGCAGATTGAAGGGCGTGCCGTCAACATAGAGGATATTCTCAATCAACTACGTCGCATCCGAGAACTCACCAGTGAAAGTGAGACGAAGACCTACGTGGGAGTCTGCGGCAAGGACGCCGTGTCAGCTGACGCAGACATCTGCAAGTCCATCTACTCGATTATCACAAAGAGGGAAACGAGCGCCTCTCTTGTCTCGACAAGGCTCTTCTTCGCATGGTATAACTTACTTAGCCACGACCACACAAAGGAAGTCTTCACGACGAATTACGACCTTGTGATCGAGAAGGCGCTTGAGGCCAGTGAAATACCTTACTTCGACGGATTCGTTGGCTCATTCGAGCCATTCTTCTGGCAGGAGAGCGTTGACCACGCGGCCAAGACGGGCGATCTCACCAAGAACTGGATTCGCCTCTGGAAAGTCCACGGTTCTCTAAGCTGGTTCTGGCGGCGCTCGAAGACGACGAATTCCTATCGGATCATAAGAATTGGCCGCATCGAGAAGGCCTCTGATATCAAGAATGAACTTGTCATATATCCCTCGAAAGACAAGTACGATTCTTCAAGAAAACAGCCCTTCCTGGCATATTTCGACAGAATGCGATCATACCTCCTGGGCGGCGAACTGCTATTTGCAGTCAGCGGCTACTCCTTCTCCGACAAACACATCAACGAAATCATTTTCAACTGCATGCGTCAGAATAACCGTCTATTCGTGATCGCCTTTCTCTACAGCGATTCTGAACTGGAAGCCCTTTACAAATCCTGCTCTGAATACCTGAACCTCCATGCCTTTGGGCCGACCAAGGCGATCATAGGCGGCGAGTTAGGCAAATGGAAGTTCAACAAAGATGCTGCCAAACCGAACGAGGCGACGACCACGTTCTGGAATGCAGAGAAGTCGCAGTTGACGCTGGGTGACTTCAACGCCTTGGTCAAGTTCCTTGTCGCCAGTTCAGGTAAACAGGATCGCGATGAACTTAGACAACATGAACAGTGATATCACCTACCTGGGAAAGGTCATTCGCGTGGACTCAAGCGCGGTTGAGGTTGAAATCTCGAACTCGATACCCTCAGCGGCGCCGATCATAAATGGCCGATTATACAAGATTGGGCAAATTGGCACATTGGTGAAGTTCCCGATAGGCAGTATCAGTATCTTCGGTATCGTATCAGCGGTCAGCAATACTCCAAGTTCCGCACCAGACCCCAGTCGCCTGTACGACTCAGGGTCGAGGTTCCTTTCGGTTCAGCTTGTTGGTGAGAAGATCGGAGATGAGGACTTTCAGAAGGGTGTGGGAACCTATCCGACCATCAATGACGAAGTCCATCTTGTGACCGAAAGCGACTTGTTCGACATATATGCAAAGAAGGACGAAGGTTCGATAGAAATCGGAAGGCACTCCTCTTCCGAGAACTTGAGCGTCAGTGCCGACGTTCACAAGCTTGTCTTGCGCCATACCGCGATTCTCGGGTCTACCGGAAGCGGGAAGTCAAACACGACCGTCAGCGTTGTGAGGTCGATCTTGGACGGTTATCCCGGGTCAAGGGTCGTTCTGGTCGATCCTCATGGAGAGTATGCCTCGGCTTTCCCGAAGTCTCGCGTGTTCCGGATCAACGACCTGAAGCATCCCCTGTACATTCCCTTCTGGCTGATGACATTCGATGAACTCGCGTTCTTCCTTGTGGGCGCAGAGCCCAAGGATGACCTACGGCCCGAACATCGGAAACTCCGTGAACTAGTCGTTGAGAGGAAGAGAGCGAATGTCAGATCCCTGAAGGCCGGCGTCGTTGATGCTGATCGAGTCTCGGCCGACTCGCCCATTCCCTTCAATGTTCGAGAGCTCTGGCATCACATCCACTGGTCGCTGAATGCAACGTTCACTGAAGCGACGATGGACAAGCAGGCCAAGAGTAATGCCTGCGTCGAAAGCGACGGGGACTGCGACAAGCTTGAACCGGCGAGTTTCAAACCCTATGGGCTCGGAAGTGCGCCCCCGTACAAGTCAAAGCTGTATCAGGAGTTCTACGGGTACGAGAAGCGCCTGATAAGCAGGCTCAAGGACTCGTCTTACGATTTCCTATTTCACCCGGGTGACTACGCCGGTGCCACATCAACGAAGGACCTGCACGATCTCTTGAACGACTGGATTGGTTGCAGTGAGAGGATTACCATCCTTGACTTAGCTGGCGTGCCCTTCGGGGTATTGGACATAACTGTCGGTCTAATCACGCGCTTCATATTCGATAGCATGTTCTGGGGAAGGAATGAGTCCTATACAGGCAGACAGAGACCTCTCTTCATTGCTTTTGAGGAAGCTCATTCATACCTTAACAAGTCTGAAGGGAACAACTACGCAAGGGATGCAGTCGAGAGAATCTTCAAGGAAGGTCGCAAGTTTGGAGTGGGAGCAATGATAGTCTCTCAAAGGCCGTCGGAGATAGCTGAGACGATTCTGGCGCAGGTTGGAACCTTCATCGCGCTGAGGTTGACCAACTCAAGGGATCAGTCGATTGTGAAATCGTCCGCCCCGGACAACCTGACCAGCCTCATCGACCTGCTTCCGTCGTTGCGAACAGGCGAGGCACTTGTCATCGGAGAAGCGGTCACTATTCCTTCACGCGTCAGAATTCCGCTGCAGACGCCAAGACCAACGAGTGAGGACCCTTCCCTCGTCAAGTGCTGGCAGAGCGAATTCGCCTCCAAGCGCGACAATTACAAGGGGGTCGTGACTGCGCAAAGGGAACAGAAACTGAGGAGATAGACATGGACAGAGATACCGTTGGGTCAACAATGATCGCAAGCATCGGATACGAGCCATCGTCGGGTACTGTCGAAGCGGAATTCAGATCGAATGGGCAGATATGGCAGTATTACGACGTCCCGGAAACCACCTACTATGAACTGAGGGCGGCCAGTTCTTTGGGAAGAGCTTTCAACGCGATGATCAAGGGCAAATTCAGAGAGGCTCGCATTGGATAGGGGAGATCGGGGACATATCCGCGAAGTGCAAAACGGTGACGTGGTGGGGACAACGGGACCATTAGACCAAACCAGAATCAAGGCAAAGACAGAGGCGGCCTCTTCTGGACCCCAGGGGCCTGACCGACACCGAATTGGCTGAGATACGGAGAAGCCTGAAGGAGTTGAAGGAATGAGAATGAATAACGCGGGAAATGTCCCCATTCCGCCACTGACCGGATAGGAAACGAAGAAAAGCCGGGACAACGACGAATCGAAAGAAGGGTTTATGAGAACGACGTTCACCGCCTGCATTAACTGCCTGGCTCTGCTCGCCGGGGCTGCGTACGGGCAGTGGTCCGAACCGATTCCTGTCTCGGCAAACGACCAGGCGAACATGCATCCCGCGGCCGCGGGGATAGGCGAGCACGGCCTGTGGGCGGCATGGCTGGAGCAGCACGACTTGTATTCCGTGGTCAAAGGCAGTTACTATGATGGAGGGAATTGGGGACCAGTGCAGGAACTGTCGCCGCAGACGTTGATTACTGTCGGCCCGGCTCTGGTGCAAGACAGCGCTCATACCGGGGTCCTTCTCAGCTACTACCTGGGTTCGTCTCCGACTGACGAAGATACCTGGGGTATCTACACGGTGACAATGGACAGCTCCGGTCCTTGTCCACCCAGGCGAGCCTGCCTGGCACCGAGTCTCGGCATCGTCGAGCTGCGCATGGCAGCGAACGGCTTCGGTCAAGCGGGCATAATCTACGAGACCGGGTCCATGGTCGGAATCCCGGAGTACATTGAGTTCATCAGTCGTCGCGACAGCACCTGGTCGGATTCGCTGCTGGTGGCGTCCGGTTGGGAGTATCCGCCTTCCTACTTCAAGGTCGTAGGCGAACCCCGGATTGTCGGCGGTCGAGGCGACACTTTCTTCCTGGCCAATTGGACCTACGTCAACAACCAGGGGTCGATCAGTTCCACAGTCAGCGTCGCGACGGTTCCGCCGGACACCGTCATCGGTAGTTTCGGCGGCGACACCCCGGAGCTGGCCTTTAGCCCGGGCGACGGCAGGCTCTGGCTGGCTTTCCGCGCGGCGACACCGGCTGATACGGGAATGGGCGTGCGCAGTTACACGCGGTCAGGAGGCTGGAGCGACCTGCAGATACTCGACCGCACGGCGGCCCCGGCGTCGCTGGCGGCCGATCCTTCGGGTTACGTGTGGCTGGCATACGTGACCGGCAGCCATGCCAACCAGACGATTCTGGCGCGTTACGCCTGGGCCGGCGGCTGGTCCGAGCCGGAGACCGTCGCGGTGGACAGCACGGCAGCCAATCCAGTGATTGCGTCGGACAACTCCGGCCGAGTCTGGGTGCTGTGGGCCCGCACTCTTGACGCCAGCCGATCTCAAGTACTTGCCGCATATCGGGAGTTGCGTCCAGGGATTGCCTCGGGAGGTCGTGATTGGTTGCCATCCGCCGAGTTCGCCGTGGCGCCAAATCCGAGCTCCGGTCGGGTTGTCATCCGCGTGCAGCTTGCGTCTGACCGTTCACGGCCCGTGCTGGGGATTTACGACCGCTCCGGCCGCTTGGTCTGGCCTTTGGCGATTCCGCATTCCGCGCTCGGCACTACGCATTACCTGACGTGGGATTGCCGGGATATGACCGGTGCCCGGGTCCCGGACGGTTGCTACTTCGTAATGGTCGGAAACGGTGCTGGGGGAGGCTGCAAGAAGCTGGTCGTCACAAAGTAGTTGGAGGCAGAAGGGGACAGCGACCAGTCCTGTGTGAGTTCAGGGGGAGTCTGGGGACACGATACAGACTCTAGAATTCAATGCTCATCTCGGAGTCCAAGTGAATTGAGAATAGTGAATAGAGAATAGTAAAAGCGGATTGAGAGCAGGCGGAAATGAAAGTCGCAGGGCGAAGCCGGACGCAAGAAAGCGCAGCGTCGGACGGAACTAGAGAAGAGCGGAGAATTCCTCGACGGCAGTGCCTGATTGTCGAATCAGAGCTCGAAGAGTGCCTTTGGCAAGCTCGGCGTGATTCGGGATTGATAGCCTTCGATACGGCGGTTTGATGTGTCGCAAGATCATGTGGCTGCCGGTCTGGTGGTCAACTTCGTAACCCAATCTGGTGAAGGCGCGGACCGCATCCTGACCAGAGATGACAGGAAGCCTGCTCACACCGCGACTTCGATGACTTCCTCGACAATGGGCGGCGGAATCGGCTCGCCGTGCTTGGCCAGGCTGGCGAGATACCCGGAAATTGCATCTCCGATGTTGGCCAGAGCCTCGGCCCGAGTCTTGCCTTGCGAAATGCACCCGGGCAGAACCGGACATTCGGCCACGAAGACCCCATCTTCATCCTGCTCGACCAGTACGCGGTAATGAAACTGCTTCACTGCTTCGATTATAGCTCCGAGCCGCAGGAAGTCAACGGGCGCTTCCCGCGTGGAGTCCGAGTGAATTGAGAATAGTGAATAGGACGGCGGAGCAGAAATACCTAAATCCAAAATCCAAAGCTCAAACAAAGCTCAAAGCACGAAATCCGAAATCCAAACGGCGCTGAGGAGGCAGTATCGCTTCACTCGCCCCAACGGAAATCGTTGGAATCGGCGTAATCGGTGGATGAGTCCGAATCGCTGATTCGTGATTCGCACTACGTCACTCATCGTTCTTCTCGGCGCTCTCTGCGTTTGTCTGCGGCTGATACGTTCCAGTAATCCCGGGCACGATTCTACTCTGCACCCTTTACGCCCCGCGGTTCCAGTCCGAAGTCCGGCGGCATTTGCGCTTGAGGTCCATTGACAAGTGGTATAACCCGGGTTATACTTGCTGCATGAAGACAGCAATTTCGGTTCCCGACCGTATTTTTCGCTCGGCGGAGGCATTCGCCCGGCGTCGGGGCCTCACGCGCAGCCAGTTGTTTGCCACGGCCGTGAGCGAGTACCTTGCACGGCATCAGGCAAAACAGGTCACCGAACAAATCAACCGAGTCTACTGCACCGAAGATTCTTCGCTGCCGCGGGATGTGGTTCTACTTCAGGCGAGGTCAATGGCCCGCAACAACCGGTGATGGAACGCGGCGAGGTCTGGTGGGCCCGGCTGCCGAAGCCGACCGCTTCCGAGCCGGGGTTCAACCGGCCGGTTGTGATCGTACAGTCGGATACCTTCAACCGCAGCGTGATTCGCACGGCCATTGCCGTCGTCGTCACGACGAATCTGCGGCTGGCAGATGCGCCAGGCAATGTCCTTCTGCCCCGCAATGAGTCAAGCCTGTCCGAGGATTCCGTGGCTAATGTGTCCCAGGTTATCACCGTGGATCGCACCTTCCTCACGAAGAAGTGCGGGCGACTGCCGCCGCACCTGATGAGTGCTCTCGACGAAGGCTTACGGTTAGTCCTCTCACTCTGAGCGGGGCGGGAATAGCGCAGGACGGAGTCTGGGGCCACGATACAGACCCCAGAATTCAATGCTCATCTCGGAGTTCAGTGGCGAGGAAGACGCGGTATCGCCTGCGGCTCGCAGTATCGCTGTCGCTTGCAGTATCGCTTCGCTCGCGTGAAACGCATGACAGCTAACGGCTGGCGGCAAAGAGAAGGAATCCGAGAGCATCACGCGAGTGAGTAGTGAGTAGTAAATAGCTGGTGGGCGGGAGTCCATCCGTCTTCCCCGATCCCCAATCCCTGACCCCTGAACCCCGGCAAAGCGATGAACGCTGAACGCGAAACGATGAATGGCGGAAGGGGGACGGAAGGCTGAGGGACAAGGGATCACGGCGAAGGGGGAAGTCCGGGGACACCAGCAGGAAATTCCTACCGAGGAACGCGTTGAGACTTGCCTCTGAAGGTAACACTCCGCGTCGCCGATTCGTCATCCGGGGCGAGGCGCTTGACATCGGGCGAATTCTCGCTACATTGTAAGCGCCGAAATTCCTTTCGACACCAAGATCTTGGATTTCATCCGCAGATTGACGCAGTTTCGAGGAAGCTAACTGAGAAGGAGATGTAATGCACGGAGCAACGTCGTTCGAATCCTACGCGATATGGACCGTGATGGGAATCGCCATCATCGGGCTGCTGTACGCCCTGTTCCTGCGAATGCAGGTAATGCGCGAAGACAAGGGCACCGCCAAGATGCAGGAAGTCTGGAACGCGATCCGCACCGGCGCGGATGCGTATCTCGACCGCCAGCTCAAGACGATTCTGCCGCTGATTATCATTCTCACGGTTGCGCTGTTCTTCAGCGTCTATGTCGTGAAGCCGAGCCCGGAGGCGAGCGAACGGTTCGCCGGGATGGACATATCGCGGGTGAAGCTGATTGTCGGGCTGGCCCGGGCGATTGCGTTCATCATGGGTTCGTTCTTCTCGTTGATGGTCGGCCAGTTCGGGATGCGGATGGCGGTGCAGGGGAACGTTCGGGTCGCCTCGGCCGCGCGTAACAGTTTCGACCGGGCGCTGAAGATCGCCTATCGCTCGGGCACGGTCACCGGCATGCTCACCGACGGGCTGGGACTGTTCGGCGGCACGATTATTTTCATCTTCATGGGTAAGGCCGCGCCGGATGCGTTGCTCGGGTTCGGGTTCGGCGGCACCCTGCTCGCGCTGTTTATGCGGGTGGGCGGCGGCATCTTCACCAAGGCGGCCGACGTGGGCGCGGACCTGGTGGGTAAGGTCGAGGCCGGGATTCCGGAGGACGACCCGCGCAACGCGGCGGTGATTGCCGACCTGGTCGGGGACAACGTCGGGGACTGCGCCGGCATGGCCGCGGACATTTTCGAGAGCTACGAGGTGACCATCGTCTCCGGGTTGATTCTCGGGCTGGCGATCGTCGCGCTCACCGGCGAATTGAAATGGATTGTCTTCCCGCTGTTGATTCGCGGCATCGGGGTCTTCTCGTCCATCGTCGGCACGTATCTCGTGCGCGGCGGCAAGGACCAGAAGAAAGCCAACGCGATGACCTCAATCAACAAGGGCTTTTACACCTCGGCCGCGATTTCGCTGGTCGCCTTTGCCTTCCTTGCGCACTTCTACATGCACGAGTGGCGGGCGTTCTTCTCGGTCGGGGTCGGCATCCTGCTCGCAATCGTGATTGACGAGGTGACCAAGTACTTCACCGATACCCATCACGGGCCGGTGAAGGGGATTGCCCGCTCGGCCAAGACCGGCGCGGCGACCCTGATTCTGCAGGGGCTGGGCGTGGGCTACGAGTCTTCGGTGTATTCGGTGCTGGTGATTGCGGTCACGATTCTGGCCGCGGTGTTCATCTACCGCGGTATGGGCACGCAGTACGTGCTCTACGGCGTGGCGATGACCGGCATCGGTATGCTCACGCTCACCGGCAACAACGTCGCGATGGATTCGTTCGGGCCGATTGCCGACAATGCGAACGGCATCGGCGAAATGGCCGGGCTGGAGAAAGGTTCGCGCCAGATTATGGCCGACCTGGACGCGGTGGGCAACACGACCAAGGCGA
>Ga0209777_10003369_pt1 | contig 19885 bp, 16 predicted proteins | sample FrelakmetHBP12HB_FD_187147 | JGI IMG/M metagenome (GOLD analysis project Ga0209777, IMG submission 187147) | Freshwater lake sediment microbial communities from the University of Notre Dame, USA, for methane emissions studies -HBP12 HB (SPAdes)... | ecosystem: Environmental > Aquatic >...
CGTCAACGCTGCCGAAATTGCCCTGACCGTCCACCAGCGGATACCTCAGGCTGAAGTCCTGGGCAAGACGCACCAACGCGGGATAAACTATGGCTTCGCGGGTGGCCCAGCCGTACGGCTGGGTTGCGTAAGCAACAAGAGGGAATCGAAACACTTTAAGATTTTAGATCACAGTTCATAATTTCATTACTCCCTCTTGTCCTTCGGACCCGGACAACAAGTTGTCCGGGCCGCCCGCGAACCGGATTGTTATGCATATAGTCGAGTTTTTCCCTTAATTTGTCAAATGATCGCAGACGGAAATCATAGCGACGATCCATCTTGGCCTACGTCTCATGACGCCCACATAGCTGAGCTATGTGGGTTAACCGTTTATTGAGAAGTTACCATAACCTATTGAAAACAAAGTGTTATTTTGTTGCCCCATGTCGGTTTGCTTCGCGGCTGGCCCGTCTTGTTGTCCGGGTTGCCTCATGAACAAGGGCGATGTCTCAAGGGTTACAGGATTAAGGTTTTGACATAACCTGTAGCTTTATCAGACAAGGAGTTTAAACCCCTTGTCTTTCCATTTCACGGTGTAAATCGTTTGAGTTCCTGTCCTGCTTTTTTTCGGCGCTCGAGTTTGTTAAGGGCGTTGACGTAGGCTTTGGCGCTGGCGACGATGATGTCTGTGTCGGCGCCGCGTCCGGTGACCTCGATGCCCTCTTCTTCGAGGCGGACGTTGACGACGCCCTGGGCGTCTGTGCCGCCGGTGATGGCGTTGACCTGATAACGCATGAGCTTGCTTTTGGTGTTTATTATTTTTTCAATGGTTTTAAAGGCGGCGTCAACAGGCCCGTCCCCCGCGCCGTATTGTTTGTGGATAACGCCGCTCACCTCGAGCTGCACGCTCGCGGTCGGTATAAGCTCGGTGCCGGAAGTTACGTTGATGAATTTCAGGTGATACATGTCGGGAATGCGGAGCACTTCCTCTGCAATGATCTCCTCGATGTCCTCGTCGAAAATGTCCTTTTTCTGGTCTGCGAGGTGTTTGAATCGCTTGAAGACGCGGGCGAATTCGTCACCGGCGAGGTCGAAGCCGAGCTGTGCGAGTCGGTCGCGGAAGGCGTGCCTGCCGGAATGCTTGCCCATCACGAGCTTGTTGGCGAGCCTGCCGACGCTTTCGGGGGTCATGATTTCATAAGTGCGCTTTTCCTTGAGCACGCCGTCCTGATGTATGCCCGCCTCATGCGCGAAGGCGTTATCGCCGACTATGGCCTTGTTGGGCTGGACGGGGATGCCGGTGATCGAGACTAGCATGCGGCTGGTGGGGTAGAGGTGTTCGGTGGTGATGGCGGTAGTGAAGGGGAGGAGGTCGGGGCGAGTGCGAAAGGCCATGACGATCTCCTCGAGGCTGGTGTTGCCTGCGCGCTCTCCAATGCCGTTAACGGTGCATTCGATCTGTCTTGCGCCCGCGCGAACGGCGGCGATCGAGTTTGCGACTGCTAGTCCGAGGTCGTTGTGGCAATGCACGCTGATGACGGCGTCTTTTAATTTCGGGACATCCCGCTTAAGCCGCGCGATAAGCCGCTCGTATTCTTCCGGGATCGTGTAACCGACGGTGTCGGGGATATTGATTACGGTGGCGCCCATATCGAGCGTCCCGCGGACCACCTCGGCGAGGTAATCGGGGTCGGAGCGCGTTGCGTCCTCCGCGCTGAACTCGACGTTATCGGTCAGTGTTTTAGCGTATCTCACCGCCTCGCAGGCCTCCTCGAAAACCAGCTCGCGGTTTTTACCGAGCTTTTTTTCGATGTGCAGGTCGCTAGTGGCGACGAACACGTGGATGCGCGGGTTGTCCGCCTCCCTGATCGCTTCCCAGCAGCGGTCTATGTCAGGTTTGCTGGTGCGGGCAAGCCCGGCGATCTGAGGCCCACGAACCTCGGCGGCGATCATCTTTACCGCCTCGAAATCCCCGTCGCTCGCGGCGGGGAACCCCGCCTCGATGACGTCAACCCCCAGCCGCGCGAGCTGCCGGGCCATAGTGAGTTTTTCCTCCGCGCCCATGCTTGCCCCCGGCGATTGCTCGCCGTCCCGCAAAGTGGTGTCGAAAATGAATACGCGTTCCGCCATGTTTAATACTCCAGATTCTTTGGTTGAAAATGTCACTCCGGGCGCAGCGAAAAATCTCCGCCGCCACGCTTCGAGAAGCGCCCCCGCCCGCAGAATGACAGGTGTCGAATTGTTTTAATCAGGACGGCAGGACAGTAACGTTGTTTTCATCATCCCCCGCGTCCGCCTCGGCCTCGTCATCATCATCCGGCAGGATACTCTTCCTCCTTAAGACAAAAGCCGTCTCAATAATTCCCATAGACAGGTAGGAATATCCCATCACGAACAGCGCCAGCTCGGGGCTGTATGCCACCATGGTGATGATAAGAGCGCCCAGAACCAGCCCCTGGAACGGCCGGATGCCCCGGATATTGAAGGTCTTGAAACTGCGGAACCTGACGCCGCTGACCATCAGCAGAGCAAGGAAATACGTCAAGGCTACGAAAAGTATCTGTGCGGGGCGATAAGTGAGATGCTGATGGTTCCAGAACTCCTGGTGAAACAGGACCGTCGCAACCACCAATCCGGCTGCGCCGGGGGAAGGGATGCCCTGGAAGTATTCTTTTTCCTCCGTAGCGCCCTGCACATTGAACCTCGCAAGGCGTAGCGCGGCGCAGACCACGAATAGAAACGCGCCAAGCCAGCCTACCCTGCCGTAAGGCTCGAGTGCCCAGAAATACGCCAGGAACGCCGGGGCAAATCCGAAGGTGCAGAGGTCGGAGAGGGAATCGTACTGAACGCCGAATTCGCTCTGCGAATTGGTCAGTCTGGCGATGCGCCCGTCAAACAGGTCGAAAATTCCACCTATGACGATGGCCCATGCGGCCCTCCTGAAATCGCCGTGTATGCTGTGGATGATCGAGTAGAACCCGGCAAAGATGTTTCCCGTGGTGATCAGGTTCGGCAGAAGCGGAATGCGCCGTTTCTTTCGTATCATTTGGGTATCCTCCCCAGAGCCGTTTCGCCCGCCACGACTCTCTCGCCTGGCCGCGCGTAAATTTCGGCGGTAACCGGCAGATAAGTGTCTACTCTTGAGCCGAAGCGGATCAGCCCAAAGCGTCGCCCGCGCTCGGCTCGATCTCCGACGGAAAGGTAACATACAATACGACGCGCCACAAGACCGGCAACCTGCACCACCAGAACCCGGACGCCGTCTTCGCGGCGCAGGATCACGGCGTTATGTTCGTTTATGAGGCTCGCTTTTTCGAGGTCGGCCTTCACAAACGCGCCCCGGTGGTACTCGACATGCTCCACCGTGCCGGTGACGGGCGCGCGGTTCACGTGCACGTTGAACGGGCTCATGAAAATGCCCACCTTGATGGCGTGGTCGTCAAGATAAGGCGCCTTTTCCACCCGCGTCACCTCGACCACCCGCCCGTCCGCGGGGCATATAACAAGATCGTCCCCCGGCGGCGTTACGCGCTCCGGGTCACGGAAAAACCATATTGCGAAGCCCGTGTAAACCGCGAACAACAAAGCCCCCAACCAGCCGGGAATCACCAGGCAGAGGATAATAAGCCCAATGCCGCACAGAATAAAGGGCATGCCCTCACGCGCTACGGGGAATGTAATTCTCTTGTTCATCCAATAGTTAAGGTTCCATATTTCACTTTGCCTGTCAACACTTGGCGGGGGCTGGCTTCTTATTTCAAAAGAGGTTCGGCGGGGCCGACGATTTCGAGGTTTGGATTTGCTTTGACATAGCCGAGAAGGGTCTCGGAGACGAGTAGCCGGTCGAGGTCACGCGTGTTTTTAATGCGGACGAGGCGCACTTTTTCAGGTTCAGTCGTCCAGCAGGTGGCGATGGCGGCGGCGATGGCTTCCGCGGCGGTGGTGAAAGACAGGGGCAGCATGGCCTTTTCCGGGAAGCGGGTGGTGAGGGCGTTTGCGCGAGTGGCCTGCCAGTCTATTCGCTGGACTAGCCTTTCGGTGACCATGTCGGCCATGCCGACGCCGTGCGCGTTGCCCTTCGTTTTTTCGGTGAGGTCAAGGGCGACGATACGCGCGATACGCGGCCCCGGCGGGCCTTCCTCGAGCCGGATGCAGCGCCTGCCGATCACATTCGAGTCCATGCCGGTCCCGGAAATATCCTTCCCAATCTCGTCAACCACCAGAACATCTATCTCATTAAAGGGAATGCGCGGCAGAAGGGTAGCTGACATCTCCAGCATTTCGTGATCCGCTTCGAGAAAATCGTCCGGCCTCACCGCCCTGATTTCGGCGAGGTGATCGAAGGAGTCCTCCAACAGCCCGATGCCCCCGATAACCGGCAGCCTTGCGAGCATCTCCCCGGCCATCTGGGGGAGCCATCTTGCCATCTGGCCGACGCCCCCCCGGTGGAAAACCATGGCGCCGTCCCGCTTTCCAAGCCCCACTGCGAGCATTTTGATGATCCCGCTCTGATGCGGGCCGACGAACGATGTGTGTATTTTTACGCGATTTATCACGAGGATCGCCCCGGCCTCGGAGGCGATCCTGTCCACGTAAACGGGTATTCCCAGGGCGGTGCGGGCGATCTCGACCGTTTCCATTGACGAGCGGATGGGCATTCCGGCCGATTCCTCGGTAATGCCCAGCTCTGCGAGCAGCTCGACCTGACCCTCCGCGGTGGCGCCGCCGTGAGAGCCCATGGCTGGCACTATGAATGGCGCCCCGCCCGCGTCCCTGACGCAACGGCCCGTTTCCCGAAGAACCTCCGTAATGCGATCAATGCCGCGGCTGCCCGCCGTGATTGCGACCTCTGTCCCCGGCCTGAGGCGCTCGAACAACTTCGCCCCGGCAATGGCCCTTCGCATAGCCTCGCCCACGTCCGGCAAGGCCCTGTCCTCAAACTTCTGCCTTACCGGATACACCGGAGGCAGGTCAAGCGGCATATCAAAAGGCAGGTTTACTTCGAGTTTCATCTCCCATGAAGGTTAATTGCATCGGCGATCCATTTCAAGAGACCAGAGATTCCCGCTTAAGGGGTACCGCACCTTATCCTCACTTCGCTCCGGTCAAGGTGGGGTACCCAGTGCCCGCTTCGTTCTTATAAGTACTAAACAGAGTAAAACACTACACTAACAAGCGGCGCCACAGCGGTTAGAAGGCGCGGAACCCGAATCTACAAGGCCCGATGGATGATCGAACTCCTATTCAAACGGATCAAACAAAACCTCAAAATCAAATCCTTCCTCGGAACTTCAAAAAACGCCGTCCTCACTCAGATATGGGCCGCTATGATCTATTACATGCTGCTTGCTTATCTCAAAACTCAGAGTAAAAAAAACATTCCTTCTACATCCTCACCGAAATCATTGGCACAGCCCTTTTCTATCGTGTCTCCATATTCGACCTGCTTTCTCTCGATAAACACTCCTTGCATAAACTAAAAGAAGACCATATCATCCAACTCAAGCTGCCACTGAAAAATTTTGCCGGACAGTAGTGATTTAACATCATCGAAGGCCTTTTTCCCCTATGAGTGAACCGAATTTCACAACCCGCCTCGATTGCCGCCTGTTCCGGGGCGATGCGCCGTGTTCGCCCGGCGCCCTGTGCGAGGGATGCTCTAAATTCGAGCCGATTGGGAAGCGCATCCTCGTTATAAAACTAGGCGCGCTTGGAGACGTGCTGAGGACGACGCCTATACTTGACGCCCTTCGGCGCGAGAGCGGCCCTTGCCATATAACATGGGTCGTTGATGAATTGTCCCATCCGCTTCTCGTGAATAATCCGCACATTGGCCGGCTTGTGGTGTTTGGCCCCGAGGCTATTGTGCGTGTCATGGTGGAGCGGTTCGATGTCGTTTACAGCCTGGACAAGCATCCTGGCGCGGCCGGGCTGGCGACGCTTGCGCGCGCCGGCCGGAAGGTGGGTTTTGTGCTCGATGCCACATCCGGCAACATAAGTTGCGAAGGCGAGTCTGCGGCTTATGCATATCGTCTCGGCCTCGACGACGATCTCAAATTCAGGCGGAACACGAAAACATATCAGCAGATGACTTTTGAGATGCTCGGTCTCGAGTGGCGCGGTCAGAATTATATTTTCAATCTGTCCGACAAGATGAGAGAGCTTGGGAGGGGCGTTATCGAAAACATGAATTTCGAGGAGGACGGTCCGGCAATCGGCCTGGTGACCGGTTCGGGCGAGGTGTGGCCCATGAAGCGCTGGACGGTGGAGCATTTCGCCGCTCTTGCCGACCGACTGGTTGAAAAGCTCAGCGCCCGCGTCATGCTGCTTGGGGCGGAGCGGGACAGGGCGCGCAACATTGAAATTCAGACCGCGGCGCACTTCGAGCATCCTCTCGCGCCGCACAACATGGGCATACTCGAATTTGCGGGCCTGATAGGCGCCTGTGACGCCATAGTCACCGGCGACACCGCGGCGATGCACATCGGGCTTGCGATGGGAGTCCCTACCGTGGCGCTCTTCGGGCCGACATCGGCCCGCGAGGTGGAGATGTACCGATGCGGCCGCGCCATCGTCGCGCCCCTCGAATGCTCTCCCTGCTATCGCTCCTCATGCAAGGTTTCACCCACCTGCATGGAACTGATAACTGTGGAAGATGTCTTTGTTTCATTAATGGAATTAATGGAACTGATGAATGATGATTGATTGAACTAGACTAAATCTCATGATAATATGTTCAAGCGGGAAATAGAAACACAAATAGAAATTGACGCTGCCCCCCGGATCGTTTGGGAAACACTGGTCGGATTGGAATATTATCCTGAGTGGAATCCAATGATAAGGAGCGCAAGAGGACGGATCGAGGTTGGTGAGAGGCTTTCACTGTATTACAGCCCTCCCGGCGAAAAGCCGCGCATATTCGAGCCGAAGTTGAAGGTGGTCGAGCGTGAGAAGGAATTCAGGTGGCTAGGCAACCCGGGTGTGCCTTTCTTTTTTGAAAGTGAGCATTACTTTTTATTGGAAAAGATCACTACGAAACGCGCCCTATTGAAACATAACATGCTCTTTTATGGAATCCTGACCCCGATATTTTGGGGATTCATCGAAAAAAGACTGAAAGGCAATTTTGAGCTAATGAACGAGGCTCACAAAAAACGCGCCGAGCGGCTTTTTCAAATCGAAAACAATCCCGCGACTTAACGAGGGTCACTATGCCGATCCGTGTTCATCAAATCGAAACGGCGAGCATGCATTTGCCAAGATGGATTCCGGCTTTTCCCATTCATCCCGCCGCCATGGCCACGTGGATTTCCGCCGGACAGATGCTCAAACTCCTCCTTGCTGTCATGAAACTGTCGAAAAAAGGCGAGCCGACCTATGTCTGGCTGATCGAAGGCGCGGACGCAGGGCCGATATTGGTGGATACGGGAATACCTTCCATCGAGATCGGCAACAAGTGGTATTCGCCGAGCGTAAAATGGAAGCAGACACCGGGGCAGAGGCTTGAAAAAATACTGCCAGAGCGAACCGGAATCAGAATCGAAGACATTCAGGTCATCATCAATACTCACATTCACTTCGACCATTGCGGGCAGAACAATTTATTCAAGGGCAAGAAAATTATCGCGCAGAAGAAGGATTTGGAAGTTGGGAAAAAACACGAAAAAGGCTTTTTCGGCACGCACCCCTTCGATGTGGGATATCATACGACCACCGTCGGGGATGCCGAGTTCGACGAGCGCGAGGGGGATTTCGAGATATGCAAGGGGGTGCGCGTTATAACCACTCCCGGCCATACACCCGGCTCACAGACGGTGTTGGTTGATACGGACGAGGGGACGGTGGGGCTTGCGGGGGATGTTTTTTACAGCTCGTTTTCGATGCCGGAAAAAATGCTGGGCGAGGCGGGCTTTAAAAAGTTCGGGCTTAAGCCCTACAGGTGTCATGGGAAACTGATCTATGAACCTCACCCTCACGCGCTCAGGCGCATCGAGGAAAAACGCCTTTATGAGTCGGAATATTTCGGGTATTACGTCTCGCCGGTTTTCGATTCGGTGGAAGATCTTCTCAAGTCTTTTGCGCGCGTGGACAGAGAATGTAAAATAGCGCTCACATCCCACAACGGCGCAACCAGAGACATAAAGGTTGTTGGGTAGGCTCGCCCGCGGTCTGTTGTTTTCGGCCTTGGGATCAAGCGTGGCGCTTGCAATTTGAGCGCTAACTGAAAAAATTTAACCGGTAATTCACGACCTCAAAATTGTCGCCTTTCAGTTCCGGCAATTTGAAACTGTCGCTGAGCAATGCCGGGACATCCATTATTTTAAGGCATTTTTTCAGACAGGATGATGAAAAGTGATGAATGATGAATATAAAGGAGAGTTTTATTTGCTCATTACTTATCACTTATCACTCATCATTTCGTTTTCAAATGACAGACAAACATAAAATACCGGGGAAGGTCTTTATCATGGCGCCTACTTACAACGAGGCCGAAAACATCGGGCCGTTGCTTAAGCGGGTTCTTGAGATCGGGGGGTCGGTCGAGGTGGTTGTGGTGGACGACAACTCGCCCGACGGCACGGCCAGGATCGTCCGGGAGATCATGGAGAGGGAGAAGCGCGTGCATCTCGTGTTGCGCGAGCGCGAAAGAGGGAGGGGTACGGCCGGTATAGCGGGTTTTCGCTATGCTCTCGACAAAGGCGCGGATACGGTCATCGAGATGGACGCGGATTTCAGCCACGACCCCAGGCATATACCGGAATTCCTCGAATGTATCAAGGACTACGATGTGGTGGTGGGCAGTCGTTTTGTGCCGGGCGGCAGGAATGTGCGCAAGGGTTTTATGAGAAACCTCGTGACATGGTTCGCAAATCACTACATTCGCCTTGTGCTGGGGATTCAAATCCGCGACGCCACGTCGGGATACAGATGTTTCCGCCGGGAAGCGCTCGAGGCGCTGGACATGTCGCGCACGATTTCCGTGGGGCCGTCGGTGGTTCAGGAGCTTCTTTACAAGGCCGTCCTGCTCGGCTTCACGGTGCGCGAGATACCCATAACGTTTGTAGACCGGTATCGTGGAATGTCGAGCTTCAATTTTCGTCTTGCGCTCCAGGGGTTTATCATGGTGCTCGTTTTGCGTTACCTGTTTTCCGACATTCGGAGGCTGGGCGACACCGCGATAAATAAGGAAAGCGGGGGAGAAGGTTCTTGAAAGGGCGCCGGCGGGTATTGTTGCTCAACCCCCCCGGGGCCAGGATGTATGCTCGGGACAAGTATTGCGCCTCCGTTTCCAAGGCGGATTACTATTGGCCCCAGGTTGATTTCATATTCCAGTCAGGCTACCTGTCCGGGCGGCATGATGTTGCGGTGGTGGACGCGATTGTGGAGAAGCTTGGGCCGCGGGATGTACTCCGGCGCATGGGGCGCCTGAAGCCTGATGTTGTGTTATTTCTTACTTCCAGCGCGAGTTGGCCGGAAGACCTGTCTTTTATCGAGCGCGCGAAATCTCTTTTTAGCTTTCAGGCCGTGGCCCTGGGCGGATGGCTCCTTGCCCTGGCGCGGCCCGCGCTCGAAAAATTCCCCTTCCTTGACGCGGTTCTGCTCGATTTCGCATGTGACGATCTGGCGCGCTGGGTCGCGGGCGAGAGGCCGGTTTTCAACATGGAATGGCGCGAGGGCGATAAGATAGCGGGGGGCGAGAGGCGAGGGGACGACCCCTTCGAGGCGCCGATGCCCCGTCACGAATTGTTTCCCCTCCATAAATACAGGTTTCCCCTTTCCCGCCACAGGATGTTCACCGTGACGAACACCGCCGTCGGTTGTCCGTGGAGGTGCCGGTTCTGCATGCCGGGCACTGTGAAATACCGGGCGCGGACCGAAAAAAACGTGATCGAGGAGCTGAAAAGGATCAGGCAACTGGGGATAAGGGACGTGCTCTTCCACGACGCCACGTTCACGGCGGTGAGATCGCGTGTGACGGGATTGCTCGAGGCGATGATCCGCGAGCGGCTCGATTTGAGCTGGATGTGCCAGGCGCGGGCTGATACGGTGGATCGCGAGCTGCTCCGACTCATGAAGCGCGCGGGGTGCACAGGCATCGAGTTCGGGGTGGAGAGCGGCTCCGATAGGGTTCTGGCAAGCATTCAAAAGCAGCTCACTCTGGAAAAAATCGAGGCCGCGTTCCGTCTGGCGCGACAGGAAGGCATTCCCACAAACGCCTTTTTCATCATCGGTATGCCCGAAGAAACCGAAGAGGACATCGAGGCCACCATACGGTTCGCAAAGCGTCTGCGACCGGACATGGCGAGTTTCAGCATGCCGATGCCTCACCCAGGCACCCCGCTCGGCGATGACGAGAAAACACAAGAGCGCCTGCTTGGCGAGTCGCTTTACATAGACGATGTCTCGCCTCCGAAGATCACGAGTGGCAAAATCCCGCCCGAGCGCATTTTCGCGCTCAGGAATCGAGCGATGCGTCGCTTCTATCTCCGCCCCGGCTATATATTGCAGAAGATTCTCGCGTTGAGGTCCTTCTATGATTTCAAGCGGGACGCGGGACTTGCCATTTCCCTGTTTCGTCAAATGCTGCGACCTCAGGCCGCCGTTTTGAATGATCGGTGCTTGCCCGCCCCACACACCGCCGAATGCCCGCTGTGCGGAATCGCCGCGGAACATTACGGGATAGAGCGCGGCTCGAGGATCATGTCCTGCTCCAATTGCGGCCTCCTATTCGTGAACCCCATGCCGCGGGAAGATGAGCTTCAAAGCTATTACGAAGGAGTCCATAAGGAAATTCGCCCGGAGGTGTGGGAGCGGCACGGGGAGCGGGTTCACAGGACGATCCTCGAAAAGCTTAGCAAACGGTTGTCCGGCGGGAGGATACTGGACATCGGCTCCGGCGCCGGTCATTTCCTCGAGATGCTCAAGCGCGCGGGGTATGACAGTTATGGCGTCGAGCCTTCCCGACCGGTTTCTCCGACCGGCCCGGTCATCGCGCACAATCTAAGCGAAATTCCGTCCGGGGCCGGGCCATTTGACGCGATCACCCTGTTATGGGCGCTTGAGCATATTCCGGATCAAGATAAAACCATCTCCGGGATAAGGGAATTGCTCAAGCCTGACGGCATCCTGATACTCCGGGCGCCGAACATGGCTTTTATCCGGCCCATTCATAGGCTGAAGTACATCGAGAGACTGTTTCCGGCGTTTTTTGCGCGGCTCATCAATCCCGCCTCGAATAAAGAGAGTTTTTTCGAACTGCTCGGCCCGCCGTATCATCTTTACGGCCATTCGCCCGGCACCGCGCGGAGGCTGCTCGAAGGCAACGGCTTCATCGTAGAACGAATCGGCATTGATGGCGGATTGAGGACGGGCGGCCGGTTGCGGGATTCTCTGGAGGTTGTCCTTGAGGCCCTTGCGCGGATGATTTACGCGTTGAGCGGGGGCCGCATTATCTTCTTCTACGATCTCACGGTTTGGGCAAGGAAGGCGAAGGCATGGCAATGAAGGTCATCCTCGTCGGCATGGGGTGCGAGACGATCACCCTCGAGAGCCTGTCGGCGGTTCTCAAAGCGCGCGGCCATGATGTGGAGCTTACTTATGACGAGGCCTTGTTCGATGACCTCAATTACCTGACCATGCCGCGCGTGGCGAGACTTTTTTCGATGAGGGATACGCTCGTGGACTCTATTGTGGCATCGAATCCCTCGCTGGTGGGATTCACCGTTCTTACCGCATCCTATCAGTGGTCACTGGACGTGGCCCGGAGGATCAAGTCGCGGATCAATGTTCCAATAATCTTCGGCGGCATTCATCCAACCAGTGTCCCCGAAGTGGTCGTTCAGGAAAAATGCGTTGACATGGTTTGCATAGGGGAGGGGGAGGAGGCGCTGATCGAGCTTGTCGAGAGCATGGAGTCGGGCAAAGACCCGGCGGGCATCCGGAACTTATGGTTCAAGCGAAACGGACAGGTTATCAGGAACGATATGCGCCCTCCCAGGCTGAATCTCGATGATTATCCCATACCCGACAAATCACTTTTCGAGCGCCAAGTCCCGATCCCTTATTATTACCTTGCGGTAACCAGCCGCGGGTGTCCTTATGCGTGCAACTTCTGCTCGCTGAGCCTGCTTGCGGAGCAGGCCCGCAATCTCGGGGTGAATCCGCTACGAGAACGCAGCGTCGAGAACGTCATGTACGAGCTGAAGGCCATGCAGAGACGCTACGGCTATCTCTGGATAGACATAAAGAACAACACATTCCCGGCGAATCGCCGCTGGACCCTCGAATTCCTGAAGAGGTACAAAGAGGAGATCGGCCTGCCGCTGAGGGTTTTCGGTCATCCTCTCAAGATAGACCGGGAAATCGCGCGGGCGCTTAAAAAAGCCAACTGCTGGCGCGTCCAGATGGGCATCGAGAGCTTTTCGGAAGAGGTCCGGAAAAATATACTGGGACGGCATGAGAGCAACGAGGATATCCGCAGTGCGTGCCGGGCCATGGATGAAGAGGGGCTTTCGTATTCCCTCGACTTCATCATGGGCCTTCCGGGGCAGACGGAGGAGGAATACGTCGAGGCGGCGGAATTCTTCGCGGATTGCAGGAAACTCGTCCGCGTAACGCCATTCTGGATCGAGTATTTGCCGGGGACCCCGCTTGTCGAGATCGCGGCGCGGCTCGGGGCTATCGGGCCGGAAGAAATTAGGCGCCTCGAATTGGGCCTCGACCCGCATTACGTCTCCACCGGCTCTGTGCGAGACCCCTCAGAAGTAAATCGCCTCAAGGGCTGGCACCTCTTTTTCCGCATGATTCCCACAACGCCAAAACCCGTTGTAAAATACATCATCGCCAGAAAACTCTGGCGCTTCTTCCCCTATTTGCCCATCGGGCCGCTGGTTTTCGTAATGGACTTCATAATGAGTTACATTATTGGTGACAGGTCCGCCACAACCTACATAAAAACCTACGCATGGCATTTTCGAAAGAGGATTAAGAAATTGATGAGTGATGAGTGATGAGTGATGAGTGATAAGTTGAGTGAAACGGATAACCCACATAGCTTTGCTAAGTGGGCGCCGGGAGGCGTAGGCCAAGGGATGGTGTGCAGTTGTTTTATAAGGCAGAGCGTCAGAGTACCCATCGAACCGGTGTTCTGAGGCCTGCTACTTGCGTAGCCCATATAGCATAGCTATATGGGCTGCCCGCTGCGACATCTGCGGCTTAAATATCTTCATGGTGGTGAATCCAATTGCTTATAAGGCGATTTTGAGTTAAAATCTTACATTGCGCTAGAATAAAATGGAGAAAGTGCGCTGGTATTTCTCGACAACATAATGGGCATGTTTTCGAATGACATGGCCATAGACCTTGGGACGGCGACGACCCTTATATTTGTTCATGGGAAGGGTATTGTGTCGTGTGAGCCGAGTGTCGTGGCGGTGCATGTCGGGGCGATGGGGAAGAAGAAGGTGCTGGCGGTGGGCCGGGAAGCGAAGATGATGTTGGGGAAGACCCCCGGCTCGATAATCGCCATGCGGCCCATGAAGGACGGGGTGATCGCGGATTTCGATGTGACGGAGAGCATGCTGAGGCATTTCATAAGGGGCGCCAACGCCAACCGGCTTCTCAGGAAGCCGAGGGTCATCATTTGCGTCCCGTTCGGCATCACGGCGGTGGAGAAGCGGGCGGTGAAGGAGAGCGCGGAGTCCGCGGGCGCGAGAAAGGTGCACCTCATAGAGGAGCCGATGGCCGCGGCAATCGGCGCGGGCCTGCCCATCACAGAGCCGACCGGCAACATGATCCTGGACATCGGCGGCGGCACCACCGAGGTGGCCATAATAAGCCTCAAAGGGATCGTTTACAGCGTGTCCGTAAGGGTGGCCGGGGACAAGATGGACGAGGCCATTCTGAGCTACATAAAGCGCAAATACAACCTGTTGATAGGCGAGCGAACGGCGGAGCAGGTCAAGATCAACATCGGCTGCGCTTATCCCGACAACGAGGACAGGACCATGGAGGTCAAGGGCCGCGACCTCATCGCGGGAATTCCCAAGACGCTGGTTATCGGCCAGGAGGAAATAAGGGAGGCGCTGGAAGAGCCGATCAACGCCATTGTGGACGCCGTCAAGCAGACGCTCGAGCGCACGCCCCCGGAGCTTGCCGCCGATATCGTAGACAAAGGCATCGTGATGGCCGGGGGAGGCGCGCTGCTCAGGAACCTGGACATCCTCCTGAGGGAAGAGACCGGGCTTCCCGTCATGCTTGCCGAAGACCCGATCTCCGCCGTCGTCCTCGGCTCCGGCAAATGCCTAGACAATATAGAGCTACTCGAGGAAATCTCCTCCTGAAAAATCGGCAGGGAGGGCATTCTCGCCCAATTAAGCGAAGATTTAAACACAAAGACACTAAGGCATAAAAGATTATTTTCTTCCTTTGAACCTCTGTGTCTTTGCGGTTTATTTTTCTTCTATTCTTTTATCCGGGGCGTCCAGTCACGTGTCGCTCGATTTTATCAAATACCGCAGGGACATCCTGGTTCCCATCGCGTTGCTCGCCCTAAGCGTTGGTGTTCTATCGTACAATTCGTTGAGCGGGGGGGCGGGCGGCCTGAACCCATTTTCAAGTCTGGTGCTTACCCTGATTTCCTATCCCAAGCGGCTCGTCAGCGGCTCGGCCGAGGGCATCAAGTATTACTGGGGCCATTACGCCGACCTGAGAGGCGCCGAGAAGGAAAACGACCTTTTTCATCGCAAAGTGGACGAGCTTCAGATGCGCATCCAGCAATTGAACGAGGAGAACGCGAGGCTTCGCGCGGGCATGAGCACCGATATATGGAAAGGCGCCGAATTTGTCACGGCGCAGATCATCGGGCTTTCTCCGCTGGAGGAATACCGGGTTGTGACAATAAACGCCGGTTCGGACGCGGGCATACGATATGGCATGGCGGTGATTACGGGAGCGGGCACGGTAGGGAAAATTATTGGCAGCGGCGGAGGGCATGGTGTGCCTTCCTCGAACGCGACGGTGCTCCTCCTCGTTGACCCCCGTTGCAGGGTAGACGCGCTGATATATCGCTATAATCCGCCCTCCGGCGCCGAGACGCAGGCGGCGGAGCAGGGGCTTCACGATCCCGCCTGCCCCTGGAACCCTATCAACTGGCAACAGACCAGGGTGAGGGGTGTGGTGGAGGGCGCGCAAGACAGGCTCATCTTGAAATTCGTGTCGCGGGATGCGGATTTAAGGCCTGGGGATCGGGTGGTCAGCTCCGGGCTTGGAGGGGTGTTTCCGAGGGGTCTTCTGATAGGCATTGTTTCCCGCGTTGTGCAGCCGGAGGTCGGTCTGTCGCCGTATATAGAGGTGACGCCGGCGGTGAATTTCGATTCTCTCGAGGAGGTCCAGGTGATGATCCAGAAAGGGGCGCCGCCGCCGTGAACTGGCAGAGACACGTTGCGCTCCTGTGCCTTATCCTGGCCATCGCCGTCGTTCAGACCACCCTGACGGTTCTCCTGTGGAGGGGGGCGCAGCCAGACCTGCTGCTTGCCACCCTGATCCTCTTCGCCCTGTACATGAACCCGGCGACCGGCTCGATTTATGCCTTTGGAATGGGCTACCTGCAGGACATCCTGACGGGAGGGACAGTCGGAATATTTATGACCGGTCGTATTGTCATATACATCCTTGCCAACCGGCTGTCGCATCAGTTCTACGCGAAGAGCGCGGCTGCCCAGTTTTTGCTTATTGCGCTGCTCACGGTGGCCGATGCGATAATAGCGGCGATACTCTCCGCGATTTTCGGGCAAAGCGTAGTGTTGCATGAGGCGATAGTCTGGCATGTGCCGTTGAGAGCGGTGATTACGGCGCTGATGGGTATGCCGCTCTTCTACTTGATCAGATGGCTCTGGGAGCACATAACCGGCTGAGCGCGCTACGCTTATGCTTGTTTTTTTTGCCGGAATTGTTAATCTCTCCCTGAAATAGGAATCTTCTAATCAAAATATTCGATTAAAAAAAGGAGGCAAAGGAGGAACCATGAACTACCGGTTTCGGAGGGAGGTAATGTTTATCGTTGCGGCCGTTCTCATAGCGGCGGGAACGGTATCGGCAATCGAGTCTCGCATAAAGGGGAAACTGCCCGAATTGGAGAACGTATTCGCCAAGCTGATGGGAAACACGTTTAAGCTTCTCAGCATGGATCAGTTGCAGAAACAAAACAGCACTCTTAGCGAGCAAGAGAGATCTTCCGTGGTGAATTTCCTTGGCAAGGAGCGCTGGGGCAAGTTACTCGATGGTCTCGACGATCAGAAGAAGAAATTCCTCGATGCGGAGTACGCAAAGCTCATCGGCAAGGGCGACGGGGCGTCTTTTAAAAAGCACCTGCCCAAGATAATCGGGATAAACCTGAACCTTATGAGCGTTGACCAGGTCAAGCAGTCGCTGGCAAACATGGAAGAGAAGGAAATGGGGACGCTGTGCATATCCATGGGCAACGAGGGCCTCAAGGCGCTCTTTACAACCGCAAATAGGGATAAGCACGCCATTCTTCTCCAAGCCACCCCCGACTGGGTGCTCCTTGAAATGGGGCTGCGCAAATACGACACCATCAAGGATTACACCTGCATTATGCTTAAAAACGAGCGTATCGGCGGGAAAATGCAGGGTGTCGAAAAGATGGATGTCAAATTCCGCGTCAAACCGGCCGCCATATATTCCAAATGGGTGGACGGTCCTTTCAAGGGACGGGAGTGCCTTTACAACGCCGCCGTGTCACCTGATAAACTTAGGGTGCGCGAGAGCGGAGCACTGGGCTTATTGCCCGTTAGCGTGCCCTTAACCAGCGAGATAGCCAAGCGGGGAACAAATCATCTCTTCACTGAGCTGGGCATGGGCTTCCTCCTCGATATGATCCTCAAGGATTACAAAAAGGGTTCCGTGGCCGGAGACCTCACAAGGAAAGACGTCGGTCTGGCGCAAGTCGAGGGAACTTCGGTTTACGTCATGGAAAGCATCCTCAAAAAGAACCCCTCAAATAATTACTATTGCCATCGCATCCGCCATTACTTGGACTATACCAACTCACTGGAGATCAAAGCCGAAATGTACGACTGGGACGACCAATTGTTCGAGAGCTACACCTATCTGAAAATAGCGCTGAACCCCGGTCTCAAGGATAGCGATTTCGACCATACCAACCCCAATTATCGCTTGAAATAATCAAGGTTTCGCAGGGGCATGGCCTCGCCGCCTTAATACGGCGCCGCTTGCTGGCAAGCGGCGCCAGTGGAGAATTGCCGATGAGTGAGAACTCAGCCCTTAAGGCGCATAGGGAAGGCGGTAAGTACATTCGCATAGGCGATGTGAACGTATTTTACCGGTGCGCAGGCCCGAAAAACGGCATACCGCTTGTATTGACCCACGGCATCCCGCGTTGCAGTTTCCTCTACCGCAAAATGATCCCGATCCTTGCGCGAGAACACCCCGTCCGGGCTTGGGACCTGGTGGGCTTCGGGCTTAGCGACAAGCCGGATGACAATCGCTACAACTTCCCGAATTTCGAGGTGCTGTTCGGGAAATTCCTCGATGCCCTCGGAATCGAGCGCGCCCACCTGATATGCCACGATGTGGGCGGGCCGTTCACCATAGGCTGGGCCGTCCACAACCCCGGCCGGGTCGCCACCCTGACCATAATGAACACCACGATCTTCTGGGAGCATTTTCACATTCCCGGCCCCGTCCTGCTCTCCATTCTCACGCCAATGGCGATACACCGCCGCATGTCGGGCGAGTTTGCGGCAAAACAACTGATTAGATATATACGTACTACTGTTCACAAAAATCCGGACGCGATGACCCCCGAGGAAGAAGAGGCGTACTTCCAGTTGTTCACGAGGAAAAATGGCTTCATCTCGCTCGTCAAAACGCTTAAATCCTACCGCGTGGTGACGCCATACCTGTTCGAGGCGCGCCGCGCCCTGATGACCTTTCCGAGGCCGACCCTCATCCTCTGGGGCCGTCACGACCCGTTCTGCAAAATCCCCATCGCGAGGAGTTTCAGGCGAACCGCCCCTCATGCGGAGATTGATGTTATAGATTCCGCCGGCCATTTCCTCCAGGAAGACGCGCCGGAGGAAACGGCGCATTCGATATTGGATTTTATCGCCCGAAAGGGAGAGAATTAGGTAATTGGATCTTCGATTGCGGATTTTAAATCCAAGAAGACGCGGATTAAATCCAAAATTTTATTTCAGGTACTTATCGAAGAAATCGAGCATTGCCTTGTGAGCATTCTGGCTTTCCGGGGTCCAGTATTGTCCGTTGAAGGCGTGGTCGGCGCCCTTCACGGTGATGAACTCGACAGTGCGGCCCGCCTTTTTAAGCGCCTCGACATACTCGATAGACTGTGGATACAACTTCAAGCTGTCCGCGTCCCCGCAGACTACAAGCTGCGGCGGCGTGTGATCCGAAATGTAGGTTATGGGCGATATTTTCCGGCCAATTTCCTTGTTTTTATCGGGATTCCCTATAAATACGTACCTGTAGAACAACCTGTTTAAGAACATCGGGACGGGAAACACGTCGCGGGGCGCCGTCAGCAGGTCATAAACCCCATAAAACGGCACGGCGACTTTGACGGAAGCGTTGTATTCGGCGCCCTTCTGACCGGTTGGGGGAAAGACGTCCATACGGTCTCCCGCGGTCGCCACCATCCCGGAGAGGTGCCCTCCGGCGCTGAAGCCCGTTGCGCCCGCGCGCATCGGGTCTCCGCCGAATTCCTTCGCATGCTTCTTGGCCCACACAATCGCCCCGAAAGTGTCCTGGATGCAGTCAACGACCGTATATTTCGGTATCATCCGATAGTCCAGGTTGAAAACAACGTATCCGTGGTTTGCGATCAGGTCCGAGACGCGATCCTGAAAAGCCTGATCCTTGGAACCCATGAACCAGCCTCCCCCATGGATCACGAAAGCGATTGGCTGCGGCGTCTTCGAGTCGTTCCAGTGCACGTCCAGCCTCAGGCGCTTTTCCCCGCGCAGGCCGGGCGCATAAACTATATCGTTCCTGACGTGCTGGCTCCGCACAAAACCGTAATCTTCGGGACTATGGGTCTTCTGCCCCTCGTTTTGTTCATGCAGCATCTTGGCGACGGCGCAGCTGCAAAAAAACGAAACCGCGACAATGGCGAGAATTAATTGGGACCTTTTTAACATTAAAGCGCCTCCTGAAAGACCTCATTCGGGGCTTATTATAAACCCTATTCTTCAATAATCAAACTGGAGCTATGGTATCAAATTCCGATGGCCGAGGCTGCCTTGTGAGCTAAATTCATAAGCGGCTCCCAATAGATACCCAGCGCAATCACTGGCGCCGCAAGGACCCAAAGAATTATGTGCAAAGGCAGGTCGGCCTTGATTGCGACAGCGTTTTCGTCACCCTTTTCGAGGAACATGACTTTGACGATCCGCGCGTAATAATAAAGGCTCACGACGCTGTTCAGAACGCCGACCACGGCGAGCCAGTAAATTTTCGCATTGATAAGTCCGGCAAACAGGTAAAGCTTCCCAATAAATCCGCCGAGAGGTGGCAGGCCGGTCAGTGAGAACAAGAAGATGCTCATTGCGACCGCAATCGCCGGCGCCCTTCCCCCCATGCCGCGATAAAGCGGTATCTCGCCCATCACGCCCTTGTTTTCCAGCACGATGACCACAAGAAATGCGCCGAGGTTCATGAGTAGGTAAACTGTGAGATAGAATGCAATGGCCCCCACCCCCGCCACGCTCATTGCCGGGATGCCCATCAGGATGTATCCCGCGTGAGCGATGCTGGAATAGGCGAGGAGCCGCTTGATATTGTCCTGCCCCAGCGCCATGAGATTGCCGACGGTCATTGTGGCGGCGCTTATCGCCGCGATGAG
>Ga0209777_10003370_pt1 | contig 19878 bp, 23 predicted proteins | sample FrelakmetHBP12HB_FD_187147 | JGI IMG/M metagenome (GOLD analysis project Ga0209777, IMG submission 187147) | Freshwater lake sediment microbial communities from the University of Notre Dame, USA, for methane emissions studies -HBP12 HB (SPAdes)... | ecosystem: Environmental > Aquatic >...
AACTATATTGGATCATTATGTAACCCCGTGGATAATACCTTTAACGTCTTTATAATGATCCAATATAGTTCTTACTATTGTAACTATATCTGGCAATAATTGATCTAGGTTATTTTTATTAATATAACCAACAGACATGTGTGTATATATCGGACGATTCTCGACAGGAAAAGTAGATGGTATTTTTATTACAGCGGTTTCTTCCCGATCTATACCCATCATTTCGGTGTACGTTTCAAAATCTAAAATAGTAGCCGACATCAATATAACTTTTTTAGCGTGGCTAAAAAGATATGTACTCGCTATTTCGGAAACAACAACTGGTTTAAATGTTAATTTGCTTATTCTATTTTTTTCTCTATCATATACTTTTTCCATGACAAAGTTACCCAAATCTTCTTTGTCATTAGTTATTGTATCAAACAAACCAAGTTTGTTTTTAAAATTTTCCAACCTGTGTATTAACTTAGGGTCATCAACTAAGCCTTCGTTAGTTAGCATATAGTTTACTTCTCGTTGTATCTTAACGATAAACATACCATAGCTACACATTTCAGTAAAATCAGGTATATTCTCACTTATATCTAAATCTTTCAAAGTTTTGGATGTTATTTCTATACTAACAAAGTTAGTTATCCAATTAGGTATGTTATGACATTCATCACATACCATTAAATTTCTTTGTTTAAAATATCCAGTATAGTTTAAAAAAGCCAATGCAGATGCGAAATTAAAACAAGTTATATTAGCTTTTTTTGCTTCATATAACTGCCTATGATATTCGCAAGCGGAATCAGTAGAACATTGCGCCCTACCCTCTTTCGAGGATCTACAAGGCGAATTACCGCAAGTATAGTAATCACCATATGTGCTTTTCATATTCTCAGGAACTTCATGGCAATTACACCTGTAGTTATCCCTACCTTTCAAATCCACCATGATTTCAGAAAAATCTTTTGCGTATTGATTCTGTAAAAATTTGTTTGCTGTGGCAACATAGCAGGAGTTGGATGCCCCGGCAGCAGATAACGCCACAGCACTTTTTCCAAACCCTGTTCCCGCTTCAAGCAATATATATTTTATTTTAGGATCAAGTAGATACCTACCTATTGATGATAATACATCAGGTTGGCCGGTACGCATTGTTGGAAATGGAAAGTAATCTCCAATATTTTCATAGTCATTAGCTACTTCAGCCATAGTGGTAAGCACTCCAAATTTTGAGATACCTACCCAATACTACACTGAAAAAATAATCACAATGCTTTCTTACCAAGCATCTTAAGAAAGTCAGTCTTGGATAATTCTGACATAGGTTTCACAACTTCATTTGGTTTTACCTTATAATCCCCACCCGCTATCAGTGAACCCTTCCCTGTGATCTTAAATTGGCTTTTAACGTAATCTAGTAAGTCTGGATTTATAGCCAACGATAAAGGTATAAAAATTTTTTCAAGAGGTTCCTTATTGCTATCGGTATCAACAACCCTATCCATAAATGTCTTTCTGTCCCAGACAAGACCTAAAGCATTTGTAATAAATTGCTGCCATTCATTTTGAACCAAGTCCTGATAATGATGTAAAAACTGAATTTGGGTAGTATCCATCTCTTTAATTTGATCGAAGGAATATCCCCCCCTTGCCATCACCAGACCACGAATATATAACTCAGCGTTATCTTCCGTGGCCTTTAGGCCAAAGGGACATCCAACTCCTTATCGACATCAATTGTCTTTACTAATTGGCACCCATGGAATTTACAAAAATATACTTTTTCAATACCATTTTCTTCCGGTGTGAGGAATTCATAATTACCGCAATCATCTAATGGGCAAACATACCTAACTCTATTAATTGCTTCAATCTCATGTGATGATTGAATCTTTTTACCTTGGATTTTATCTTGGTAAAAACTAACTAATTTGTCTCCCATTGGTACTACATCTGACCAGAGTAGATCAGCTAATTTCCTAGCAGATATTTTTCGAATTCTAAAACTCATATCAAATTTATCATTAGCAATATCATTTTTTTCTTGATCTAATAAATCTACCCCAAAGATTTCCCACACCGGGATATGGTCTATAGCAACAACAGAACAACACCCAAAAAGAAGTTCAAAGTATATAGTACCCGTTTCTGGATCAATAACTAACCTATTCCTACCTTCCATAATAGCCCAGCTTTGTAATTCCTCACTTACCAATGTCATAGTATATGTAATCTTATCTCCAATATCTTCATTATATACTTCTAAATCCTTCAGAGGATTTTTCTTAAGACCAAAAACATTTAACATTTTTCGTATAACTGGATGAAATCTAGTAGATTCAACCTGCTTATTTTGTACAGGTACTGATTCTTTTTTCTGTTGTTTAGCCGGTGCTGTAAAAAATTGATTGGGATCAAAATCACGTTGCCGCTTTGGTGGCACCGCTGGATTTACTATAGTCTGCTGTACTTGTTCTTCTAGCGTAGGTTGCTGATGAATCGCAATATTTTCCTCAATAATTGGTATACCATCATCATCATATAGAACAGGATTACCCTTAACCAAATTTGGGGGTAATGAACTACGCAATTCCTGTATCGATTGCTGCTGACTTTCTTGTCTACGAGCACCCTCAGATTTATAATTAGGTGGGACATTGCTATTAAAAGAAAACCCGTCTGGGAAACCATTTTTTTGATTCATTTTTAATACCTATACTTTGAAATTAATCCAATCTGGATCTAATTTATACTGCTTATTTAACAAATCTTCTATCTGTTCGCTAGTCAACATTAAAATCTTACCCCAAGGACCGTGATCTAAAATAGGCAGATTTTCCCGAATAAGTTCCCTAGCTGAAATAAAAACTAATTGTATTTTTGCTTTGTACTCCCTAACTATTTTGTTGCTAATCAAAATATCAACAACGTCATCTTTATTAGTTGAATACTTAACATTCAATGGTAAAAGAGAAACTATATCTAATGGTGAGTGATACGCAATACCTATTATCATGCTGCCCCTATTAAATTAAAAACCCAATCAACTGCTCTTTTTTGTAATTCTTCTTTAAGACCCTTCGCAGCGAGAAATTCAGGTAAACCATCACAAATACCTACTTTCTCATATGTAATAAATTGTTTTTGGTTTTCATCGTATTCAGTTTTAACAACCATAGGGTCATTGTTAGCTTTTATCATTTCTTCATAATCACCTACCAAACGATAGTAAGCGTCATCAGAGATATCATCTACCCGGTTAACTGTTTTCATAGGTTTGAATTTCAAGGGTATTAGTTCTGGTTCTTTTGATGGTCTATCAAGATCAACTTTAATAATACCTTTTGGCAATGTATCATCAAATTTAAATTGCATTGGCGCACCACTATAATACCCATTGGATACATTCGTAACCTGGAATTTATGAATATCCCCAACTGCCCAATAAGTGATCTCAGGAATATTAGGAATAGATGTGCCGTTTGTTATTATCTTCCCACTATCTGATTTAGTACCAGAAATGCATTCATGTAGCATAACAACTTGATAAGAACAATGGGATACTAGTGGTAATTTCTCGATAACTATTCTTCTTATATCTTCTGTCTTGTATTTACGCCAAGGAATACAAATAACCCCTATATCCCCAACAATATGCACATCTGGATGCCATGTGGTAATTCTTATATGGTTAAACGGCATAAATTTAAGGCCATCTAATTGAGTAATTTCGCCCCACAAATGATCATGATTACCCGGAATAATAATAGTTGGTATTTTTCTTTTCTCAATCTCACACAACCACCAATCCAATAAAAACTTTTCTTCATATGTTGTAGATTTTGAATCTGTTAAGTCGCCTGTTATGAATAACGGTAAACCTAAGTTATAGGCTGTATCCATTATTTGAATTAAAACACTTTTATGGCGTGGTAAATAATCTGGTAGGGATCGACAATTACCTATATGTATATCACCAACTTGAATAAATTCATGTCCGGGCATCACTTAATCTCATCGTTAGCAGCTATTTTAGATAGGTCTACATCTTTATACTCAATAAAAGAGATACCAAACTTTATACCATTAATCAAGCCAATGCAATTCTGTTCAAAGTCCCTAGCTTTAGCTCTGCCATGTGCCTGTATATCTGGACATTCACCTTGTTTTCTATAACTAAGAACCAAACCTTCTAGGTATACTAGATAATTTTCTAAATACTCTTTATTTGGCATATCTTCATCGATATGAAAATCATCTAACATTTTTTCTAGTATGGTTTTTGATATTGCTGTTTTACTCATCTCGCACCCTTAGTTGGCTGCAATACCTGTGCAGGTCCACCAAAATTTTTAAAACTTATTCTTTTTGGCCTACGAACTTTTGTAGCTAATTGATCATCATCTTCATCTTCATCATCCCCATCTTCATCATCCCCATCTTCATCATCTTCTTCGATTTCATCTTCAATTTTTCTCTTAATTCTATTTTTTTTGATATCTCTTAACTTGTTTCTTTCGGGTATTCCCCCTTCTGGATACTGTAGAAGATCGAAAATAATAGCTTTTGCATCAGTAGCATCTATACCAGCATTTACTAATACGTTAAGCATGTCGCCAACTTTAATCTTGATTTCCAAAGCCATCATAAACCCCACCACAATAAAAAAGAGTACAATTATTATAAAACAATTCTACTCCTAACTAGGAAGTCTTTAATCATTTCAAATATAATCTTACTTCATTTAAACAACGAACTTTTAATAGTCTCAGTATCGTCTAATGATAGCAAAATGACTAATACTTTTTTAGCTTTTTCAGCGAATTCTATGCCTTGCGGTGAGAGAACTCTTTTTTGATCATGTTTTTCAAAAAAATCATCACCAAATACATTTATGTATTTATTGATGCGGTGAGAGATAGCCGGGGGGGTTAATCGTAATACCCTGCTTATATCAGAACACTTACAGTCTTCTAATAATAGTGATAATACGATAAGATCGTCCATATCTAATTTTCTAATTATTTTAAACATTTCATCTATTGTTGCCATAATTACAACCTTCTCTATGAAAATATTTTGTGTACCATTTATGTAAATTTAACATGTTATTTTTAATAATACAAGTTTTTAAATTGAGAAATATATGGATAAACTGTAAAGTTAAATTTTACTAAAGGAGATAACATGCGACCATTACCGAAGATGGAAACTATACAAATTGAAATAACTAATGCGTGTATTAACCAATGCTCTAATTGTACTAGGTTATGTGGGCATTATAAAAATAATTTTTTTATGTCGTTAGATGATTTTAAAAAATCTGTTGATAGTCTAGATGACTTTCCAAATAGAATAGGTGTTATGGGTGGGGAACCTTTACTACACCCACAATTTAAAGAAATCTGTGAATATCTAAAGTCAAAAAGAGATCGTATTAGATGTGGGTTATGGACAACCTTACCAAAAGGTAAGGAAAAGTATAGGGAAATTATTGTTGAGACATTTGGTTGTATATTCTTAAACGATCATAGCAAACAGGGTATTATGCATACCCCATTATTGGTGGCTTCAGATGAAGTAGTTAAGGATAAAGACTATATGTGGTATCTAATAAATCGTTGCTGGGTTCAAAACACATGGAGCGCAAGTATAACCCCCCGTGGTGGTTTCTTTTGCGAAGTAGCAGCAGCTTTCGCAAATTTACTAGGGGATACTGGTTGGGATATCAAAGATGGGTGGTGGAAAAAATATCCCGAAGATTTCAAAGATCAGATGGAGAAATATTGCAAACTTTGTGGTGCAGCAATACCATTGTGGCGCAGAGATAGTATAGATGGTAAGGATGATGTTAGTCCTAAAAACCTAGAAATACTCAAAAGCCTAGAATCCCCTAAAATAAAACGGGAGATGTATGAAGTATATGATAAAGGTATTGTTAAAGATACTAGGCAGATGTTTTCTTTTTCTGAAATGGAATACCGACATAAAATAGCTGCTAAATACGACATAGGAATGCTAGGATTTGTTACCCCATATCTTCCAGAAGAACACCCGGAATTAAAATCTAATCCAACTTAGGTAAAACTACTTTAGGTTTCACATTCCGGGCTAGGTTAGCGGCTTCCTCACAATTTTTAGGGCAATATACTTTGGATGTTATTTCAAGAACACGCTCCATCAGATTTTCACTATCGATAATTTTAGATAGTTTATGATCCAACTTAATCCTATCCACCCAAGATTCGTCTTGCTCGTTAAATATTTTTTTATACATTAGAATGTTAACTAGCATAATTATAGCCCTATTCAGGGCTTTAATCTGTATATCTTGGTAATCTAAGGTTTCCTTTATCCTTGTGGTGTTTAGATCCATGTACTACTCCTTTTTTGGCCTACCACGTTTTTTAACTTCACTAAGACCCTTATCTACTTCAGCCAATCCTTGTTCTTCCATTGCTTCTTCCATTGCTTCTTCAGTTTCAAATTCGGAAGAAATGGATTTAACTTTTTCAATTTCTTCTTCTTCTTTATTACCACCATAAACAAGACCAGAAACAAGCATACGATCTCTAATTTTCATCGTCAATTCAAAGGAATCTTGGCTTTGTATCCAACCTTTCAATTGATGGTAACTAAAACAATCAGGCATCCCAAATTCTTTCACGGGATCGAAACCTGTATCACTTTTAACTGAAAAAGTAGTGTTTACCTGACCTTTCTCCCTTCTATCTTTTTTGATGTAACCATTTTCAAATAAGAAAGTAAAAATATCAAACACAGGATCTAAACCACTCCCAGTGAAACCATTTTCTTCAAACTGGATACGCATCCAAGTTCCTTGGTATGGCGTATACACTTTATTCTTAACTGTTTTAATACCCGTATACATGTACTTGTCAGTACCTATAACTTCGCCTTTATCATTGTAATGTGGTTCTTCCCATATACCACCAGCCGATGGTGACACACCGGGAATAATATCTGTTGATAAGAACGGATGATCTTGTTCATCTAACTTGGGTTTGGTGGTACTGAGCATGATACGAATAGATGAGAAAAATTTTAAAGCATCACCGCAGGGTTCATAAATTGGGCTGTTATGCACTATCAATCCATTTCTTGCGTGACCAGCTAAATAATTATGTGATCCCTCAATCTCTAGGTCAAATTTTCTATTATAACGATGACCCAAACCTTCCTTAAGTTTTGTAACTTTTACAGAAAGCGGTAAACAAGATAAACCTTTAGTTAAATTAAAATCTTTATATTTACCCCTATATGATTCAGGTAACTTATATTGCATACATTCTGGGATATACTCCGCTATTTTATCGCAAAGTTTAAAAAAACAATCTTTTTTGAAATCTATTGTCCTTCTATCTTTTGCAATTTTACCTTCAATACCCCTATCTTGAAACCATTTCTCAATAGCTGCTAGAACTTCTGGTTTATTTCGCAATCTCTTGAATGCAATTTTACCCCGGCAACGACCATAATTAAAGTCACCACTCCCATCATCCATAAACCACACAGCAACAGATAACCAAGTAAGTTTATCTAGTACATGTGTTGGATCTCTTTTTATAATGTCTTTTGCTAGTAAACCTAAACAAATATCCGGTCTAGAAATATACTGTTCAAATGTAACATTCCGTACATGGCTTGTTATGGTATAGTGCTTGAAGTCTAAAACATTACTTAACTTTTCTACTTTCCACTTCAAGTATTCTGGCTGTTCACTATTAGTTAAAATAAGAATATCTTTATTTCTATTTTTAGCTGGGTTAGGAATACAAGAATCCCCAATAAGCGTACCCAGTAAAAATTGCTCTGCTAAAGAATCATTTTCAATTGTTTTATCGTACTTTGTTACTAATTCATCGCCAATATTAAGATCCTTACTTTCAACCCAATCTCCGGTTGATTTTAGCATTTTGTGATTCTTAGTAACAGTTATTGAATAATAACCATTTTTAGATCCCGGTCCTTCAGTCCAAACAGTTATCCAATCAGCAGGGTCACTTAAACCGTTGTCATACCAATTTATAATCTTAGCCGGTTTTATCCCACCACCCACATAAGACCAAACTTCACCTTCTATTTTATTTTCAACTATTTCACGAATAGTGAAATTCCGACCATCCACTAACCTTATTTGACTATCACCTTGCAAACAACCGTAAGTAACACCGGGCTTTTGACGTAGTTGATTCGTATACAATAACGTACAACCACTTTTAACCAAATCACTATTTATAAGTGGTAGATACTCAGCATACATCCTAGCATGAAAAGCCATTTTATTAGCATCTATGTCCTCACTCAATGCATCAGTTATCAAAGCCACAACTGAATCCAACGCATGAATACAAACAGGTGCCGATGGGTTTCTGTTTTCCGGTAAAATAGAACTTAACGTATGTATATACTCAGTTACTTCTTGAATAGTTGTTGGTTGATACATATCGAAGTAATCAACTTCTCCGGGGTTTAGCTCCCCATTCTTATTTCTCTTGCCCCTAAACTTATCGAAATTTATATTTCTTGCTTTTAAAAATAAGGGATCTGTCGAACCTTCTGCATCTAATAATTTTGAAAACCTTTTTTTTGAAACTTGGTTAAATAGTATCTGAGTTACTAATAAAGTTTTACCAGCCCTTTCAGGACCACTAATACCAACAATTCTTCCGGGCGGTATACCACCACCCATCTTCCAATCCAAACAAAGTGATCCCGTACTAACTGCGGTACCCGCAAAAGAATTTCTTTTTAAAAAAACAGGACTTAGTTTAGATGCTTTTTCTGCTTCTTTTGTAGCCCTACGCATTAATGCTTCAATACCTATAGCTTCCGCTACTATAGACTTGTCTGCCATATGTATACCTTTTAAATTTTATTTAATTTATAACTCAAAAACTTGACGCTAGGTAATCCATTTATCTCAAATAATTCTTTACCCTTTTTAGTACATACTATCTTAGGATGTGCTGCAAAATCCATTTGATGGAAATCGTCCTCAGACATTCTAATAACATATACCGGGTAATTAAAACTATTTATCCATGTTGTTTCATTGTTGAGATAAGGGTACTCATTACCAAGGAGAAATATAAAAACCTGTGTTTTAATATTTTCCTTGACCGTAAAGTATTGATCTAACGATATACCCCTATCCATTTTTACAACCTATCAAGCATGTAGACAATATTGTCTCAATGGGCATTTAACACAATTAAGATCACCACAATAATTACCATAGCAAGCTAGAACATTTAATCCAGAAAGATCTGCGTCTTCACATGCTTTAAAAGGTTTACCACGGGGTATATTCATACCAAATGAATCAACTATCTTTTGAAATTCAGCAGCATTTACACCGTTGGGCCTACCTTTTACCACAAACATTCTTTGATCTGCCGAATTGTTTACAGGGGCAGCAGATCCCCCACCATCAAAAGGGATTTCATAGTTATCCTCAAGTGGGGGTGGTACATTTGTTGGAAGCGGTGAACCCACAGGCATACTAGCTTCAACAAGATTAGGTACACCGACATTCATAGTTGAAACAGGTGCCGGTGGTACAAATGCTTGTGGCATAGGTACCTGTGGTGTATGAGTTTGCGGCAAAGGTACCTGTCCTTGGTTCATTTGCGGTAATGGCATTTGCGTTTGCATCTGCATTTGCATCTGCTGTGGTGCTTGTTGCATCATTGCAGCAGATGGCATAGAAGGATAATTCGGCTGTGCTGGCCTATTTGGTACTTGTTGCGGTGTGGTTGGTGCATCATATGGTGATTTAGGTACTTGTGGTAAATATTGGTCCATATGTGCAAATTGTTGCTGTTGTTGCCCCCTATCAGCAAAATTTGCAGTACCTTTCAATTGATTAAGCATTTGGTAATAACCATTAACATTCAACTGTTGCTTGACTTCATCATATGAAGGGTATTCAACAAGATTTTGCCATTGATATAATTGTGGTATATAACTTTTTTCCACATCTGTTAATGGTGTATGATCTCCTAAATTAACCATATACCTAGCTTGCGGATTCTTATTAGCTGAATCGTACATAATATGTACATCCCGGCCCCAATAAGGATCGGCAACATCAGCTTCATATACTTTGCCACCAATAGTAGCTCTATTCATACTCTTAAGTCGTATCAGAGCAAACAAAACGGAAGGTGGGATTTTAATTGGATGCCATGGTTTTGCTGATGTACTATTGTTGTTTTGAAAATTATTACGAACAACTACATGACCTAATCCAGCTATTCTAGCTTTAATTGCCTTTATTTCTTTAAGATACGGGTTGTTTTCTTCATCTAGGTAGGGATTAGCTTTTTTTGCTTCTTCGATCAAAAGAGGTATATTGAAATCATCTTCTACTGGGCATTTGTTTTTATTAAAAACTTGTGTAGCACTATCGTATGCACTACAAATCAAAGGAAAATTTTTACCTAATTTTGTTTTCAACCAGTGATGCTGAAGAACAAATACGGGTCCAAAAAATCTTAGAGTTATTACTACTCTATCAAGTATATTGAACCATGTGATATTATCATCCCACCTAGTTCTATTTTGAATAGCTCCTGAGAAACCTACATCTGCTGACGGTAAAGGTACATTGTTTTGATCGAAATTCATAAATTTTTTCCTTGATTAACTTAAATAAAAAATAAAAATAAAAAAAATAAATATGCGTCTTTGAATCACTCTACAACTTCTGAAAAAGAAAGTCACAAAGTTTTTCTAACTGACTTTAAAATTATAACCTAGGCTAGCCAAATTTTGTACTATTGTTTCTTTTAGAGATTCTTTTTCATCGACAGGTTTGTCAGGTACCAAGTCTAGCATACCATGACGCAACGCTATTATTTTCAATTCCATATCTGTTAAATTAGCAGTATCACAATACTCTCGAAGCAAATTTATGAAAGGATCAACATACCCACCAAGACGATCTTCATTCGTCATAATATCTTCTAAAGTTAATTTTTCATCTACATCATAAGTTCTATTTAAAGAATATACTTGAGCTATTTTTACAGTATGGTATATAGATTTAGATTTTTTAAGCGGCATTTTAGCAGCTTTTGCAATCTCCACAATATTGTCATCACTTAAACCAAATTTTATTTTTGCTTTTTCCAGTTGTGTGTATGCTTGCCATGTACTAACTGGCAGCTTTACAAAATTTGAATCTTCTTTGATTGAAAGAAGCATCATTTGCTTAACCCAAAACTTAGCCACCGATGCGAAACATGCTTTCCGTTTTGTACTGTAACAAGAAACTGCTCGCATAAGACCAATAGATCCATTTTGAAAATTATCGAGCATCTGATGAGGATTTCTAGCAGTACACTTAGCCGTAGAATATACGCTCCTAAGATAAGGAGTAATAATCATCGCCCGGAGTTCCATGTATTTTGTGTATATTCTTTTTGCTTCTCGGCTAATATAAAAAGATAATTTGTTAAATTTAAAACTTCTATCTATATTTGTTATTTCACCTATTACCTTATGATACCTATCGTACTCATTGTTTATTTTTGCGTGTAATGCATCCCAATGTAACTGCTCATAAGTATCAGTAATAGTAACGAAGTTACTCAATATATCTTCATAAACACCACGAATAAAACTACATCCATGCATAGCTTTTTGAATATCATAATCAGATCTTGCTTTGGTATCTGGTGTAGAAAAAATGGCGTACAATCTAAAAATCTCATATACTTTACTCAAAAATTCTATCTCATGCTCCCGATATGTCCCACGACATTCGGTTTCTCTATTTTCTTCTTCTTCCCTATGTTCTTCTGTTTTCTCATATATATTTTTACCATATGTATTACCAGCAGCAACCTTTATTACTATTTGAAGAATTTCCTCAAAAGATGACATTGAACTTTCTAATATTGTATATACTGTAGGAAAAATACATCTGTCTATTTGATCAAACAACTTTATCACTTCATCTTGGTGTAATAAAGGAACACTAAAAACTAATTTTCTAAGATCCTTAAGAATTTGATCATCTGATCCACCTACCGGTCCTTTTATTGTTGCTTGGTACTTAGCTGCTATCTCAGCGGGATGCTCCAAATCCTCTTGATAGTCTATACCATCATACAGGATTTCATCTGCGTCATTTAGTCCTGCAAACATAGATAAGCTATCAGTATCATTTGAATGATTGTCCTCTAATGTAGCATCTTTGAATAAAGATTTATATGAATCAGGAATCTCATCATCATATTCTTCAATTTCAGAAAAAATCTCTATATCTTCTTTTTGTTTTCTTTTTGCCATTTATTAACCTAGTGGTTATCTTAATATTAGGAATATTTAGAATATATCTATATAGGTTATATTATGCCAACTAAAAGATCAATGCTAACTGTAGATGAATTATTTGCAGCTTGTCTTAGATGGAAACAACTAGGTAAAACAGACATACATCTAAATTCCAGAGGAAAACCAACAAAATTAAGATCCGGTGGAAAAGAAAAAATTATTCGATCCGGTATAAAAGTATGGTCTTGGCGAACCACTGAAGGTGAAGATGATGATGGTGATATATATAAAAGAGTTACTTGTAAAGCCAGAGATCAAGGACCAACACATGATCTTGAAATGATTTTTTATGGGTCTGGTAGGAATGCCAAAGTAGCACTAGATTGCTCCTGTGAGTATTACCGTTACTATTGTGAAGTAGCATTATTTAAAAATGGTTCGGCTAGGTTAGATGAACCTATTGAAATGAAGATATGGAGTAATGGCGCAGATCCAAAAATAACTAACGAAGATGAAGAACATATTATATGTAAACATCTCTATGCCGCATTAAAAGCAGGGGCAGCAGATAAAAAACCCCGTGGTATTTCGCTAGAAGATCAAAGAAAACTTGCCGCCAAAGAAAGAAAAAAGGGACAAGAAGAAAAAAAACGGGAAGAAAAAGTTAAAACTGAAAAATTAAAGAAAGCAGAAAAAGATAATAAGATAAAAAGAGAACCTACCAAAACAACTAAGACAACCAAGAAACCGCCAGAGATAAAAGAAGTAAAACAACCAAAAAGATATGCCACACCGCCACAAACAAAATGGAAAAAAAGTAAATAACTAAACCCTGAACACAACATTACTTTTATAGTATACTGGCCAATTGGCCAAACAAAGGGGGGATCTTTATGCGTTATTTATTTTTAACTCTCTTACTCTTGTTTGCTTCCAGTAGTTATTCACAACCCACAACATTTATGCCACAGAACAATTTAAACCATCAAGACGGTCTTTTTGACAACGGTATGTCCGAAGAAGATTTCAACGCTATCATAGATAGTGTTTTGGAATATTATGGACCTATAGTTGAAAATATGGGGGCCACACTAGTAATTAATAGATTATGGACAGATACCACCGTAAATGCTCAAGCATATAAGCAAGGAAATACATGGTATGTTGACATGTTCGGTGGTCTAGCAAGGCGACCTGAAATCACACATGATGGATTTGCTATGGTTGTTTGTCATGAAGTTGGACACCACCTTGGTGGATTTCCTTTTGTTCAATACCCTATGGCAAATGAAGGACAGGCCGATTATTTTGCCATGCATTCGTGTGCTAAAACAATATGGAAACAAAATGACGAAACTGTTGTTGACACATATTCTAAAAAAATATGTGACGAATATAGTAATGATACCCACTTATGCTACCGAGAAATGAATGCTGGGCAGTCACTAGCAAATCTTCTAGCTGCATTAGAAGGGGGTAAAAAAGTTAACGTACAAACCCCGGATAAAACAATAGTACGAAAAACTAATGATGCACATCCTAAAGCACAATGCCGTTTAGATACATATGTTGCAGGAACACTATGTACTACTACTTGGGATAATACCATTATTCCTAAATCAGAACGTGAATCATCTAATTATCTATGCATAAATCATACTACAGATGGGTATGCTATTCAAGCTAGGCCGAGATGTTGGTTTAAACCAACTTTGTAATATTAATTATGTAAGGGGGATACTATGTTAAGGAAATGTTGTCTTGTATTTTTTTCATTGGGTTTACTATTTGGATGCGGTCAAGCGTATAATATTAATTCCACAGAAAAAGTTTCTAATGGAAAAGATATTTCCGAATCAGAGTATCCCTCAGTAATTTTACTATTCGATCAAACTAAAGGTGCCTTGTGTACTGGTACATTTATATCAGATACTACAGTTTTAACTGCGGCCCATTGTACTATGGGATCGAGTGATATAGATCTAAAAACCGGTAAAGTTAACCATACCCTATATCTTGCAAGAGTAATTGATATCAAACAAAAGAAACTAGAAAAACTAGCTACATCTGTAGCTGTTTATCGTAACCCTAAATGGGATGCAGAATTTAAAAAACAACAAGTAAATAAATATGATTTAGGTGTTGTTGTTTTTCCAAAAGGAACAGCAAAGGGTATAAGTGAATTATCTTCTGTATCCCCTACTCAAAATGATGAACTTACTTTTGTAGGTTACGGGTTAAACTATGTCCCTAAAAATGAAAAAGATATTGATACCAGCAGCGTAGGTAAAAAACGTGTGGGATATAACAATGTTGCGGCATTAAAAGATGGTTTCATCTATTTCCTTGGTAGTGTTAAAACAACTACTGCCGATGGAAGCAAAGCAAATGCTTCGATGGGAGATTCCGGTGGACCCCTTTTCATCAACAACAAGCTATCTGGCGTTACTTCTGGCGGTGGTAGAACAATCTTTGGTGGTAGTGCTTCAGTTTACATTGACCTAAGTTCTGATGTCTCTAATGAGTTCCTAGACCTAATGAAAATTAAGAAATAGCCCAATACAAAATAAACCGATCTGTTGTTATATTAATGATAGATCGGTTTATTTTTTAGGAAATGTAAAATGACAAAAAAAGAACTAGAAAAACAATTAAAAGCGATGGGTGTACAGGTTGTGGCCAATAGCTACGTCAAGAAGTCGGATGTGGTCAAGATTGTTAATAAAAAGATATCTGCAAGTCCACTCGATGCCATAATAGATATGGGTGTGGAATTACAAAAGGAACTAGATAAAGCCATAAAAGATTATGGTGAAAATACCGATCTAAAATCTAGATTAGAAAAAGCTAAGACAAAAGTAGATGACGCTATCACCACATTCTGCCTTGTTCGGAGAACCAAAAAAAGTTGAATCCCATACGATTCGTTGTATGGCCATGTGGGGGATAGTAGGTAACTGCTATTCCCCCATTACATTTATTTTGTAATGTTGTTGTCATATTTACCACCACAACAACCGGCTAAAATCACTTTGAGATCACCACAAAACGAATTGGTTTTTTAGATGCTTTGGGTTTATTTTTTTTTCAATTGATATCTCCCCCCACTTCTTCTTCTCGCCTTACAAAAAATCTCCTAGCCAATTTTACAAACCAAACCACAGTTACTGCTAGTAAACCAACCCCAACCGATCCCACCAGAAAATCCTTGTGGTAGATCCCAAGACCGATCAAACAATAGCTCGTAACTTCAAATGCCCCAAACACCAGTTTTTCTTTCGTTGTCATTTTTATTTCCCTCTTAATTTGAGTTCAAAAGTTTAAGTTTCTTTTCCAGATCTTTTAATTCTTTGAGTTTGTCTTTGATATCATTCTTGATGTCTTTGATATCGCTTTTCACATCACGAATTGAATCTTTCAAGCACTCTGCGGCAGTTTTGTAAACAACCCACCGGCTCTCCACACCCCAATAGGTTCTTTTTCCAACAAGAGGAAACAAATATTTTCCAATTTGAAAACATTTTTGTTTAACTGCTTTGCAGTTTACTTCAATGTATCCAGTAGCAACATACTTTGAAACGGGTTCAACAGTATAACGGGTATCTTGAACTTCGATTCTTCCAGTGTTATCGCATTTAACACAACCACCGAAACAATCGCATTTCTCTCCTCTTTTTCTATTGTCAACAAACCTTTGGGCGATTTTCTCGGAGTTGAATATCTTAGCTAGACGAAGATCTACATCAGTATCAACCCAACTCGAATAAACTTTACTACCTTTGGTGTAAAATTCTTCTTTGTTACCATCTACAAATTTTACGACAAAGCCCTTAAGATTGATTTTTTTATCTGTTTTTTTCCTCATGTTTGCTCCCCTTCTTTGTTATCCCCTCTTTGTTTCCTAATTCCCTTATCGGCATCCGGGGTATAAAACTTTAGGATATTTTAAAAAAAACACCATAAAGTTTGTAACTAATTGATATTAAATATCTTTTATATTGGAACCCATCTCACCGGCTTGATCGCCCAAATTGTTACCAGTAATCGAAGTTTCGGGGTTAAGTCCCAGTTTTCCATTAACATTACTGCCCCAACATTTTATTGTACCTTCAATCATAAGAGCGCAGCTAAATGCACTACCAGCTACAACCTTGGTAACCAATCTATTGGTACCGAGATCAATAAAAGGCAGTATGGTATCATCATACATATTGTTTATAGCACCAACCGATGTCGTATTTCCTTGCCCAAGCTGACCATTTCCATTTTGACCCCAGCATTTGATTTTGTTTTCGGTTGTTGTTACACAAGTATTGTTACCACTTGCATAAACATATGCCGTAGACATATAGGATGGGCCATAATTAACATATGGTCGGTTATTTCCTGTACCATATGAAGCCGCATATCCACGTTGTCCATATGTGTTTAACCCCCAACATTTAACCCCACCATCATTTAAAACGGCACACACATGGGAAAGACCGGCAGATATTTGGGAAACTGTTTTATCCACACCAACTAAAATTGGAGATAAATTTGATAATTGGTTTGATGTTATACCTATATCACCAGTTACACCACCATCCTGACCAAGTTGGTTATTGATATTTGCTCCCCAACATTTCACAGTATGGTCATTAAGAATAGCGCAGCTAAAATCACTACCAAGTGCGATTTGAATAGCTGTTTTACCGCTACCAAATGAAGCTGAAGTGAATACTGGATTAGGATAATCCCCAATATTTATGCTGTTTCCTACTCCTAGTTGACCCCTTGAATTGTGACCCCAACATTTAACATCCCCCGTACTCATTATGGCGCAAGTATGATTGTTTCCCGCAGCTATGTGGGCTACGTTTCCACCCAAATTAACATAAGCCAAACTATCCCCCATAGTTGTTACGGTTGTTGTATTCCCATAGCCAAGCTGGCCATACAGATTATATCCCCAACATTTAACCCCATAATTGTCCAATAATGCACAAGTATGTTGATTCCCAACAGCGAGTTCCCTAACCGTTCTTCCGGTACCCAAATCAATACTAGGCATATCTGCACCAAGTGCAGAGGCATTGGGGCCATAACCAAGTTGACCATCTCCATTACCACCCCAACATTTGGCATGGCCATTATCAATAAAACAACTATCATTTGTACCCACATAAATATCTGTCGCATTGTTTGTGGTCACCGCTTGAATACTAGCCGTAGTACAAGAGGATACGTTACCAGCAGCATCCTTGAATTTAGCCGATACATTTGCCGTACCCCTTGTTGGTGTTATTGTCCATGATTTTTGATAAACAGAATCACCATTTAATGCAGATACCTGTGTTTCCGGTGTATAGTCTTCCCAAACACCATCGGCACAATTATTTGTATTCGAAATTGCTACTGATGTAACTCCCACATCATCCCCTGCATGGAGAAGTAATGTAACATTTCTACTTGATGTAAATGTATCCCCACCATTATTATCCCAAGAAAGTGGTGTTCTCCAATTAACATGGATACTAGCTTGTGTTGGTTCTTGTGTATCCGGTTCTACAACAACAGTTGTTTTTGATACATCTGTACTAATCGTATCCTGCTTTACTGTTTTTGATGTATCGGTGGAAGTAGATGTAGAAGTCGATGTATCCGTAGAAGTCAATACATCTGGTGTTGTTATATCTGTTATAGATGTATCCTTCGTTGTTGTACCCTTTGTAGTAACTGCATCAGTAGTTGTAACAACACCATTTGCCGTAGATTGGGCAGCAGTTTGTTTAGTTTTTTTATCTTGTTGCACCCCACATGAAAAAACCAATGATATTAAAATTAAAAATTTTACCATGTTTGTTCCCCCTTCCTAAGTACCTGATCGGAATAATTGGGTCCAAACTTTAACCTATTTTAAAAAATTCTATAAAAAATTTGCATATTGTTGATTTAACTAATTATTTGTTATATTATGAATGAAAATAAGGAGATTCTTGTTGAAGAAAACATGTGTACATGTCGTAGTTATAGACAACTGGTTCCCCGAATTATGCGAACTAACGCTACCACTTATCCAAAAATGGGCTTGTAACATCGATGCCGATTTTAATTTAATATCAAAATCAAAATTTGAGGGGTGGCCCCCCAACTATGAAAGATTTCAGATTTGGGAAGCCGGTGCTCCATATCAATGGAATATTAATATTGACGCTGATTTTATAGTCCATCCCGATTTAGAGGATGTTACTGATAATGATCCTATGATCGTCCGGGCAGAAGCTATCATGAAAGCCAATCATTTTTTTTACCCCAATACTTATTTTCTACGAGATGGTAGAAATGTTGGTATGGCAGATAATTTTATACTGTCATCAAACTTCACACATGATGTTTGGACCCCGTTAAATATGGCATATGAAGATGCAAAAGAAAATTGCATCCTTTATGATAGGCAAGTAAGTGAATTTGCAATCAGTTTAAATATAGCTCGATTTGGTTTGAAATGTTCAGGTGCTGTAAAAGATAAATCTAAATTACACCACATACAATCAACAGGATCAGGCTGGAATAAAGAAGACGTTATCGCATATGCTAAAAGTAAAATAAAGGAAATGGGTATCAATGCTTAATATAGCACTTATTTGCGGGGAAAATTATGAATCAAATATTTGGCAATGTAATAATGGATGGCACCATTACGGCTTTTGGAAAAAAGCATTAGAAGAACATAGTGATATTAATATTGCATGTTGGTACCCGTGGTCACATTGGAGACAAATGCCAACAACAGGAAACGGTATAGATTTATACTTTTTCCTAGATTTTAGATATGATCTTTGGAAACTTAATGATTTTGATTTCCATCCCAGAATATTATATTGGTGGGATGCATTCCACCATATGTTTTCTCTTGTAGCACAAATACCGTTGGTATTCGATAAGGTGTACAATGCAGAATACATAGATACCGAACATTTAAATATGTGTGGTTTCAAAAATGTTGAATGGCTACCCGGTGCTTTTTACCCTGGTTTATACCGACCACTGGACCTACCTAAAATACATGATTTTGGTTTTGTCGGACAACAAGACGATAATGTCATACGAAAGTCATTAACTAGGAAAAGACAACTCGATATTCTGGCTAAAAGTTTTAAAGGAATCGCTACAAAAGATGTAATAGGACCACCAGTAAATGAAATTTATAATAAGAGTAAAATTTTAGTTGAAAGATCTATATTTGCCAATATAGGTACACGATTATTTGAAACTACAGGTAGCGGTGGTTTCTCTCTTATAAACAGGTACCCTTGTCAAAATGGAATTGATGAATTAGGTATCGATGGTAAGCATTTTGTAACCTATGATGAATCGTTAGATGATCTTATGGACAAGATGAAATATTATCTTGACCATGATGATGAAAGAGAAAAGATAGCCAAAGAAGGTTGTGATCATTTCATAAATAACCATACTTATAAACATAGAATTGATAAAATTATAAAGGATTTTACTAATGGATAGGCAAATTGAAAAAGATAAAACATACAGAATACCACACAAAGATGGCACTGATCTCCTGCAAGTATTAAGTCT
>Ga0209777_10003371_pt1 | contig 19875 bp, 15 predicted proteins | sample FrelakmetHBP12HB_FD_187147 | JGI IMG/M metagenome (GOLD analysis project Ga0209777, IMG submission 187147) | Freshwater lake sediment microbial communities from the University of Notre Dame, USA, for methane emissions studies -HBP12 HB (SPAdes)... | ecosystem: Environmental > Aquatic >...
TCTCGCGCATGGAATTTCCAGGCATGCCTGGGGTCTCTGACTGCGCGGGGTTGATGGATGGCTCGCGATTTTCGTCACCCATGATGTGGCCGTCCGCCTCGCAGAACGGCGTCGGCACCCCGGACGAGATTGATTTCGCAGTTCAATGCCCTGCCTGCCTGTGCCCCTGTCAACGCTTCGCCTGCCACCTTGCGATGACCGACGCATGACTCGGGGTCAGGACGGTTCGGTTGGGATAGAACTCGGGCGCGTCAGCTTGTAGGCGGAGGGTTACCAGTCCCGCCCTTTCGGTTGCGAGATGGGATCTCATTTCCACCATGGCCACGTTTCCCGAGGCCCCCCTATAATCCCGGACGGCCGGATTTCCCAGGTCCGGTTTGAAACCTTGGCATTCCTTCCGTGGACCTTCCCACGTGCGGCGAAGTTTAAGCGCTGGTACGCATACGCCCCGACTTTGGTGGTTGGCCCACAGCCTCGTCTCAATCCTGGCGGGGTTGAATCCCGGCGCTGTGTCCGAGAGCCACACTGGTGTTGAGACCGCCAAGTGTCCTGAGTCCCTTTGCCGCGGCTCCAGCGTAACCGGCGCCGGGGAGGCGTTGCACACCCCCTCGGAGGGCATTGCCCCTCCTTCATTGCTCCTACGGACTCATGCGCCAATCCCATTCCCCTCTTCTCTCCTTCGGTCTTACCTCGTTTGAGAAGTCTTTGCAGGTTGTATCCAGACCCTGCTGCGAGTGGGATCTTCCCGACGTTATCTCTGCGAATCCTTCCTGGGATGCTTGGTCCCCTACCCCGGCGGTACCGCATGGTGCACTTGCCTGTTTCTTCCCCTGCGTCATCGGCCTTCCCCGAGAGTAGAGTGGGTCGGCTTCCCGCGTGGCCCCGCCAACGATTTCCGGCGGGCAAGAATTTCGGGGCTGCAGACATTTCGTTATGTTCAGGCCTCCCAGTTTGCTGGCCCCCCAGATCGTTCCTACCGCTGTGCATACAGCCACAGGGCAGCCGGGGCTTTTACGTCCGAGCAGAACATGCTTCGTTGCCTCCGCATGCATCGGATATGCTTGCCGTCCGAATTCAGGCAATTGACAGCGCGAGGACTTTCACCCCGCCAGATTCGCAGCCTTGTCGGCTGCTCACTACTCCTTTCCTGTAGGACTCTTTCATTCCCTACTGCATGCCGGTTTATCCGGGCGCACTCTGCGTTTATCGGCGGCGATCGGCGGCGAACAGTTGTTCTGGGAGTTTTGAGTTGGCGCGCACATGAGTATTGGCCGCGGATAAACGTGGATTCTTTCGATTCACTGACCGAGCGCGTGCCCGGCGCCGCGTTTGAGGTCTCCAACACCCCCGTGGGCAATCGGCATCCTCGTTTTGCAGGGGCTGGTTTCCATCAACGTTCACACTGTGCCTGCCGTTCACAGGTATGCGTGCCGGGGGTCCCGTTTTTCAACAAGTTGGCCATGGCAGGCAAGATGCAACGAGGACGGCATATGAAAGGCGTGCATATCGCGGTGCTCCTGGCGCTGGCGCCGCTTCTCGGGCAGGCACAGGGGCGGCAGGACCCTGAGGTCGTTAATGTCAACGAGCGGTACACGATCGAGAGCGCTGAAGTCAGCGGCGTGGAACCGGCGCATCTGAGCCGCGGCATCCGCGAGAACGTCCGCTCGCTCACTGGGTGTAAATTCAGCCAGCAGAAACTCGACGAGGTGTCGAAGGTAATCGCCCACGCCTTGCCGGGCCGCACGGTTTCGGTGAAGGTGAGCCGGGGAGAGCATGCCGAGAGCGTGAAGGTGGTCTTCGAGGTGAAGCAGCACGAACAGCGCTTCGACCTCTCCGGCCCGAAAGGAATGTACGAGTCGCGCCAGGGCTGGACCGGCGAGCTGGACGCCAGCGCAAAGGTGCATTCCAATACGTTCACCGTGGGCGTCCTCAGCGACGGGGATACCCTGCTCGAGCGCTACGCCGGCGTGCGGGCGCGCTATGAGAACCGGCACCCGGGCACGGACCGGCTGCGCGCGTCGTTCGAGTTTGACAGCTTTCACAACGTCTGGAACGCCGCCACGCTGGAAGTCGCGGACGGCACACATGAGCTGTACCGCACGCGCCAGAACTTCGAGCCGGAGCTTACCGTCATTCTGGATCGCTCCCTCGTTCTGACAGCGGGGTTCAGTTTCCAGCGCTTTCAATCACAGTTTCCGGCCGCGCACACCGAGGCTTCCAATGCCGTCATAAGTACTCTGCGCTATGATCGGCTCTTGGAGGGTTCGGGCTCCAGCCAGCACCGGGTGGAAGCAGGATACAGCCTGCACGCGGCCACCAGATCTCTTGGGAGCGACTACGAGTACACGCGGCACGGTGCGGAGTTCCGGTATGCGCTCTACCTCGGACCGCACCTGCTCGAAACGCACCTGAACGCCGGCGTCCTGAGCGGCGAGGCGCCCCTCTTCGACCGGTTCATGCTGGGCAATTCGCAGACTTTGCGGGGCTGGAACAAATACGACCTCGCGCCGGCCGGCGGCAATCGAATGGTGCACAACTCACTGGAATACCGCTACCGCGCTTTCGAGGTTTTTTACGACGCCGGCTCGGTGTGGACCAGCGGGCAGCCCGCTATACTGCGGCATTCGGCGGGGGCCGGGCTGCGTTTCGGCGACTTCGCCCTGCTGATTGCGTTCCCTATCCGGAACGGGCGCGCCGAGCCCGTGTTTATGGCCGGCCTCAATCTCTGATGAGCGACCCTCACTTTACGCGCCGGGAGATCCTCTGGCTGTGGCCGGCTTCCGGCGCGTGTCTTTCGCTCTTGTCTGCGCCGGCGGCGCCCAAGGCGCTTGCGCCGCGTCTTTCGGACGGGAAGATCCAGGTGGCTGCCCCCGAACTCCGATTCGTAGCGGGACCGGCGCTGGTCCGCCTGCAGAACGGCGCACCGGCGCCGTTCGCGATTCAGCTCGCGGTGTCGGTGGACCATTTCTCCACCATCGCGCAGCGCGACATCGAGCGCTTCGTGTTCAGCTACGACCTATGGGAGGAGAAGTTCGCGGTGACGAGACTGGGTGCGCCGAGACGGTCCGTGTCGCACCTTGCGCCGCGCGCCGCGGAGGCATGGTGCCTCGAAGAGATGGCCGTGAATCCGCCGGTGATCCCGCCCGAACAGGCGTTCTGGCTGCGCCTCGATGTGCGCGCCGAAAACCCGCGCGAAGAAGGCGCGGTGTCCGAAGGGGACGGGATGAGCCTCACGCGCCTGGTGGAACTGTTCAGCCGTCGCTCGCGCGGTGAGCAGAACCGGTGGAGCGTCGAGGCGGGGCCGTTCCGCATGGCCGAGCTGGCGCGGTCCCCGCGAACCGGAGTTGACCGGTGAGTCTGCGCTTCAGGCTGATCCTGATCTTTCTCGCCGCCACTGTGGCTCCGCTGGCGGCTACGTGGTGGCTCACAACTTCTCTGCTGGAGCAGAGCCTCTCCTATTCCTCCACGGATCAGTTGGACCGCGTTTCGCGGATGCTCGAGCAAACCGCGCGCGAGCTTTACCAGCACACGCGGGAGGAGCTGAGACAAGACGCAGCGGCGCACCGCCTGACGCCCCACGTCTACACACGCGGCGATGGGGCCGGCTGGCCTCCGGATGTGCGCGCATTCGCGGATAGCGGCGAACGGGAGCGGTTCTCCATCTCCGATGACGGCAACAACGTGCTGCAGTATTACGCGCAGGATCCCGATGGCGTCCGGCTGTACTCAAGGCCGCTGGGCGTGGATCTGGCGCGGCTCTCCAACGAATTCCGCCGGGCGCGCGGCACCGTGGACCGGGCGCGCGAGCGCGACCTGCGCCGCGGGTTTGTCTACACGTACCTGGTCGTGGCGGCGTCGGTGTGGCTGCTTTCTTTCGCCGGTCTCATGCTGATGGCCCACCGCTTCAGCGGACCCATCCGGCAGCTCACGGCGGGCCTGGGCCGCCTGGCCGCGGGCGATCTCGGCGTGAGAATCCCCGCCGCGGGCGGCGACGAGGCCGGGCGGGCGGTGGCCGCCTTCAACGAAACCGCGGCGCAACTCGAGACCAACCGCGAAAAACTCGTGTACCTGACGCAGATGGCCAGTTGGCAGTTGCTGGCGCGGAAAATGGCGCACGAGCTGAAGAACTCGCTCACACCCGTCCGGCTCACCATGGAGGAGATCGTGGCGCGGCAGGGCGCGAATCGCGACCCGTTCATCGATCAGGCCGCGCGCATCGTCGTGGACGAGGTGGAGAGCCTGGAGCGCCGCATCCGGGCCTTCTCGCAGTTCGCGACCGAACCCGCCGTGCGGCCCGTGGCGCTGGACGTCCACGCCACGATCGAAGAGCGCTTCGCGTTTCTGAAAACGGGTCATCCGCGGGTGCGGTACGCGTTCCTGCCGGTCGGGGGGAGACTCGTCGCCTTGGCCGATGAGGACCTGCTGCGCGGCATTCTGACGAACCTGCTGGAGAATGCGGCGGACGCGGCCGGACCGGAGGGCGCCGTGCAAGTGGAGGCCGACGCGGACACGGGCTGCATCGTGATCGAGGTTCGCGACTCCGGACCGGGGCTCAGCGCGGAAGCGCGGAGATCCCTCTTCGAACCCTCCATATCGTTCAAGAAAGGCGGCATGGGGCTCGGCCTTTCCATCGCGCGCAAGAACGCGCTGCTGATGGGCGGAGACATCGCTCTGCTGCCGGGCGGCGATGAAGACAGCGAGCTGACCGGCGCGGCGTTCCGCGTAGTGCTGCCTGCCGCCGCGACCTTCAGCGATCAGCTATCCATCTCAGGTGAAGCGGGCGCCTCTATTTCTCCCCAAGAAAAGCTGCCCGAGCACCAGCCGGTAGCTGATCGCTGAGCGCCGCGGCGGCGAACGCCTACTTCGTGAGCGGCGTGAGGACGATGTTCCGGTAATCGACGCGCCCGTGATCGCCTTGCAGGTAGACGGGTCCCGGCTGGGCCTCGTTGGAATCGAGCGCGATAGCCGTCAGCCCCTCGATCTCGCCGTGGTCGATGACCGTCTTTCCGTTCAGCACCACAGTGACCTGCCGGCCCACCAGACGGATGTCAAAGGTCTGCCATTCGTTGGCGGGCTTGCTCGCGTTCACGCCGGGCGGAATGCGGCTGTAGAGCGCGCCGTTGGTGTGCGTGTCAGGCGGCTTGCCGTAGTCCTCGAGCACCTGCACCTCGTAACGCGTGCGCAGGCCGACGCCGCTGTTGCTGTGAGGAGGAACGCGGAATTCGGCGTGGAGCTTGAAGTTCCAGAACTTGCTCGTGGTGATGATGTCCCTGCCCTCGCCGGTGGCCGTGAGCACGCCGTTCGAGGCGGACCAGCCGCGGATCGGGCCGCCGTCTGTCGAGACCCAGCCGGTCAGATCCTTGCCGTTGAAGAGCGTGACGGGCTTGCCCTCGCGCCAGGAACCGTCATCGCGGTCCTTGATCACGGGCGCGCGTACGGCGGTCCACTTCACCGGCGGCTCACTCCCGGACTGGAACGTACCTTCCAGCCCTTCGCCGGCGATGCGCGCGGTGTAAGCGAGTTGCCGCGCAGGCCAGCCGAACTCGAGAACGCCGGTCTTCACGGTGATGCGCTCGATCGTGTTCATGTCGCCGTTGAAGGCGGTGACGAACCGGCCCGCGGGGTGGCCGGTTTCCGCGCCGGTCACTTCGAGCCACCACGCGCCGCCATTGGAGGCGGTGATGTCCCACCGGCCGTTGAATCGCCCGTCCCCGGCGTGAATGAGTGCCGGGAACGCGGCCAAAATCGCGAAGGAAACAAATGTGCGCATAGAGGACCAATGTACAACGGCCCCGGCCGGCGCGGGGTTCCCGCTGCCATTTCGTCTGGCTGACGGCTGACGTTCCGGAGTTTCCAGGATGGACTCCGCTCGATGCTGGAGGTCTGCCGCCTGCCCGGCAAGGCCGGCGGCCTTCCATGCTGGGCTAGAATGGAAGCTCCCATGACCGTACGCGTCTTTGTATCATTCAAAACCACCGTCCTCGATCCTCAGGGGCAGACAATCCGCTCGGCGCTGCACGGCCTCGGCCACGACTCCATTGCGGAGGTCCGGCAAGGCAAGTTCTTCGATATCCGGCTTACGCCGGGCACCGACCGCGCAAGGGCCGAGCAGGAAATGGATCAGATCGCGCGGGACGTTCTGGCAAACCCGGTAATTGAAGAATACCGGGTGGAGTTTCTCGACTAGCCCGCTGTCACGCCCCGGCGCCTCCGAGGGCGACTTGCGTGAGTTCCCTCTCTTGCAGACGTAGCAGCAACCGATAAGTCGGTTGATGCTCGATGTCTTGATTGTGGATGATTCGGCCGCCATCCGGAAGATTCTCCAGCGCGTGCTGCGGCAAGCCGACCTGGCGCTCGGACAGATTTACGAAGCAGGTGATGGCGTCCAAGCCTTGCAGGCTATGGAGAGCAGGCACGTGGACCTCGTGTTCTGCGATATCAACATGCCGAACATGGACGGGCTGCAACTGCTCGGACACATCAAAGGCGCCGAGAAGTGGCGGAAGGTTCCGGTCATTATGGTTACTACGGAGGGTGGGGAGAGCAAGGTGATGGCCGCCGCGAAGCTGGGCGCGGCCGGGTATGTCCGGAAGCCGTTTTCCGCGGAGCAGTTCCGGCAAACGCTGGAGAGCATTCTCGCGGCCTGACCGCGCTTGGGGGCAGGGTTATGCACGGTTACGACCCACAGAAGATTGTTCGCGGCATCATCAACGCGACTCTGGATGTGTTCTCGACAATGATCGGCCTAGAGGCCACGCCCGAGCCGCACTACGAGGAGGCCGCCAGCTCGGGAGCGGTGGACGGAGTGGTGGCGTTGATCGGGCTTGCGGGCAACTGGACCGGGGGCGGGATGGTGCATTGCGACGCGGGCCTGGCACGCACGCTATACGCGCGGTTGCTGATGACGGATTGCCCCGGCGGGGACGGCGTCAACGAGGAAGTGCTCGACGCGGTGGCCGAGATCGCGAACATGATCGTGGGCAACGTCAAAAACGAGGTGGAGCGCGACCTGGGGCCGCTCGGGATGGGCATTCCGAGCGTAGTGTTCGGGCGGAACTTCACGACGCGGCATGCAGGCTCGACCTGGATCGTAGTGCCGTTTGCGTGCGAGGGGGAGCACCTGCTGGTGAAGATCTGCCTGATCAAGCCCGCGCATTCCGCGGGCGTGACGGCGGATGCGGCTGGGCGCGTCAAACGCCTGGCGGCCGTTTAGTCCGCATCTCTCACACGCTGTCTGTTACGACGCACGATCTGCCCATCTCTGCATCGTTGCGCCCGGTCGCCGTCCCCGACGTACTGTTCAAGTACGCCTCCGGGCGGCTCGCGTCGCGCGCCTCGTATCCACGGGCATCTCCTCGGTCTCACGACGAAACCGTGTGAGAGAAGCGGACCAGTCACCGCCCGCCTACAGTTACGAATGAAGCCAGCCGATGGAGCGGTTGAACCCTCATGGACCGCTCGCTCACGCAAGACGAGATCAATGGCCTGTTCCGGTCCAAGCGCGGTCTCGACCAGGAAGAGAGCCGCGTCCTTGCCTACGATTTCCGCCGGCCGGACCGGATTGCGAAAGAACAGCTCCGCGCCGTCCACCTTCTGCATGACGCTTTTGCCCGCACTCTGGCCTCCAGCCTTTCGGCGTACCTGCGCGCTTACGTCATTGCGAACCTGGTCTCGGTAGAACAGCTCTCTTTCGCGGAGTTTTCGCAGTGTCTACCCTCCCCTACCTGCCTGGTGTCGCTCGGGCTCAAACCTTATGAAGGGAATGCGGTGCTCGAGATCGGCTCGACACTGGCCTTTCCGATACTCGAGATGCTCCTGGGCGGCACCGGCAAGACGAGCGCGGCGATTCACCGGGAGCTGACCGAGATCGAGCAGGTAGTGCTGGACGGGCTGTACCGCATTATTCTGCACGACCTCAGGCAGGCGTGGGCAGGCATCACGCCGATTGATTTCACGATCGAGGCGCGGGAAACCGAGCCGCAACTTCTGCAGGTGATGGCGCCGAACGAGGCGGTGGTCGCGATCGGCCTCGAGGTCCGGATGGCCGAAATCTCGGGGATGATCAACATCGGGATGCCCTCGATCATCATCAAGATGCTGCGGCAGAATTTCGAGCAGCAGTGGTCGGTGCGGCGCTCGGAGTCCACGGCCGAGGAGCAGGTGCGCATGTTGAGGTTGGTGCGGCCGGCACAGATTCATTTGGACGCGCGGTTGGAGGGCCCGACGCTCCGGGTGGGCGAGATGGCGAAGCTGGAAGTGAACGACGTCCTGACGTTCGACTACCCGGTGGACCGGCCCGTGGGCCTGCTGGTGAACGGGAAACTGCGCTACCGCGGGCGTCTGGCAACAACGGGCAGGAAGAAGGCGTTCCTGGTGGAAGAGGTGCACAGTCCACTGGGGTAGGCGCGGCGATCGCGCAACGGCGGCTGAGGCGGCGCACGTCCGCCCGCGTTTCTGTCCGCTTCTCCACCGCTATTCCCTGTTTCTGCCGGAAGATTCTGAATCCAGCAGCGCAGGTTACGGTCTCTGCTGCGCGGCAGCGCTCTGGAACGGAGCCACCGAGCGCCTCTATGGAATCTATGCTCGCTCAAGATCGGTCTGGGAGAAATCCTCGCCAGTGAACATCAGAGGCATGCCGGCAACCGACGCGACCGCGTAAGACATGCAGTCCCCGAAATCCAAACCAGCCGGGTGACGTCCCCGTCCAAACCGGAGAAATGCAGCGGCGGCGGCATCCAGGTGCTCTTCGTTAAAGGCGACCAACTCCGCCTCAACGCGCCGCAGAAAAGCGAAGAGTAACGGGCGGGCATCCTGGCCAAGGCGCGCGGTCAACACCATCGCGGTTTCAAGCAGAGTTGGGACGCCGACCACGACGAGTTCGGCTCTCTCGATTACCGCAATCAACCGGTCGTAACCCGGCTCTTTGAGGTGAATGGCGACGATTGCGGAGCTGTCCAGAACCATGCCTCAGTAGCCTTCCGGGCCGTAACCCAGGATCCGGTCCTCCTCTTCGCGAGTGAGCACACGCCCCATTTCCGCCGAAGGGACCAGGGGCCAAATATTCCGTTCCATGTGCTCTCGAAGGCTCCGCCGCGCGCCCCGTTTTCCGCTGCGAGCCTGGAGCCGCGCCCGGCGTTCGAGCAGAGCCCGCCGAATGGTTTCGGTCTTGGTTTCGTGAGCCAGAGCCGCTACCTCGCCGGCCAGCCGCTCAACATCCGGGTTCTTGATGTTCAGTCCCATGGTAGAAAACTACCCACATTCTACCACTCTACCGGGATAATGCTGCAGCGAGCAGGAAAAGTAGTCGCGTTCATCAGCGGCACGGCAGCCCGTTCGCAAACTTCCCCTGACTGTATTTCCCTTTTCTTCAACCACGGCGCCGAGAACGCGCTGGGTCAGTGAATCGCCCCTGCGGACGCCAAAGTCAGCACCGAGGAATGCGAGTTACCGGCCCCGGCCAGCCGGAAGAATGGAGACGGAGTAGCCTGGCGCGGTCTTCTTGGCGGACAGCAACTGATTGCGCAATTATGTCGGGAGCTTTCCGACCACATAGCCCGACTATTCCTGCTTACGCCAGCTTCGGCACTACGAAAGGCGCGCGGTATGGCCGCGAGAACATCGCCGTTGCCTCCTCGTCGCCTGTACAGCAGTAAGATTGAGCGTCGAACTGCAGCGTTCGGCCGAGGCGGTAAGAGATGTTCGCCAGGTGCACGAGCGTGGTCGAAATCGCGCCCTCTTCGATCTCGGCGTTGAGACCGGCGCGCTTCCGGCTGCGGACGGCATCGATGAAGTTGGCGAAGTGATCGCCGTATCCCTTCCGCGCCGGTCCGGGCTCCTGGTTCTCTCCGAGCCAGCTCCTGTAGCTGGAATAGCCGTCGATGGCCAGGTAGCCGCCTGAGCCATAGAACACGTTGCCGATGGTGTTGGGGTAGAACTTGCCGGCGCCGTTACGGTTCTCCGAGATTCCGGCTTCGTGGTTGCTGATCCAGTGGCGGATCTCGACCACCATCATCTTCTTCTTGCCGGGTCCGTCGAACTCGTAAGTGGCCGTGAGGGTGTTCGGCGTCTCCTGGTCGTCGTCGAACATGAAATGGCCGCCCAGGGCGCTGACGCGCGCCGGATACGTGACGCCGAGGCCCCACCTGGCGATGTCGAGCTCATGGCAACCCTGGTTGCCGAGATCGCCGCTGCCGTAATCCCAGAACCAGTGCCAGTTGTAGTGGAACCGGTTACGGGTGAATTCGCGCTTCGGGGCAGGGCCGAGCCAAAGGTCGTAGTCCACGCCGTTGGGCACAGGCTCCACCGGCGCCCGGCCGATGGAATCGCGCCGCCGGAAACACAGCGCCCGGGCCATGTAGATGTCGCCGACCAGGCCGCCGCGCATCCTTTCGACCGCTTCCTGAAGCGCTTCTGAAGAGCGGCTCTGGCTGCCGTGCTGCACGATGCGGTCGTAGCGCCGCGCCGCGGCCACGATCTGGCGGGCTTCATAGATGTTGTGGGTGCAAGGTTTCTCGACGTAGACGTCCTTGCCGGCCTGGCAGCTCCAAACCGTCTGCAATGCGTGCCAGTGGTTGGGCGTCGCAATCGAAACGGCATCGATCGACTTGTCCTCGAGCAGGCGGCGCAGGTCGGAGTGTGCCACCGGGCGCCGCTTCACTCGCGCCTCGACGTAGTTGACCGCCTCTTGCAGAACCGAAAGGTCCACGTCGCACAGAGCCGCGACCTCGACGTTCGGCAGGCCCATGTAAGCGTCCAGGTGTTCCTTCCCGCGGCCGCGCAGTCCGGCGCATGCCACGCGGACGGTGTCGTTCGGGCTCGATCGCGCGACCCGCGCCGACGCGAGCGCGCCGGCTGACGTCATCAGAAAATGCCTGCGGTGCATGGTGGTGTACCGGGCCGAAGCTCCCAACGCCGTGTTCATTCGCGGCTCCTGGTATTACCGGCGCCTTTGCCGCCGGAATAAGTTCTTTTCCTGACGATGCTTACCGCCCTCACGATGACCGCGTTGCTCGCGATCACAGCTCCCTCGTTGACGAAGCCCGAGGAACCTTTCAGGCGAATCTCTTTGATCGGCTTTCCGAATCGTGGATTGACCCATTCATAGGCGAAGAAGGTGATCGGGGCGCCTTTCACTTTGCCTGCTTCGACCGGATCGGCGCGATAACAGTAGCGGCCCTTCTCGCCCTGCCAGCTCCACTCGAGGATGTTTTCCGCGTAGCGGATAGGGATGGTAGTGACGAAGCCGTCTTCGTAGGTCACCTCGTACCAGCCCAGCAGGTCGGCCGTATCCGGAAAGTTGTAGACGTACTCGAAAGCATCCGCATTCGTCGATGGGCGCGCGCAGGCATGCAGGAAAATGACGCTGCTGGGATCGTCGCCGACATCCGCCAGTTTTGCGGAGAGGGGCAGGGAGATGCTGTCTTTCCCCAGCGTCCCCACTGCGACAGCAGCCCGGCCACCGTGCAGACCCGGGTCCGCCAGATCGAACTGGATTCGCCGCAGGCGCGCGCTGCCTGTGGCCATGCTGCCCGGATCGAAACCCGCGATGGGTTCGGGGCCGGCGTTGAAGTGAGTGGCGATCTCGACGGCTGCGATCGGATCGCCCTCGTCGCTCGGAGCGGTCTGCCCGGCAAGGTTGCGCCGGATCGCGGGCGTCAGGTCCTGGACGCGCCGAACGAGTTCCGCTTCCTCCGGCCAGCGGCTCGACCACATGAGACCGGCGCAGCCGGCAAGTTCATAGATGAGGTTTTTCCCGAAGTTGTACTCCGTCGTGGCGGCCCACGAGGCAGGCCCGCCGCCGATGACCCCCGCCAACTCGCTTCGCCGCCCGTAGTTGCGAATCGCGGGTGCGAGGTTCCCATAGACCTGCTGAAAGCCCCACTCTGAAAGCGCCGTGTCATTCTGCGCTCCCAGCCCGCGTTGCACGCCGTCCTGCCAGAACCAATTGACGATCAGGATGTCTTTCGGGATCAGGTCACGCACCTGCTGGGGCGCGAGACCACCCGGCGTCAAATAACGGAAGCCCGTGGGGCTCGTGCTGTGACCCACGCGCTCGCCACGCAGCTCCGGGATGAAGTGGTCGCCGTACATGGCCGTCTTCACGCCCTTGGAAGCAAGGCAGTCATGGATCTTTCGAACATCGGCCGCGAACAGCTCGCGCGGGTCCTTGCCTTTGCAGCGCGCGCACGCGTCCACGGGCATGCGCCACTCGTCGTGCCCAATGTGGATCATCGCCGGCTTCATCACGTCGATGTACTCGTCGAGAACGTCGAAGAGCAGCTTGTATGAGTTCGGATTCGAGGGGCAATAAGTATCCGGCCACTCCGCGTCCTGGATCTCCGCCAGATCCTTGTGCCGGTTAAGCAGATAATAGCTGTGCGTGAGAGACGGGATTTCGGGAATCACTTCGATGTGGTGCCTTGCGGCCCACTGCACCAGGTCCGCCACTTCTTCCTTCTCGAGCACGCCGCCATCGGCCGCATCCCAGTTGGCGGAGTCCTGATTCTCCTGGTGAGGCCCGGACGGGCGCTCGCGCCGGCTATAGGCCAGGTCCTTCGCCAGATCCACTGACCCGGCATTCAGTTCGGGGTGGCGCTCGAATCGCATTCCGGCGTTCATCTCCATAAAGAGCCGGTTGTATTTGTAAAGCGACATGAAGTCGCGCACGAAACGTTTGAAGAACGGTATGTTGTCGGGGCCCGGAAGATAGAGCCGCACGGCGCGAAACGGCATGCGGGGCCAATCGCGCACGCGCACGCCGCGGACCCGCAAGTCTCCGCCGCTCGTTTCGATCAACTGTCGCAGCGATTGCAGGCCGTAGAACGCGCCACTGTCGTCGCTCGCGGCCACCACCACCGCTGAGGCGTTCACTTCGAGAGAATAGCCTTCAGGCCGCGACACGGGCTCGAGATGGTGGCTGGAGCCGTACTCGCGGACGAGCGCGTTGGCTGTGGCGCCCATCACGATCACCGGCTTGTTGCCGGGGATCGAGGCCGCTCTTCGTATCCCGATCGCAAAGCCGTGCCGGCCGGCGAGCTCTGTCTGAAGAAAGCGGGCAAGGAAGAGGTCAGCGGCCGATGCGTCGTTCGGGACCAGGATCTCGGGGTTGCCCGTGAACACGAAGTCCTGCGCCCGGGGGCTGATCTCCTGTGGTTCAGGGAAGATCAGGGTGGGGCTCTGTGTGGCACCGCCCGGTTGAGCGGAGGCGGACAGCACAAGCAGTAGTCCGGTGAGGTGGTTGGCTGCACGCATGTTCGAAACCCACAGACGCTCTACACACAAAGATGGCGGAGGCGCTCGGTCCGGCGGCTTTTTCACTGCCGCCGGTCTCCGCGCCTCCGCGCGGGGGGTAGAGGTTTATCAGCTACGCCCTAGAATTCGAGGCGGAAGCCCAGGCGCATTCGCCGCTCACTGGCGCCTAACGAGTCGTAGGAGTCGCCTTGCATCGACGTGATGTGGCCCACGCCGCCGGAGCTGATGTTCATCTCCGGGTTGCCGAAGTTCGGGTGATTCAGGACGTTCGTCGAGCGCGCCTGGATCTCCAGCTTCACCTTTTCGGTGATGTGGAAGTATTTGTGGAGGCCGAAGTCGAGGTTGAACAAACCGGGGCCGACCACCACACCGCGCGAGCAGTTTCCGTACATCCCTGCCGCCGGAATCGCGAACGCCGCCGGATTGAACCAGTTGTCAGGCGATTGGTTGGAGACGTGCCAGTCGCCCACACGGTCCGCCCGCAGGCCGCTGCCACGGACGTTGGGTTGATCGCCATCATAGGTCGGCGTCAGGAACTGGCCGCTCTGGATCACGCTGACCATGCTGGTCTGCCAGTTGCCCAGAATGCCGTTGACGATCTTGGGCAAGCCGGCGCCGAACTGCTTGCCGCGGCCCACCGGAATGTCCCAGATCAGGTTGCCGACGAACCTCTGCCTGGGCATGAACTTCACGTTGGCCATGTCGCGGGCCCGGTTAAACGGATCCTCGATAGTGGCGTGCTCGCCGTTGTCTCCCACGTCGGACATGTTCTTGGCCAGCGTGTAGCCGGCCTGGAAGGTCAACCCGCTCGAGAAATGCCGCTCGAGGGTGAGGTCGAGCGCATTCATCTTCTGGATTCCGCCGTCACGGTCGTAGTTCACGGTGGCGAAGTCAGGGTAGAAGAAGAGGCCGGCGTTGCTCGGATTGGCGCTAGCCGGAGGAACGTTCAGGTCGGCTTCATAGGGAATCTGGGTCGTGAAGAAACCGCGGTAGCTGGCGCGCGCCACGATGGAGCGGCCCAGGTCGCGCTCAAACGTCAGACTCCACTGCTGAACGCGGTGCGGCTTCAGGTTCGGCGACGTGGACTGAACGCTTTGGGTCCCGGCCTGCTCGGGGCTGCCGCTGAACGGATTCGGGAACTGGAGCAGCGGAACGCCGTTGGTGATGACATTGGTGAAATTCTCCGTCGTGCCAAAGGGGCCGCTGGAGTAAGGCGCCATCAGGATGTCGGTCAGGCCGGCGTAATACAAGCCGTAGCCGCCGCGAAGAACACTTCCCTTGGACAACCGGTACGCGAAGCCGACACGCGGCCCGAAGTTCTTCCAGTCGCCGTTCAGCAGAGAACGGCTCGCGTAGCCCGCCGCTTGTGCGGTGACGATCGGAATCGACTTCGGATACAGCGGGCTGATGAGGGTGTCGATCACGTGCTGGTTCGGCACCACCAGGTTCCCGGTCGCCGGGTCGAAAGCGAACCGCATATCATTTTTGTCAACGGGCGGCATGAAGTATTCCCACCGTAGGCCATAGGTCAAGCTCAGCTTGGGCGAGATGTTCCAGGCGTCCTGAAGGAACACACCGGTATTCGTATAGCGGTTGTAGCGGTTGGGCGCGCGCGAGGCCCGCTTGGTCGAGTACGGAACTCCCAACAGAAAATCGGCGTAGTCGAAGCCGCTGGCGAACCCGTTGAAGTTGAACGTACCGAAGTCGTCCACTTCGTCGGACATCGCCGGCTGCGCGTAGCGGATCAGCAGGCCGGCTTTGATGTTGTGAGCGCCTTTCTGCCAGGTCGCGTTGTCCATCAACTCGTACAACTGGCTCTTGTAGCTGGCCTGGGGACGGGCGTAGATGGAAGTGAAATTCGAGAACGTCACGTGCGGTACACCGGTAAGGTTGGCGCCGTTGGGGTCGATGCCTTCCAGGCCCGCCTGGCTCGCGACCTGCGCGCCGTTGAAAACGCTGGCGTGATCGGAGTAATCGCGCGCAAATGACACTTTCAGCTCGTTGATCAAGGCCGCCGTGAACGTGTGCGTCTCCGACAGGTACGCCTGCCGGCTGTTCCTTATCTGGTGGCGCTTGTAGAGAGGAAGGCTGCCGTTGTTCCAGTCATTGTCGTACAGCACCTGCATGTTGTCGTTGAAGATGCTGGCGCGCCCGGAGAGCGTGTCCTTCTCCCCGAGGCGCTGGTCGCCGCGAATCACCCAGCGGTTCAGGTTCTCGGGCTGTCCGGCGCGTCCCTGCCAGTTCGCGATGTAATTGTCCGCCGGACCCCAGTTTGGATCAAGGAACCCGAACGTCTGTAGCCCCTGCGCCACGGAACTGATCCGCGCCGTAGGGATGATGTTCCCCGCAAACGGCGCCCCATTGGTCGGATCCTTGATTACCGTATTGGGCAACAGGCTGGAGAAGTCGCCTTGTTTCATGGGCGGCGTCGGGACGTTCGCGGCGAAGTCCGTTTGATTCCCGGAGCCGGCCGGGAACGTGGTGTGCTCCCAGGTGAAGTTGAAGAAAGTCCTATTGCGCCCATTGTAGAGCTTGGGTATAAAAACGGGGCCACCCAGGCTTCCGCCGAACTCGTGCCGCTCGGGGCCGCGGCCCTTGCCGCCGAAATAGGCGTTGGCGTCCGTCGCGTAGTTGTGCTCGGTAAGGAAGAGAGTTCCGTGAGGCTGGTTGCCGCCGGATCGGGTCGAGATCATGACCGTCGCGACACCGGGAAATTCGGCGGAGTTGTTGCTCTCGAGAATCTTCATGTCGCTGATCGCCTCGAACCCCTCCTCGGTCAGGGGCCCCGAGTCGCCGCCCCACAGCGTCGAGTTGCTCGAAACCCCATCGACGGTCAAGTTGGTCTGGCTGCCGCGAAGGCCGCCGACGGAATAGTCGCCGTCGTTGGCGTAACTGCCGGAAGTCATGAAGAAGTACTCGATGGTGCTGCGGCGGTTCAGCGGCATATTCACCAACTCCTGCCGCTGCTGGATGCTGGAGAGCTCCGAGTTCTCCGTGTTCAGTGTCGGCGCGGAAACGGTGACCTCGACGGTTTGAACCCCGGCGCCGACCTCGAGACTGGCGTCAAACCGCGAGTTCTGCTGCGCCGTGAGGATGATCTGGCCGCTCTTCTGGTCCTTGAAGCCTGTCGCTGAGACGGTGACTACATAAGTGCCGGGCGCCAGGTCCGAAAATGCGTAGCGGCCTTCATTGTCTGTTGTTGCGGCGCGTTGTGAGCCCTTTGCCAGGTCCGTCACCTCGACCTTCGCGTTCGGGATCACAGCGCCCGTCGGATCCGTCACCACTCCGGTGATGGATCCAAGAAACGATTGAGCAAGACTCAGACTGGCAATCAGTAGGAGTCCGACCAGCGTAATTTGTAGAACCTTGAACATATGCCAACTCCCATTCGCGTTCCGGAGTTCTTTCGCGGTCCCGGAAGACCCTTTAACATTCATCTGAGGCAGGCGTTCAGAGCCCGCCTCCACCCCATAGCTCGATTGCGCTCGAACGTTCGATGCGCAAGTGCGGGCGGCGCCGGAATCCCGGGCGCCACCCTCGACCGGTGTGCCTCCGAATGGAGCAGGCGTCTGCGCTATGCTATCACCCGCAGCTTGGGCCATGAGGGCCTGATTTCGGACCGGCGTGGCTGGAAGCACGACAGTACTTTGGGGCTGATTGCCGACAATCGGAAGTAAAAGGGGGTAATCCGCGTCCGCGTTTACCGTAAAGCTGCGCCGGGAGCTTCCGCTTGCCCCGCGCCGAGCGTCGCCATCCAGACGTTTGACCGCGGCTCCGTCAGCATGAATACCATCCGGCCGGCGCCGACCGAGATCCACGAACCCCAAGGCGAAAGCCGGTTGCTATGAAAATGCTGAACCGAGAAAGGCTTGCCGGCCGGACGCTTGGTTCGAGCGTCAAGCCGCTGGCCCCACAAGCACCGGTAGTCGTCCAGGCGAGAGAAGAAGTAGAGCACATTGCCGTCCGGGGACCACTGAAAAGTTCCCAGGTCGGTGCCCGCCGGGATCGGAACCAGTGCCTCCCGCGGAACAGGCCCGGACGCCAACGGCGCAACGAACGCACCCGGAGGGGAGGAGAACACCAGCGCCAGCCAGTTCCGGTCGGCTGACAGCGTCGCCTGGGACAAGGTTCCAGTGGGATAACTGATCAACTCGACCCGCTTGCCCGCATCGCGATCCCAAAGCTCGATCGCGCGACGCGAGGCTCCCTCCAGCAGCACTTTGTGCCCATCGCGCGACCAGTCAAGGACGCGGCCGCACCCATCACATATCCTCTGAGCAAAAGGCTTTTCCGGCTCAACGGCATAGATGGCCTGTGCAGCGCCGCCCTGGCTTCCATAGACCAGCAGGGATTCATCGCCCGAAATCAGTGGCAGGCGTTCCTGGCGGGGCGTTGCCGCCAGAGGGCTTTCTCGTCCGCTCGCCAAGTCCTTGATCAGAAGTTCCTGTGTCCCCGAGCGGCTCGAAACAAAGGCGACGGCAGCACCCTTCGCCGATATGCGCGGGTGAGTGCGGTCGTCGGTGAGTGATGAGTCGGACGTGAGCTGCTGGGGCGATCCCAAGGCCTCGCCCGTTCTCTGATCGAGCTGCAAGCTGAAAATGTGGGTCAGTTGGTCCTCGCTGGTCAGGACCATCCGGCCCGACGCCGAGCAGCGTGGGAAGGTCTCCGCCGCCGTGCCGGCCGTCAACTGCTCAACACGGCCCGAGAGGCGGAGAGTCTTCATGTTCACCGGCGCCTTCCAGATGCTGGCGGCCTTGCCGCGCCGGAGCGAGAAAACGATGGAGTCTCCGAGCCAGTCTCCGGGCCTGGTGTCTGAGCCTGGTTCCGGAAGTCCCTGAGTGCGTAGTTGTTCGCCCAGGCCGACGCGCGCAGGCGCGCCCCCGGTCCAGTTGACGGAATGCCAGTCATACTGCCGCGCTGCGCTTTCGCCAGAGCGTGCGGCGCCGAGGAAGATGAGGTGCGTGCCGTCCGGCGTCCAGATCGGGCCGGCCAGCGCCTCAACCTCGCCGCCGGCGACCTTCCGCGGTTGCCCTCCCGCCGTGGGGACGACGAAAACGGAGCGGCCTGGGCCCAGATAAGCGATCCATGCGCCATCCGGCGAAAATCGGGGAGCCCAGCCCTCGCCGGCTATCCTCCGCTCTTCTCCACCGAAGACCGGAATCGCATAGATTCCCCCGCCCTGGCGGTGCGACCGAAAAACAACCCAGGTGCCGTCAGGAGAGAAGTCGGGGGAATGGTCGGCGGCCTCGTCGTGCGTGAGCTGCGCAGGCACGCCGCCTTCAATCGGGCGGATCCAAATGTTCAGATCCCCCCGCCCGCGGTCTGAAGAGTACGCCAGCAGCCTGCCGTCCCTGGAGATGGCTGGATTCATCGCGGATCCGGCTTCGAAGGTGAGCTGGGTGAGCGTGATCTTGGGCTCTGGAACCGCGCGGCTGCGCACCCACAGCCACGCAATCAGCGCCGCGAGCGCCACCCCCGCCGCGGCCAGGATCGCAATGCGGCTCAGCCGCCGCCCGGGAGTCGCAGATGAGACAGTCTGCGCCGGGCCCGCCGGGGCTGGTTCCGGACGGGGCGCCCCCGGCAGTTCGGCCTTTTCGCTATCCCGTTCCAGCGGCACGAAATGAGGCCCATATCCGCCCTTCGGGAACTCGATCCGGATTGGATCGGCTGAGCCCCTGCCCCTGTAATAGTCGGCAAGCTTGGCGCGCAGCTTGCCGGCCTGCACCCGCACGATCGGGTCGATACGGGGATCGAAGTTCACGCCCCGGCCGAACACTTCCCGGCCGAGGAGGCTTTCTTTGAGCTGATCGCCACGGCCGTCAAGCGCCTCGGCGACCGTGTACTCAAGGAAGCGGATCAGCGTCGGCGAGTTTACGAAGAGTTCATCGGCAAGAAGTCTTGCAAGTTCACTCCGGACGGCCTCCGCGGCCGGCAAGGGAAGAGAACCCGTTTGTTTTCCGATGTCTCGGTTGGCCATCAAAAAGCTGCCGTCCAGTGTATCTTAAGCCGATTTACGGTAAATCGGGGGATCAAAGATGGTCCCGGGGAGGCACGGGGAGTGACGGAACCCCGATAAGGCGTCCTCTCGCTGGGGACCTGCTGTCGCCACCGTGCGGCACCTATAGAGCTTCGCCTGGCCCCCGCGACGCGCGTGAAGCGGCTGTTTCGCGGGGCGCCGGGTTGAACGGCGTCTTGTGCAAATCCCGAGGCGAGGACGGGCGCGTGTCAAAGACCGACACGGCACGAGCACCGAGCCGCCCTGCGCCAATGCCGATGGCTTTGCCGCCGATAACGCGCAAACCACTGACCACCTAGGCTAGTGCGGCGCAAATAATGCGTGGTTTGCCGGTTTGTGTGGGGCGGCTCCCCTGAGCCGCAACCCGACCCCCAGGTCGCGTTTGGCCGGGTCAGGGGACCCGGCGCGGTTCAGGGGGACCGCCCCACTTAAGGCCCAGGATTAACGCCGCACTGCACTAGTATTACAACGTTAAGTGCTGGGGGCCGCAGACGGGTTCTGCTGGGCACCCGCAATAGGCACAGAAACCCGTCCAGGTGAACAGTACATACTGGATCTCACGTCGCGTCCGTGGCAGGGTCCACCCAGAAGTTTTTTTTAGTGCGGAG
>Ga0209777_10003372_pt1 | contig 19872 bp, 17 predicted proteins | sample FrelakmetHBP12HB_FD_187147 | JGI IMG/M metagenome (GOLD analysis project Ga0209777, IMG submission 187147) | Freshwater lake sediment microbial communities from the University of Notre Dame, USA, for methane emissions studies -HBP12 HB (SPAdes)... | ecosystem: Environmental > Aquatic >...
GGTTCGGATGTTCCTGAAATCCGGTCAACCTGGGCGCGCGGCCCGAAGCATACCCCATCCCTTTAGGGTGGGGTGGCCGCGCGCAGTTTGATCTTTTAATTAATATCAAATTTATTAAATATAGGTCTCCAATAATTACATTCTATTTACTCATTTTTATTATCTCCATGTATCTCGCAGGCACTGCTTCCGATCTCACAGACCCGGCAGACATCCCGTTCGTTATCCAGATGGCGGGTGGCTGTTGCCAGCACACTGGATGAGGCCAGGTTTCCTGCCAGAAATACGGCGGCGGCAATCTGGTCATCCGGAATGCCCAGATTGGAGGCGATGCGAATGTGCAGTTTCAGGCAGTGGCTGCATCTCATGGCCGCCGACACGGCAACCGAGATAAGTTCGATGGTCTTGGCATCCAGAGTAGAGCTTCTTTGGATGGCATTGTTGTGCAACACCTTGGTGATGAGAATCTCGGGACTGTCCTGCATGAACTGAAAAACATAGGGGATCTCGCCGTAAGTGATCTCCACTGCTTTTAAGATATCCGCTGCTGCTTTCTCCTTCCCCTTGACCAAAATGGCGTCCAGATCATCCTCGAAGCTCATGACCTCTCCTTTCCCGGGCCTTAGAAGACAAACCCGGTTTCAGATGCGGACAGTATCCTCACAAGTATATAATCTTTCATCCGCGACGGCTTGATGGTGGCAATCTCGCCTAGCGACACACCCTCGTCGAAGGTTACATCTTTTACTGCATCCTTGTAAGCATCATAGGGCAGCTTCACTCGCACACCAGTCAGATTGAGGGCTATGGGAAGCGGCGAATAGGAGAACTCCACATCCGGCACCTGCTCGCGTACGCTGTCCATGACTCGAGGCGGCGAGGTGGTGAGCGGATCCTTGGCAATGGAGGAGCGCGTCTTGTCCAGGGCTCTGCCTACGGATTCAACGATCCTGTCTAAGGATCCGATCTCTGTAGCCTTGCGGGCCCGGTGCGCCATCCTTCCTACTGTTGAAACATACTCAAAGGCATAGGGAAGGTCTTTGGCCTCTATCTCTGGCCCGCCCGTGACCACCACAGGCACGGTGATGTTTCGGTACAAGCTCTCCTTTTTCTTGATGCACTCCTGGAAGTTGCCGAAGATGAATACGGCGGCATCATGCTCGTTTATCAGAGCGGTTTCATATTCATTGATCTGGGCGATCTCGCGACCGACGCCTCTGGCCAGTCCCAGCATGTTCGTCTTGGAGCCATGGCGGCGCAGGTACTCGGCTATGTCGCAAGCGGAATGAGGCAGATGGTGAATGGCCAATGTCGGTGTTACCACCGCCACCTCCGTTCCGGCCAGCGGCGCTCGCACCAGCTCTCCACGTAGCTCCTTGGCCAGTGCCTGCAAAAGACCCATATCTTCCGTTGGAACCAATATCAAAAGAATGATCTCGGTCTGCGTTACATTCTTTTGCAGGACGTAGCCTCCCAGGTCCTCTACCAGCTCCACGACCAGGTCGTGCTTATACAACCCTCCCGTGAACATCACAGGCTCAAGCATTCTCCATCTCCCGGATCTTTCCTTCGATCTCAGATACCATTTCCGGCGTCAAGCTCTCCTCGGCGGCGATGAAAAAGAAGCTGTCTTTGGTCATTATGTTGCGCCGGTTGCGAAAGCCTTCCGGTGCCACTCTCACCAGGGCATCGGTCAGATCTTGCAGGAACTCTGCCTCCAGGTCCGCAACCATTAGCTCGGAAGGTGACGTATCCGAGGCTATGATCACAATGTCCCTTGCCGGTTGCTCTACCCTCTCCCTTCCGTAGCGCTCACCTAGCACCCGGAGTAGATCAGCCATATGCTCCTCATCATTGATCTTGATCTGATAACCGCCCTGCACCTTCATAACATCGCCCACATCCTTGACGGTGAGTGGCGGAATTCCGGAGCGAAGAAGCCCGTATACCGCGAAGTACGGCTTAAGTATGTCCACGTAAACATAAAGCCTGCCGATGGACCGGATGAGGCCGAGGCCTTGCAAAATGTCCATGATGAGCTCCCGGTACTTCTTAGCCCCGAACTCCTCCTGGCCTGTGACCTCAATCTTGAAGACCTCCATGGGGTCCATCTCAGTCCTCCAGCAGCCCCGAAACGAGCAACGCAGCACCTACTGCCCCAATGTACTGAGCATACTTGGGAACCGTCACCTTGACATGGAGAAGCTCTTCCATGGCTTTGGGTAGTCCTTCAATGAGAGAGGTTCCACCTACCATGATCACCGGCTCCTTAACCTCAACCTCTTGCAGTTGCTGCTCGTAGACCTGCTCGGCCACAGAATGGCAGGCAGCCATGGCTACGTCTTCCGGTTTGCAGCCCAGGGCAAGGCTGTTGACCAGGCTTTGCGTGCCGAAGACTATGCAGTAGCTGTTCATGGCCACATTTTTATAGTCTCCTTTGAGAGCCAGCTTACCTAGCTGTGTGATATCGACACCAAGCCGCTTCGCGGTCAGCTCCAGGAATCTGCCCGAGGCTCCCGCACATATTCCGCCCATGGTAAAGCCACCGGGAATGCCGTCCTGCACTGATATGGCCTTGTTGTCCATGCCGCCGATATCAATAACTGTGGCGGTGCCCTTCTGGGCGTCAGCTAAAAAGACTGCTCCCTTGGAGTTGACGGTTATCTCCTCCTGGATCAGCCTGGCGTTGATATGCTTGCCCACCAAAAAGCGTCCGTAGCCGGTCACGCCAATGGCAGCGATATCATCTTTCGCTACGTTCGCATTCTTCAGGGCAGCTTGCAGAGCATCCTCGGCACTCTTCAAGACCTCATTGGTGGGAACCCAGCCGGTGCCTATCACCTCATTATCCCTCATCACTACCGACTTGGTAGTGGTGGACCCGGAGTCGATTCCTGCCGTTAGGCCCGTCTGCTTCTCACGGGCCAGGAGGCCACGGTACTTGACGGTGGTAACCAGTGCTTCCATCCGAGTAAGGAGCGTCTCTGCCGTCGTTCTCTCTGTGAAGGAGTAGCTCAAGACGGGAATCTTGGAGTGCTCATGAATGAATTTTCTAATCTCCGATCGGATGATGGCAGCCTCAGCGCAGCGAAAGCAGGTCATGACAATAACGGCATCAGCGAGATCGGGATTTTGCACGATTCGAACCGCACGAGCCATGGCCAAGTTGAGGTCCCCCGAGGAGACGGAAACGCCAAAAGTGTTCTCCACGTTGAGAATATCCTCCAAAGATACCTCCGGATAGATGATCTTTGCACCTACCGTTTCCGCGGCGCGATCAATCTCTTTTTGAATGCCGCTGTACTCCGAACCGCAGGAGAGCTGGGCAATGCGAATCACTTTAAACCCTCCAAAAAGGTCCTGATCTTCTGCACAAAGACCTTTGCCTCATCATCGTTTGTTGGATAGGATAAATCGAGCACGGGAATTCCTTTGGTCCTGATGAGCAACCTCACCAGTTCATTGGTTCGAGAGCAGCCCGAACAGCCCGTGAGCCACCCCGGATCTTCTACAATGATCGCAGCCTCTGCCTCCTCAATGATTGGTCCAACCAGAGCCATCCGGCCCCGCACGCCGGAAGGGACATCCACAGCCGCGTAACGTAGCCCCTTCTTCGGCTCTTCGGGAGTGACATTCAAAGGCGGGGATTCGATCCCACTTGCTGTAACGAGGTTACGCACCGCTTCCGAAACCACAAGCGCCTTGTGACCCATCCTCTCCACAAGGTCGTAGAGTATCATGCTGGTGGGAGGATAAACTATAACTTTTGCCATTGATTTACCTCAGGATAAACCATTCTTTAATATCTCTTCCAGCCTCTTGATCGGAAGAGGTTTCTTCTTTTTTGGAATGACCGGAACTATGCCCTCATAGGCCAGCGCCCTGGAGATCATGGGCAGCATCTTGGACTCGGACTCGATCATATAAAAGCCGGGCCTTGCACCTCCACCTCTGCGACCTCGGCAGCGTCGGGGATCACCAGGTGGAAAACCCCGGTCCTTGATGAATATGCCGGCAGGGTCAAGAGCCCGGATCTCTTTTACGAGTGCATTTATCACTTCTTCTTCGCCATTTATGACGACTCCAAAGCAGGTCTCCTTGACTGTGACTATGTATTTCGAACCGTAAATCTTCATGGCGATATCTGAGGGAAGGATATTCGACTCAGAGGATGTAATCACATATTTGGTGACCAACATCATCGCACCTCCTTAATGTAAATCGTCTCCCCTTCCGACACATCTTTCAGCTTCTCCGGCTCCAGTACCCGGCCGATGATGTTCGTCGCCTCGAATTTCTCGCCGGACGGTCCGTAGCGCTTATCATCCACGAGCTTCATTCCCACCAGGCCGATCTTCTTGGAAACCTGGTTGGAAACGGCAATTGACCCAGCCGGTACGGTTCCGGTAGGCTTGTTTTCAGGCAGCAGTTCCTTTAAGTTGACGGCATCAATCTCCGGCTTGAAGAGCAGAGTATTCTCATAGACAAAATAGACCGGCAAGGGGCCCACAGGCCTCTCCTTAAGGCCGGTCACGTGCCGGAAGTAGTCCAGAGTCTTTGGTGCCAGATCATCGTAAAGCTGGACCGAGACCAGGCGGGCGAGCGGGATAGAAAAAATGCGCACCTTTTTGTGCTTTAAAATCGCCATCGTCTCTCCTGGCTCCTGCTTCACCACGACGGCATCTAACCCATCGTATCCTTCCACTTCTGCCTCGATGCCTCGTTCTTGCATCTGAACAAGAGCGTCTTTGAGGCTGCTGCCCATGAGCATGATGCGCTCCGGCGACACACTAAACGTTATCAACTGGCCGGGACCGGCCAGCTTTATCATATCCATTCCAGAAGTGATCCTTGCCACCGCAGAGTGGCCTGGATTCGAGGTTCGGTCCTGCTTGTAGACGAAGATCCTACCTAAACCTCGCCCGCCCGTCCTTACCGTCACAATTCCTTCCAGACGAGGCTCACGATGCTCGAAGACTATTGGCACGGTGAGCAACTGATCGGATGAAATATATGAGCTGGAGACGGAATCGACCTTGAAGGTGCCGTCTCGAGTCAGAGACAGGAAAAATTCCGCGCCTATTGGGGCATCTTCGATCAGCTCTGCCTCAACTTTAGTAAATATCTCCATTCCTTCTTCTAAGGGCGTAGTTAGATCAGTTGTGGCCAGCTTCGATGTTATGTCCTGCCATTCCACAATGGGCTCGATGCCCTGTATTTCGTCGCCTGATTGCAGTCGATCTAGAGTATTTTTGCCGCCCACAATGTGGCCGAGAACCCCACCATTCTTGGGTGTGCCGTAGGCTGCCGTATGCCTCCTCTTTATGAATATGATCTGAGTGTTCTTTCTGTCAAATCCGGCTGCACCAAGCACAACCTCCCAGCGGCTGTATTCCTGGGCATCACGTTCAAAAGAGAGGGTGGAAGCAAATGGCCCGAAGGCTATGCCGTCCGGCGAGGCCCATCTAACTGTTGATCCCGATATTTTGTCTAGGTTCTCGTGCCAGATCCTCTGCAGATCGCCATCAATTAGCTCTATTCTCAGTTTGCCCTTGCTGGTGTTAAGCCAATAGGAGTTGGTTACGCGGCTCTTCTCGCCCCGACCTTTCACTACTCCTACTATTGCGCCATTCGCAGGATTAGCGCCGGCTTTGCCCAGGGCATCCAAAAGCTCTGCTCCGGGCAATAGCTCGATCTCTCTGCCATCGACGAAGACTCTCAAATTAACTCCCCAGCATCTCCTTCTCTTCCTCTTCTGTGATCTTGGCTAAGACTTCGCTGGGAAGACCCATGAAAATCGCCTTCCCGTCACGCATAAGCATGGCTCGGTCGCAGATATTTTTCACGAAGTCCATGTCGTGGCTGACGATGACGAATGTCTCTCCCAGCTCCTGACGGGCATTGAGGATGGACCTGGTAACCTCAATCTTGGTAATGGCATCCATAGTTCCCGTGGGCTCATCCAGGATTACTATTCTCGGCTCTTTTATCAATACCTGTGCCATGGCCACGCGATGCCTCTCTCCCTCTGAAAGCTCGTCCGGCATCTTGGCCAGGACCGCCTCTGCCTGATCCTCCGTGAATCCCACCGTCTCCAGGGTGTGAATGGCCTTTCTCTCCGCCAGCTCGAAGGGCAGGGAGAGGCCAATGGCCTCGGTAAGGTTCTCGATGACGCTTCGAGAGGGGTAAAGGGTATATTCCTGGTGGAGAATGCCGATGTATTTGGTGGCCCGCCCGCGACCATTAGATCCTAGCACGGTCATGTCCACCCAGTCGTCTCCTACTCGCACGAATATGCTGCCGTCGGTAGGTGTGATAATGCCGCTTACCATCTTGGAAAGAGTGGTCTTGCCGCCTCCGGAAACGCCAACCAGGCCAAAGATCTCACCCTCTTTTACTTCCAGGCTGACATTGTCAACGGCCTTCACCACGCCCCGATCGATGCTGATATATCTCTTTGCCAGGCCGTTAGCCTTGATTATAGGCGCTCCCATTTCAACTTCTTCACGCTTGCCAAGCGTTCCAGCCATGGCCAGGAACATAGTCGCGATATCTTTAGGCTTGCCTTCCGCTTTTATCTCTCCGTTATCCAGCAATATGGCTCTATCGGTCAGCTCGACCATGACATCTTCCCAGTGGCTGGTGATGATCAGGGTCATATTGAAGTCCTTTACGGCACGTTTTATGGATTCATGCACAACTTTGGCCGTAGCCGGATCGAGGGTTCCTGTCGGCTCATCCGCCAGGAGAACCATGGGCGACTTGGCGAGCTGGCGGGCCAGGACGACGCGCTGCTTTTCTCCGCCGGACAGCTCTCTGGCCACGTGCATCAGTCTGTGGGACAGGTTTACCTCATCTAAAAGGTCTGCTGCGCGGTGAACGCTCATGGTGTCTCCCTTCTCCTCCACGGCCCGCATGACGTTTGTTATCACACGTTCATCACCATAAAGGGCAAAGGTCCTCTGTAGCATGATAGCGATTCGATTCACAATGTCGCGCCGAAGAGGATCGTTTATATCCAGGGTCACAAAATCGGCTTGCATTGGCCTCAGAAATCCGCCGCACTTGCATCTCTCTCCTACATGGCTGGGCTGCTCTACGTGACGGCATTTCTCACATCTGGCCACGTGGAAGATCACGCTTCCACTCATGCCGGGAAATGACTCCACCCCGCGCAAGACATGCATCAGTACGCTCTTGCCGCAGCCGCTTCTGCCTAAGATTCCTACCGATTCGCCCTCCTCTATAACCAGATTTATATTGCGAAGAGCTACAACATCACCGAATCGAACTGTCAGATCCCGTATCTCGATAAAAGGTGCCAAATCTATCATGCCCCATAATTCTCACTTTAATGTAAGGTTGATCCGCTACCTAATCCAGGCATAATGCTACTTAAGTTTATCCGAAGCTTTGGATGCGTCTTCCCGATAACGATTGTTAAAGGATTCTTAATGAAAAAGATCGGAGCGGCCCAACCGATATTGTCAAGGAATGCCCTTTATTAATCGCTCTTCTTCTTCCTGCTTTTGAAATGCTTTTTTTCTTCTGCTGTAAGTAACAAAGGTAATTACGGCTGCAATCGCGATGGAGCCGAAGAGGGCCGCCAGGGAGATCATAATTGATGAAAATATGCCTTCGACCATCCCTTTTCCTATAGCCAGTACGATTCTTGGCCCTTCTTTTCCTGAATACGAGGCATTAACCTGATAGTCTCCGGCGCGCTCAATCTTAAAGGCCATTATGGACCGGCCGCTGCGACTGCCCAGACTGTAGGTGAAGCTACCTTTTGCCGGATAGGTGGTCAGATCGAGGCCTGTGGCTTTTTCCCGCACATGAACCTCCAGACCAGATATTTGCTCGCCTGTGCTGTAGAACTTGCCGTCCAGGTAGCTATTGTTCTCGTAGAAGATGATGTATTCGCCCGGCTCTCTGAGAAACAGGTCCGCACCTCCGGGTGCTGCAATTTGCAAGAGGCCACTTTCAGCGTCAGTTATGCCGGAGTAGATGGACAGGGCAAATGCGGCAAATCCTAATACTATTATCAGCACGGCCAGGCCATAATACCAAATGCCTGGCTGAACATTATTGCTATTTTTCATTGAGAGAGACTCCATTTGTTTATGTAAGAAGGCACATCGAATTTGCTCTTTGCGCCCTTGTAGTTCATGTAGCGCACCTTGCCAAAGATTGCCCTTTCCTTCCAGGCTCGATCGTGAACGCCGCCCAGGCTCCAGGCAATTCCCGCATAGCCGTTTGCATCTCTGCCATCCAGCTCATACCGGTCGTTCAAGTAGACGGCGGCCCGCAGCGCCGCCCCGGGTGACGCCGTCCACTCCAGGATCTTTTTGGCCCAGTACATCCTCATGTAGCCATGCATCTTTCCGGTTTGGAGCATCTCCTGCATGGCGGCATTCCAAAGGTCGTCATGGGTGCGGGCCTTCTCCAGTTCTGGTAGAGTATAGAGGTATTCTCTTCGGTCCTTTTCATGCTCATCTAAGCTCTTTATTGCCCAGGCAGGATAGCCCCGTATATCATCGTAATGCTGATTGTAGTAGCAGTAGTTGTCCGACAATTCCTTTCGCACTATCAGTTCCTCTAAAAATGCGCCCGCATCTTTCATGCCCTTCAAAACCTCCAGGGCGATGCGTTGTGCTGAGATCTGGCCGAAGTGCAGATAGGGAGAAAGGCCGGACTGGCCATCAATATTAGGATCATTTCTATCCCTCTCATAGCCGGTCAGCTTATGCTCCAGGAAATGGCGAAGCTGCTTCATGGCTGCCGCCTCTCCCGGCCCGAGCCATTTTGCTTCTGGCGCAGCATCTGCATCGAAATATGCATCTAAATTGAGGCATCCTTTCGCAGCAGCCCAATCATTCTCGATAGCGTCTTTCCCGGTGGGCGAATTTCTTTCCTGGCTCTTTTGCAAGGCCGGGAATTCATCTAGAAATTCAAAGAGAAGGCGGTTCACCTTGGGACGGAAGCTGTAGGCAGCCCACTCCTGTTTGGGGGAGGCAAACCAGCAAGGAATGATATTGTGGGCATCTACCTCGTAAAAGGGAATTTCCATCTCAGCGGCGAGTGCAGCCTTCCATTCCCTATTCAGGCGCAAGGGGGAAAAGTCAGAGACCAGGGCCGCTCCTCGGATCTCACTAAGCAGATGCGGGATCTCTTTGCCGGGATCGCCCAGGAGAAGGAAAAAGGGGATCTTCAGGGCCTGCAGGTTCTTTTCCACCTCTTTTAGGCCTTGCAGCAGAAAACGGTACTGTCTGCCGCTCGCACCCATAAACTGGGGAACCAGGCAGAAGGCCACTGCTGGATATGAGTCGTGCTTCTGGGCCAGCTCCCGGGCATAGAGCAGAGCCCAGTTGTCGTTAACACGCTGCTCGCGGCTCATCCAGTAGATCACAGGGCCTTTCTTTTGCTCTTCTTTCGTCAAGACTTTTACCCTTTTGAGATTGATGGGCATAACTAATGATTACTGTTGCTATTACTATTTAAAGGACTATTTTAAAAGATTAAGGCTAACGACGTTTCAACCACAAAGCTCACCTGAGAAAAGTTGGGCAACCCGGATGGAGAAGCTCATATCGCCGTTGGTGCCTATGCTTGGTCGCAAGGTGTTGGTATTTCTGCACTAATTTTGAAAGATATAATCCTCCAATAGATCTATCAATCAGAACAATTCATAAGTGCTAATCATGGGCAGTGACATCATCGACCACAGAGAGGTTCTGGAAGCGTTGCGAGAAGCAAAGCAGTCAGCCCAGGACAGCCAGGCCCAGTACGAGCAGGTCGTATCGATGATATCCGATATCGTCTGGCGCTATGATGTCAATAGCAAAGGTAAGCCTGTCGGCTCCTACATCTCGCCGGTGGCGGACAGGATGCTGGGGTTGCCGGACGGCACCATCGGAAACAGCTTTGACAAATATTTCTCCTATGTTCATCCCGATGACCTGCCGGATGTGCAGAAGATAATTTTCGAAGGTTTAGGAACGATTGGAAAAGAAAAAACCGCAGAATACCGTATGCGAAAGGCGGACGGCACGACGCTTTGGGTTCGTTCCAAGGGCTCGGCTTATTCCCAGCCTGAGGGACGGGTCGGCATCTTTGGCACCACAAGTGATATCACTGAACGCAAGCGAACCGAAGAAGCACTGCGAAACTCTGAGGAGATATACCGCATGCTTGTGGAAAACGCTAACGAAACCATCTTCGTTGCTCAAGACGGCATGCTTAAATTCGTCAATCGCACGGGTGGCAGGATAACCGGCTATTCGGAGCAGGAACTCACATCAAGGCCCTTTATCGAATTCATCCACCCGGAAGACCGGGACAAGGTGGTACAGCGCTATCTATTGGGTTTAAAAGGAGATCTTTACAAATCCAGATTTTCGTTCCGGTTGATAACTAAAAATGGAAGCATCCGGTGGGTGGAGATCGATGCGGTCTTGATTGACTGGAACGGAAGACCGGCCATTTTGAACTATCTTAGCGACATAACTGAGCGCAAACGGATGGAGGAAGCGCTCAAGATAAGCGAGGAAAAATTTTCATCCGCATTTCGCTGCGCATCTTATGCAATCGCCATTACCAAAGTATCTGATGGAAGAATCATCGAAGTTAATGATGGTTTTCTTGCCATCACCGGATATTCTTTCCATGATGTAGCAGGCAAGACTACAGTTGAGTTGAATCTTTGGGAGAATGAAAGTGATAGAAATTATATTATATCAGAATTATTGAACGGGAAAAAAATTGAGGGAATGGAATTATCCTTCCGAAAAAAATCAGGCGATATCGTTTACGGATTGTTCTCGGCTGAGATAATCATTATTCAAAATGAAAAATGTGTACTCTCCAGCATTACCGATATCACCGAGCGCAAGCTTGTGGAGGAGGGGCGACTGGAGAGCGAAAAGAGATTCAGAGCCGTCTTTGAGACCGCTATCGATTCCATCTTCATAAAGGATGCCCTCTTAAGGTACATTCAAGCCAATGCCGCAATGGAAAGGCTTTTTGGCCTTCCTTCCTCAGAGATAATCGGCAAAACAGATGATGATTTATTCGGCAAAGAAGCAGGAGCGCATGTCCGGGAGATGGATCTCAGGGTTCTGGCGGGCGAGATCATTGAAGAGGAGCACACAAAGCCGGTAAATGGCGTTTTCCATGCCTTCCATGTCATCAAATCTCCCATGCGTGAAAGCGATGGAGAGATCACTGGGCTGTGCGGGATCGCTCGAGATATTACAGATCGCAAACATGCAGAAGAAGAACTTAAAAGGGCCAGGGATGCCGCAGAAGATGCCGCCCGCGCTAAGAGCGAATTCCTGGCCAACATGAGCCACGAGATTCGTACCCCCTTGAACGGCGTCATCGGCATGATTGGATTACTGCTGGATATGGATTTGAATGCCGAGCAGCTTGAATATGCACAAATCGCTCGTTTCAGCGGCGAAATTCTATTGTCTCTTATAAACGACATCCTGGATTTCTCCAAGATCGAAGCCCGCAAACTGGAACTGGAAAAGCTGGACTTTGATCTGCGCTCGATGCTTGATGAGACGACAGACCTCCTGGCCATCGGAGCTCACGAGAAAGGGCTGGAGCTGGTCGGCATGGTGGACCCCACGGTGCCGTCGCGGCTGAGGGGCGATCCCGGAAGGCTGCGCCAGATTCTAGTCAACCTGGGAAGCAATGCCGTGAAGTTTACAGAGAAGGGCGAGATAATGATTCGCGCCTGCCTGGAGAACGAAGACAAAAATAGTGCCACAATTCGCTTCTCGGTAAGCGATACCGGTATAGGCATCCCGGCAAATCGGCAAGATATTCTCTTCTCACCATTCTCTCAGGTGGACGGTTCGACAACACGCAAATATGGCGGAACCGGTCTTGGTCTGGCCATATCCCGGCAGCTCGCCGAGCTGATGGGAGGCAAGATCGGATTGGAAAGCAAGGAGGGTGAGGGCTCTACATTCTGGTTCACCGCCATGTTCGAGAAACAGCTAGCCCATTTGGAATCTGCCAAAGAGCTTTCTGGAATTGAGAGAAGAGGAGCGAAAGACCAAAGCGCAGTAGAGCCTGTTTTTCCCCAATCAGTCAAAAGAAAATTGCGCATCCTGGTAGCGGAGGATAATCCCGTAAACCAGAAAGTGGCACAGGCTATGCTGAAAAGGATGGGGCTGCAAGCAGATGTTGTGGCCAATGGTCTGGAGGCCGTCAATGCACTCCAGACCATTCCCTACGACCTGGTGCTGATGGACTGCCAGATGCCTGAAATGGACGGTTTCGAGGCGACAAACAAGATCCGCCGCAAAGTATCGAAGGCACTAAATCCATGCATTCCTATCATTGCCATGACGGCTCTAGCCATGGAAAGCGATAGGGAGAAGTGCATTCAGGCCGGAATGAACGATTTCATCGCCAAGCCGGTCCAACAAAGAGAACTGGCGGAAATTCTCGCCAGGTGGCTGACAATAATTGGGTTGCCTTCAAGATGAAGATTTTTATCAACCCAAGAAATAAAAAATATCATGCAAATATCTTCCGAAAGACCTATATTTAGAATGACCATTAGTTGCGATTTATGGGTAACGGCATCGCTGATCGGGTGCAAGCCAGAGAATCTATTCGGGAAGAAAAGCATTTTGCAGAAGTAGGCAGAGACCTTGGCAACGTCACTTCCGAAGAAACACTCCAGGAATCGGAGCGACCGCTGGCCAATATCATCGATTTCCTGCCCGATGCCACATTTGCGGTGAACCTGGATGGAAAGGTCATCGCCTGGAATCGAGCGATTGTGGAGATGACAGGCATACCGAAAGAGGAAATGATGGGCAGATGCGGTTATGCCTATGCAGTACCATTCTTCGGTGAAGCCCGACCTATCCTCATCGATCTTATCTTTCAGAGCATGCCAGAAATGGAGAAGAAATATCTCTCGATTACGCGAAAAGGCAATCAATTGATTGCCGAGGCCTTCGCTCCCATGCTCAACCAGGGTAAGGGTGCCTACCTCTGGGGCATCGTCTCTCCTCTTTGCGACAGCTTTGGCAATACCGTGGGAGCAATTCAGTCGATTCGTGATATCACAGAACGTAAAGCTGCGGAGAAGGCGCAACTGGAAAGCGAGGAGCAGCTGCGTACCCTTTTCGAGAGCACTCAGGACGCATTGATGACACTCTCCCCGCCTTCCTGGAGGTTCACCTCCGGCAACCCGGCTGCCATGAAGATATTTGGAGCAAGAGACATGATGCATCTCACATCATTAGGTCCCAGGGATCTGTCCCCTTATTACCAGCCGGATGGGCTGATCTCCACCGATAAATTAAGAGATATGATCGAGATCACCATGCAAAATGGCTCACACTACTTCGAATGGATATTCATGCGGCTAAACGGCGAGGAGTTTGCATCTACCGTTCTGCTCACCCGCATGCTTTTGCATGGTGAAACATTAATACAGGCCAACCTCCGTGACATTTCTGAACAAAAATTGGCTGAGAAGTCGCTGCAGGGAAGCGAGAGACGTCTCATGCGTGCCGAGGAAATAGCCCGTTTTGGTCACTGGGAACTTTCTTTGCAGGAAAAAAAGATGCGAGCTTCAAAGGGGGCAAAGCGCATTTATGGACTGGAGGGTGAGGAATGGCCTCTGAAGGATGTGAAGAGAATTTCCCTGCCGGAATACCGCGCTCGCCTCCACAAAGCACTGCAAGATTTGATTCTGAAAGGAATACCCTATGATGTGGAATTCAAAATTTGCAGACCATCAGATGGACAGATCCTTGATATTCATTCGCTAGCCGAATACAATCCCGAGAAAAGAACGGTATTTGGCGTTATAAAAGATGTCACTTTGCGAAGGAAAGCTGAGGAAGCATTGCGGGAGAGCGAACTAAGACTAAGGACCATTTTTGAGACATCCACAGCTGGAATAATCATAGTTGATCCTAATGGGAGAATCATACAGGCCAACCAGAGAATGGCCGAACTGTTTGCCTGCCCGCTGGAGACAATGATCGGCAGTAAGTATCCCTCTTTTGTTCATCCGTTTGAACGCTCGGAGGGAACAAATCGCATGCAAGCATTGATGGAAAATAAAATCGATACCGTCTCTACAGAGCGGCATTATCTGCGTAGGGATGGAGGCGATTTATGGGGATTTATAAGCGGGCGACGGATGGTGGGATCGAATGGAGAGTTCATTGGCTTACTGGGTATCATATTTGATATAACCGATCGCAGGAATGCCGAGTTTGCGCTGAGAGCATCGGAGCAAGAGAAGGCGGCAATATTGAGCGGCTTGAAGCATGTTGCTGTGGAGTACCTGGATCCTTGCATGCGTATCATCTGGGTCAACGAGGCAGTGCAGTTGTCCCTCGGATTATCGATGGACGAACTGAAGGGAAAGTACTGTTTCGAGATCCTCCAGGGCCTAAAGGAGCCATGTTCCGGATGCACGGCATTGAAGGCCGGGGCTACAGGGCATTTTCAGGAAGGTGAGGTTGTGACCCCAGACGGCAAGACCTGGCTGTCTAGAAGCTCGATCGTCAAGGATGCAGATGGCCGTGTCCAGGGTATAGTTCATGTGGCTATGAATATCACCGAGCGCAAGCTGACAGAGGAAGAGATTAAGGCAAATCTTGAGGAGTTAAAGAGATCCAAGACGCAGATTCAACAATCAAATTCGCTGCTTGCGGCAATCATGGCAAGCCCCAATAATATTGTCGTTTTCGCGTTGGATAAGGACTACAGATATCTGGCATTTAATCAAAATCATAAAAATACTATGTTGGCCATTTGGGGAGTTGATATCAAAATTGGGGCAAATATGCTTGATTACATTACAGATCCCGCTGACCGCAATAAAGCAAAGCGCAACTTTGATCGAGCCCTGGCAGGCGAGCACCTGGTTATTGTTGAAGCATATGGAGACAACGATCTGCAGCGCCGCTATTATGAGGACCATTACGGCCCCATCCGGGGAGAAGACAATTCCTTCATCGGACTAACGGTATTTCTGTTCGATATTACTGAGCGAAAAATCATGGAGGAAGAGCTGCAACAAACCAATCACGATCTGGAAATTGCCATTGAACAGTCCAATGAATTGGCCAAGCAAGCTCGGCAGGCCAACGCTGCCAAGAGCGAATTCCTGGCCAATATGAGCCATGAGATCCGCACTCCTTTGAACGGCGTCATTGGCATGACCGGACTGTTGCAGGATATGGATTTGAATGCTGAGCAGCATGAATATGCACAAATTGCCCATATCAGCGGCGAGATGCTTCTATCTCTCATTAACGACATCCTGGACTTCTCCAAGATTGAAGCCCGCAAACTGGAAATGGAAATGCTGGACTTCGATCTGCGCTCCATGTTGAAAGATACTGCCGATCTCCTGGCTCTTGGTGTCCAGGAGAAAGGGCTGGAGCTGGTATGCCTGGTGGAACCAAAAGTTCCGTCGTTCCTGCACGGAGATCCAGGAAGGCTGCGCCAGATTTTAGTCAACCTGGGAAGCAATGCCGTGAAGTTTACCAGGAAGGGCGAGATAGTGATTCGCGCCAGCCTGGAAAGCGAAGACGAACGAAAAGTCACAATTCGCTTCTCTGTCCGGGATACAGGCATCGGCATCCCGGCAAATCGGCAAGATATTCTCTTCTCACCATTCTCTCAGGTAGACGGTTCGACAACACGCAAATACGGCGGAACCGGTCTGGGTCTGGCCATATCCCGGCAGCTCGCCGAGATGATGGGTGGCATGATCGGCGTGGAAAGCAAGGAAGGCATAGGCTCAACCTTCTGGTTTACGGCCGTGTTCGAGAAGCAGCCGCTAAGGCCCGGATCGACAGAGGGGCTTGCTGAAATTGAGGGAGAGGGTGCAATAGATCACATCGCCAAGAGGCCTGCTATATCCCGATCGCTCAAACGCAAAATACGCATTCTGGTGGCGGAGGATAATCCAGTAAACCAGAAAGTTGCCCAGGCAATGCTCCGAATGATGGGGCTGCAAGCAGATGTTGTGGCCAATGGTCTAGAGGCCGTCAATGCGCTCCAGACCACTCCCTACGACCTGGTGCTGATGGACTGCCAAATGCCTGAGATGGACGGTTACGAGGCCACACGCATAATTCGCCAGCAAGGATCGAAGGCACTCAATCCAGGCATTCCTATCATTGCCATGACGGCTCTCGCCATGCAAGGTGATCGGGAGAAGTGTATTCAATCCGGAATGAACGATTTCATTGCTAAGCCGGTTAAGCGAAGAGAACTGGCGGAAATGCTCGTCAGTTGGCTGGATTTGACGATGAGCAACAACTTGCCGCCTGAGTTAATCTAAATCCAAGAGGAACGCCGAGCCGGTTTTGCATGAACAAGATAGGAAAGGGGGGACAGCGACCGATCAAGATCGTTCTTCTGTCCCGTTATGCCTGCTACCTGGCTATCCAGAACGCCGATCCCAAAAAGGAAATCGTAGCGCATGGCCAAACCTATTTCGCCATCCAGACGCAGCGGCAGGAATTGGCTGACGAGCATATCGAGGAGGAACGACGGTACTACTACGTGAAGAGATGCGCCGCCATAACGTCCAGTTAGCCGATGTGGCCATAATTTCCACCAATCTCCCTGAATATAACCGCAACATCTGAATTATAATTAATGTATATTTAGTATGAAATATAATAAAATATTAATAGTTAAAGCTCAATAAGTGTTAATGCAATGAAATGGGAGGAGTGAGCTGATGTTTGTGCCGGAAAGGAAGAGCTTGATATGGACACTTTTATTGGCAAGCATAATCGTGATGGTAAGTCCAGCAAGCGGTTCGGACTATCCTTTCGGCAGCAAAGTCTTGCCGAATCAATCTGATATAGGCAGACCCCTTTTTCCTCTTCCGGCTGAGACAACTATGGCCTTTTGGGATATCGGAACTCCCGGATATGATGAAGGAGACCCGGTTTATCTGCACATCGGGCCTTCTGCCAGCGGCACAACCAATGCCAATGACGTAAGACTGACTTTCTTAGATGATCAGGCTGCCGGATCAAAGGTGACATATCATGATTATGATATGAATAAGCCGATAAAGCAGCTGCCTTCGATAATCAGCTTTCTGGATCTTCATGGCAGTCGCGCATATGATCTCAATGATCCAGTTTACCTGCACCATTTCCGTAATGATGATTATTCTTATCGTGACGATTCTGAGAATTCAGCTAATATGATGACAGGCTTTAGCGAGCGCCTTCCCTACAGAGGCAGAGAGATCTCTTCACCGGGATTAGGCATTGCCCTATTTACAGATAATTATAAATTGTTTATTTCAGATAAAATCCTCGATAAAAGACCAAGGAAAGTCGGCGAAATGCGGGGACTGGCCATTGAAGTGGTTCGCGGCTTAAAGGCAGACTATTATCACGTTCTTGGAACCTGGCTCATCAAGATTCACATCCCTAAAAAGGTAGCTGATGGCTCCAGCCGGGATGATGAATCTGCTGGTAGTAGGTGGGAAGATCCTTCTGCCCAGTTTATCCAAACTAATGATGTCAGAATAAGCTCAATGGGTGAGCTGATCGCAGGGACAAAGGTTACAAATTTTGACGCGGATCAAAATAAATTGGTATCTTGGCCACCCTTGGCGAGTTTCCTTGGACCTGCCATAGATACTACAAAGATGGGCTTCTTCGATGTAAACGGCAACGGAGTCTATGACTACGAAGACGACCTATACTTGAATGTGCCTGCTGGTGTGTCGAAGGGCCTTGTCACGGTAAATAATGTGCGACTCTCTGGGCCAATCCTGTGAAAGTCAAACGGCGGCGGCGCACCAACGCAGCAAGCTGCGGGGGCATCCGAGGCGCAGCCGCATGAAAACTTTGCGCATCCTTTGTGCCTTCGTGCCTTTGTGGTTCGGTCCGTTCCTGCGGGATCCACCGTGGGTTTGCCGGGAAGAATTGCATAGCCCGAGTGCCCAGCCACAGGAACGGATCTGAACTATGCCCATCTGCCCGATCCCATGCTACGCGTGGTCAGAAGGCAGCTCGACCGGCAAAATCGAGGCGAAAGCTTAGATATGGCTGCCGTCACAAAACGGTTTATTCTGCGATCTTCCGCACCTGCAGAGGGTGACGCGGTTTCGGATTTCGTACAGTTTGCCGTTCGCTGATTCGATGGGTATGCCTCCTCGTACCCAGAGCGGCCCGTGCTCACCCCTTGGCGGGTATTCGATAACGACAATGGACTTATCCAATTCGGGCTCTATCGCCTTCCCGCTCTCATTGTCCTTGATCACCAGCCGACCCGAGGGGCAGTTGCATGCTTCTTCTATGGCAATCTCCCTAGCTTCCTGGTTTTCTGGATGCTTTACCAGATTCCAGATCCCACCGGCTCGCATGCAGAACCTGGCATGGACGCAAAGATGCTCATTATCGGCCAATGTCAGCGCAGGACCATGGATCAATTTTGCCGTATTGTCAAAGGGCACATGGTCTCCTGCCTCGGTCCCTTCAAAGGAGATCTTTGCATGAGTCCCATCGCAGAAGGGTTTATTCTTCGAGTGGCCGCACCGACAGAGTGCATACTTTTCCTGCAAGGGGTATCTCTTAACTTCCCGCCAGGTACGGCAGTAGCCCTCATCATCGTTGCAGATCTCCGAGGTAGTGAGGGGGACAATGCCAGTCACGATATATGGACCATTCTTGGTTACAGTTATCTTCATTTCGGTCATAATTTTCGTTTCCTGTAAATTTCTAATTTATGGAAATATTTCAAATCCCCTGGGGAACTTGAAGCTTCTTTGTCCCAGCACTCTATCCGCCGCCTCTAAATTACCCTTGTCATTTCCGGCAGCTTTGACTTTGTTCAATACATTGTCCGAGGACTCCTCCTCTTCCACCTGCTCCTTGATGTACCACTGCAGGAACTCTTTCGTCGCCTCGTCCAATTCCTCCTCTGCCACCTTGACGAGGGTTTGAATGAGCCCGGTCACCACACGCTCGTGATCCCAAACATGCTGGAAGGCCTGTAGTGGTGAGGGCCAGGTGAACTGGGGTGCCTCCACGGCCAGCATCTTAGCTCTGCCGCCTCTTCCGGCCACGTAGTCGAGCATCTTCATGGTATGAACCAGCTCTTCGCCGGCCTGTAGTCTCATCCAATGGGCAAAGCCCTTCATATTTATAGACTCGAAATGATAGGACATGGAGAGATAGAGATAGGAGGAGTACAATTCTCTATTCGCCTGAACATTCAAAGCTTCATTCATCTTTTCGCTTAGCATATCTAATTCGCCTTCTCAAATTGCTCTTTGCCTACGCCGCATTCCGGACAAATCCAATCATCGGGAAGGTCCTCGAATGCCGTTCCTGGAGCGATGCCGGTGGTGGAATCTCCCTTTTCCGGATCGTAGATATATCCACATACCGTACAAACATACTTATCCATTTTTTCCTCACCTTCTAAATGAAATTTTTCAGCAGCGTACCTATTTTGCTGTCTCTTTCCGATAAATTCTGCCTATATTCTGGAAATGATTGATCAAAACGCTCTGCCTCAATCTGGTAGAACTTGCCCAGTGGAATAGGAACCTCGGAGCGATTGTAGTTCCAGGAGCGAATGATCTTTTGCGCCTCCTCGAAGCTTGAGGCATCGTTCCCCTGCACGGTATAGGCCCACTTATTGTAACTCTCATACAGATTGTTGTAAGAGACGCAGACCTGGAGAACATCCACAAAGGAGAAGCCCTTGTGCAATATCGCTTCCTTAAAGAGCTTCTGGAGCTGCTCAATGCCGTGCGTGTAGCCCCGGGCAATATAAGACGCTCCAGAAACCAGCATCATCTCGAGCGGGTTCAAAGGATGTTCGCTTGTGAGA
>Ga0209777_10003373_pt1 | contig 19870 bp, 11 predicted proteins | sample FrelakmetHBP12HB_FD_187147 | JGI IMG/M metagenome (GOLD analysis project Ga0209777, IMG submission 187147) | Freshwater lake sediment microbial communities from the University of Notre Dame, USA, for methane emissions studies -HBP12 HB (SPAdes)... | ecosystem: Environmental > Aquatic >...
ACGTTCCGGTTCAACCGCCGTACCTCGCGCAGCCGGGGGAAGCTGTTCTACCGTTTGCTGCAGCAGGCCGTGGCCGTCGATCCGGTTCCCTACAGCAAGATCGTGCAGCACGCCCGCGGACTTCGACCCCCAACCAGTAGTATGTAGTGGAGCGAAGGGGATATCCCCTTTGGGGAATAAGCAGATTATTCTGCCTTTGCAATCAGCTCAGAACAAGGAAACTCGTCTCGGGGTTCGCGTCGAAAGCCTGCAAATCGGCGACATGGTCCTGAAGGATTCGTAGTATTTGTTGTGTCGAGCAATTGCCAACGCGCAGCCAGATCACCTTGGGCGGGTGCCCGTGTAGAAAACTGAGCTGGTGAAAATCGGCATCCTTCGAGAGAATGGTGAACCCATCACGACGTGCAAGATCCCAAATGGTTGCGTCGTCAGCACGCTCCAGCCCCAGATTCCTGACATGGACTGAACCCGGAAACTCCAATGCAAGCGCGGCAACCAAGCGGGGAGAAAGGTTCTCGTCGAGCAGGAACTTCACGCCGGGATGCTCAAGAGTCGTCGCTCACGATCGGCCGCGAAGGCGAGACAAGCTCGAATGTCGGCAACTGTCAGGTCCGGAAAATCAGCAAGTATCTGGTCCTCGGTCATGCCGCCGGCGAGATACTCCAGAACATCGTAAACGGTAATCCGAAGACCGCGGATGCAGGGCTTTCCGCCGCGTTTTCCAGCTTCGATGGTGATAATGCCAGCGTAATTCACTCTCGAAGTATATGTTCGGCCATGGAGTGATGCAAGCCCGCAAAGTGTGGTTGATCGCTGTGCGCGATGGCTAAACCCGTTTTGACGCCTGTTGGACTGGCGGGGGCTCAAGTCGCGAAAGCTGGCTCCATGTTAGTCCACCATCCCGCGATGCCCTAAGGGTACCTCACGCACTGCCCACAACCGTTTTTCCGCGTTTCAGCACCGTTCGCACGCAGTTTCGTCCCGGTTCATAGAGCCAGCGCTCGTGCGTCGGCACGCCGAGGATCACGAGGTCCGCCTGCATCCCGACGGCAATGCCGCCGACGCGCCGATGTCGTTCGACTGCGGCGGCGGCGTTGGCCGTCGCGGCCACGACCGCTTCCGTGGGCGAAAGGCGCATTTGCGTACACGCGATGCTCAGCACCAGCGGCAAGGACTCGACCATCGACGAGCCGGGATTGAAATCCGTTGCCAACGCGACCGGCAAATTCGCGTCGAGAATCGTCCGCGCCGGCGCCTGTTCCGTTCCAAGAAAGAACGCGCATCCCGGCAGCAGGACCGCAATGCAACCCGCGTCCCTCATCGCGGCGATACCGGCGGCATCGATCTTTTCGAGGTGCCCGGCCGAGATCGCCCCGACGCGTGCCGCGAGCACGCTCGCCTCCATCTGCGTGAGTTGATCGGCGTGAATCTTGGGTCGCAGGCCGAACTTCTTGCCGGCTTCCATCACGCGATAGGCCTGCATGATGCCGAACGCGGTCTTCTCGCAGAACACGTCGCAAAACTCGGCCAGCCCATCATCGCGAATCCACCCCAGCACGCGGTTGTCCAGAACCACGTCCAGGTATTCGTCGGGGCGCCCGGCGAACTCGCGCGGGACGGTGTGCGCCGCGAGATAGGTGGGCACAAGCTCGATAGGCTGCAGGGCCTTCAGCTCGCGAATGACCTCGAGTATCTTGATCTCGTCCTCGACGGTTAATCCGTATCCGCTCTTGATCTCGATGGTCGTGACCCCGTTGAGCAGCATCCGCCGTAGCCGCGGTAGGGCCAACTCCACAAGCTCCTCGCGATTCGCCTTCCGCACGGCCTCCACCGTCACACGGATACCGCCGCCCGCGTGGGCGATGTCGAGATAGGTCTTGCCCGCGAGGCGTTGGACGAACTCCTTCTCTCGCGTCCCCGCGAAGACCGCGTGGGTGTGACAGTCGATAAGTCCGGGCAGCACGCACCCACCGGCGGCGTCGAGCGATTCGCAATCCTGCGGGGCCTTCAAATCCGATTCCGGTCCAAACCACGCGATACGCTCGCCGTCGATCAGTATGGCGGCAGACTCGATCGTCGACACGGTGCGCATGAATCGCCCGCCGATCGGACCGGGCGGCACGACTAGAAGCTGACCGATGTTTCGAATGACGAGCATGGCGCTGTCGCCCCTAGTGCGTCGCTGGTTCTTTCGCCGGTTTCTCGCCGAGGCGTTCGGGCATGTCCGCGAGGATGTACGCCACGGTCGCCAGAGCGGCCACGTTCTCCGAAAGATCCCGCGGATCAACCTTGTCAATCGTGTCCGCCGCCGAGTGGTGGTAATCGAAATACCGCGAACCCTCGACGTCGTGACCTACGAGCATGACGCCCGCCGATTCCATCGGACTGATATCCGCGCCGGAATGGCCGGCGTGTACGGTCATCGGCCCGATCGACGACAACAGGCGTGTCAAATCCTCCAGTTGTTTCGCGGCGGCGGCCTCGCGGTCTTTGTCCGCGCATTCGGTGGAATAGCCGGTCGGCTTGAACCCGCCGGAGTCGGCCTCGATCGCCGCCACGTGGTTCTTCAGTTCCGCCTCGTGTTCCTTGGCGTACGTTTTTCCGCCCGCCAGGCCGTTCTCCTCGTTGACGAACAGCACGACTCGGATTGTCCGCCTTGGAATCATGTTGAGCTTGCGGAGCACGTTGACGGCCTCCATGCTCATGACAATTCCGGCGCCGTCGTCATGCGCTCCCTGGCCCACGTCCCAGGAGTCGATGTGCCCGCCTATCACCACGATCTCTTCCGGCTTTTCCGTCCCGCGAAGCTCGGCCACGACGTTGGCCGAAGGCACGTCATCAAGCGTTTTTGCTTCCATCTTGAGGTTAACGACCACGGGCACGCCCCGCGCCCGCAGCCGCAGGATCATCTCCACGTCTTCGACGGTCAGCGCAGCCGCCGGGATTTTCGGCATGTCGTCCTGATAGTGCATCGCGCCAGTGTGCGGGCTGCGCAAACTCCGAGCGGTAACCGATCGAATAAGGCAGGCGACCGCGCCTTTTTTCGCTGCGAAAACCGCCCCTCGTCCTCGATACTTCACCGCCTTTCCGTATCCCGATCCCTTTTCCGGGTCATAGGGCGGCATGACATTGTTAAACAGAACGATCTTGCCCTGAGCCTCATCGCTGATTTTGTCGAGTTCGTCCTCGTCGGCCACCACTACGACTTGGGCGGTGATCCCTTCCGGCGGCGTTCCGATCGAGCCGCCCAGCCCGAGCATGGGCAGCGGGGTCTGTCTCGGCTCCAGCATTGTCGCCGACTCCGCCCCACGCACCCAGTGCGGCACCATCACCTTCTCGCGGTGTACGTTCTCCTGTCCGTCCTTCTTCAGCGCCTCGACGGCCCAGTCGATGGCCCGTTCAAGCTGCGGCGAGCCGCTGAGCCTATGACCGATAAACAAGCATAGTTCTTCGAGCTTTGCGTAGCCGTCGTTTCCAGCCAGGGCCGCACCGATAATCTTGTCGGCCTGTGCTTTGTACCTCTCGGCGATAGTGGGAGTAGCCGGCTCGGTTGGTTTCGTCGGAGTCTCCGGGTATTCGGCGAGCACGAGGTTGGTTGCGGTTGCGAAAACAATGACGGCGATAACTGGGCGAGGTTTCATAGGCTCTCCTGCGCTGCGTAGCGCACCCTTGTCAGCATGGTCGGTGGTTTCCGGCCCAATGGTAGTCTGCTCCCGTGGGTTTCGTCATTGTAACCAGGAAAAATGGCACCGCCATAACAATGATATGGGCGGTTGGCATGGGGCCAGTCTTGAAGCGGTCGTTCTGTCGCCATAACATGATCGCTTAGGCCGTGCTTGCGCCCATCGCAGTTGCCTTTCGCTTTCAAGGCTTCCGGCGTTGCCCGAATCGACGGCCAGTGCGCCGGCACGGAAGACCTATGTCTTTGGGGTTGATATTCAGCTTGAATGAAGCTCGTGGCACGATTGGCGGGACTCGCGGACGCGCAACCGTCCTTCTAGTTATTCTCTTCCTATTAGTCGTCCCAAACCATGCGTTTGCGTACATTGGGCCCGGAGCGGGCTTTGCCGTGGGAACAACGCTCTTCGCCTTCGTGGCAGCGCTTTTCTCCGGACTTGTCGCCATATTTCTTTGGCCAGTCCGCTGGCTGTTCCGTTACCTGCGCGGACGAAAGGCATTGGCCCGGGCGCGTGTAAAACGCGTCGTGATCCTCGGTCTGGACGGAATGGAGCCGACGTTGGCCGAGAAGTTCATGGCCGAGGGGAAGATGCCGAACCTGTCTCGACTGGCGCGGGAGGGTTGCTTCAAGCGTTTGGCCACCACCGCCCCGCCGTTGTCGCCCGTCGCATGGTCCACATTCCTCACGGGTTGCAATCCGGGAAAGCACAACGTTTTTGATTTTCTCACTCGCGACAAGCGTAATTACATGCCGCTATTATCGTCGGTCAGCATTCGCGGCACGTCGAAGGTCTGGAAAATCGGGCGATATCGCATTCCATTGGGCAAGCCCGACATTCGCCTGCTTCGCAAGGGCAAACCGTTTTGGAACGTGCTCGGCGAGCACGGCGTTTTCAGCAATGTCATTCGCGTGCCGATTACCTTTCCGCCGGAGCGATTTCGCGGCGTGCTGCTTTCCGCGATGTGCGTGCCCGATCTTCGCGGTTCCCAGGGGACGTTTTCCTATTACTCGACGCGCAAGGGCATGACCGAAGAATACATCGGCGGCGAACAGATCGCGGTCACACGCGAGGGCGATCGAATCCGCTCGCACCTCGTCGGCCCGCCGGACGAGCTGCGCGAAGGCGGCGACGTGCTCCGCTGTCCGTTCGAAGTGCGCATTACCGGCCCGGGCCGCGCGGTCCTCCAGGTGTGCGGCGAAAGCCACGAACTTCGCCAGGGAGCATATACCCCTTGGATATCCGTGACCTTCAACGCTGCGCCGGGAATCAAAGTTCGCGGGATTTGCGAGTTCCTCCTGCTCGGCACCGAACAGGAGTTCGAGCTATACGTGACGCCGATCCAAATAGACCCCGACAGTCCGGCAATGCCGATTTCACACCCGTCGGTCTTCTCAAACTACCTGGCGAAAATGCAGGGCAAGTTCGCCACACTGGGATTGGCCGAGGACACCTGGGGACTCAACGCGAAGATCCTGGACGACGACGGCTTCCTCCATCAGTGCCTCGAAGCCGACTCCGAACGCGAGCGTATGTTCTTCGACTCACTGAAGAAAGTCCGACGCGGATTGTGCGTCTGTGTATTCGACGGGACTGATCGCATTCAACACATGTTTTGGCGATACATAGATGCCAAACATCCTGCGCACAACGGACAATCCACGCGCCAACATCGTAAGGCCATCGAAGAGCTTTATGAACGCATGGACGATCTGGTCGGCAGAACAGTGGCCGAATGCCAACGCCACGACACAGTTCTTATGGTGATCTCCGATCACGGATTCAATTCCTTCCGCCGGGGCATTGACCTAAATGTATGGCTCGAAGAAAACGGATATCTGAAACTGCTTCCAGATGGACGGGGCAGGAAGTACCTCGCCGGGGTGGACTGGTCACAGACAAGGGCATTCTGCCTCGGGCTGGCGGGCATTTGGTTAAATGTGAGAGGCCGCGAGGCCAAGGGCCTTGTTGAGCCCACTGACGCGGACCGGCTGCGCGACGAAATCTGCGAACGCCTGACGGGCCTTACCGACCCCGAGGGAGGCGCGATTGCGGTAAACCGCGCGTTCAATACCCGCCGGATATACTCTGGACCATATACGTCAGAGGCACCGGATATCATACTGGGGTACAACAAGGATTATCGCGTCTCATGGGAGGCGGCCATTGGGCAACCCACGGACCGCCTATTCCACGACAATACGAAAGCATGGAGCGGCGACCACTGCATAGATCCGAAGCTCATTCCCGGCGTTCTGTTCTGCAACCGCAAGATCGACGCAGATAATCCGCGACTGATGGACCTGGGGCCGACAGTGCTCGATCTGTTCGGAGTCGAAGTTCCCGCGAATATGGACGGCCGACCGTTGGCCGTCTCCGCCTCGAACGGCGTCGTCGCCAAGCGCAATGGGAATCCAGCGGCTCCCAGCGCCGGACTGTGTGACTTGGACCATGCAAAGAAAGCTCCCGTCAAAACATGAATTTTCGTAGACCGATCATTTCCTTCACCCTCCTGATCGCCACAGCAGCGTCCGCGTCTTTTGTTTCGTGCGGCAAGGGCCACCCGACGAATCCCAAGGTCGTTATCCTCGGATTTGACGGAATGGATCCGCGCCGTTGTGAGCGGATGATGGACGAGGGGCGACTGCCCAACCTGGCGAGGATGCGGGCGACCGGCGGCTATCGGCATCTGGGTACGAGCATTCCGCCGCAGAGTCCCGTGGCCTGGTCGAATTTCATTACCGGCGCCGGTCCCGGCGTCCACGGCATCTTCGATTTCATCCACCGCGATCCGACGCGGCAGTTTGCCCCAAAATATTCCGCCGCAGAAACCGTCGGCGGCGACGAAGGCTGGGAAATCGGAATGCACAAGATTCCGGTCACCTTCTGGCCGTTCAGTCAGAATCCGACGCAGACATTGTTGACCAGACACGGGACTCCCTTCTGGAATTATCTGGATGCCGCGGGAATCCCCATTCGCATCTATGACATTCCGTCAAACTATCCGCCCAGTCGGTCGGAGCACGGCCACATGTGCTGTCTCAGTGGAATGGGAGTCCCGGACCTGCTCGGAACCCCGGGAACTTATCAGTACTTCTCGTCAGACACCCTCGTGCCCTTTGAGGGAGAAGGAGAAATGCGCCGGGCGATCTTCTTCAAGGACGGGGTCGCGACAATATCCCTTGCCGGTCCCGAAAACACGGCCTTGAAGAAGCCTGTTCGCACGGAGGTGAAAGTGGAGGTACGGCGACAAGACGTCGAGCCGGCCATTCGAATTGACTGGCAGGGCAAGACCGTCGTGCTGCGTGAGGGTGAATGGAGCGATTGGTGCAAACTGGACTTTGATCTGGAAATGCCCTCGTTCATGCCCAACGCCCACGTAAGCGGAATCTGCCGGTTCTTTTTGCAGGAGGTCCGTCCCGATTTTCGATTGTATGTGACCCCCATCAACATCGACCCCTCCGATCCCGGTGGGCAGCGCGTCTCCGAACCTCCTAATTTCGTCAAGGACATCTCCAAGGATATTGGTTTATTCTATACCACCGGCTTTCAAGAGGATCACAAAGCCCGGACCAATAAGGTATTTGACGACGAACAATACCTCGAACAGGCCAGGTATGTGCTTGGTGAGCGCAAGGATTTGCTCGACCACGCACTGAAGAATTATCGCGACGGCTTTCTCTTTTTCTATTTCTCAAGCACGGATTTGCAGGCCCACATGTTCTGGTGGGACGGCGAGGAGCCGCATCCTCTGCGGACTCCCGAACAGGCCCGCCGCTACAACAAGGTCATTGAGGACCTCTATGTCGATATGGACCGCGTCGTCGGCGAAGTGGCCTCGCGGGTCGGCGCCGACACCACGTTTCTTGTCATGTCCGACCACGGCTTCTGCAATTTCAGACGGCAGTTCAACCTCAATACCTGGCTGCGCGACAATGGTTACATCCAGCCTCCCACGTGCCGCAACCTCCAAGTTGCCGGTCGAGGCCGCCCTGTGGACTGGACCCGAACCCGCGCCTACGGCCTGGGCCTTAACGGGCTGTACCTAAACCTAAAAGGACGCGAGCGCGACGGCGTCGTGGACCAATCGCAGCGCAACGCGCTGCTTGACGAGATCACCCAAAAGCTCCTCGCCGTCCGCGATCCCGCCAACGGTGAGGCGGTAATCGCCCGCGTCTACCGCGCCGACGAAGTCTACGCCGGTCCGCACGCCACCGAAGGTCCGGACCTGATCGTCGGATATCGCCGCGGGTACCGCGCGTCGTGGGCCACGACCCTGGGCGACATGCCCGACGAGATTATCACCGACAACGATTCCGCGTGGAGCGCCGACCATTGCATCGCCGCCGAAGAGGTGCCGGGCGTAGTGTTCAGCAATCGTCCGATTCCCGGCGAGTCGCCAATGCTTGTGGATATCGCCCCGACCATTCTTGATCTTTACAAGTTGGCCAGGCCCGCGTCCATGACCGGACGCAGCATTTTCGGGTCGGATCAAAGCGCAGCCGCGCAGACCTCGGACAGGAGAGACCACCATGGCGAAAATCAAGATTGATCCGAATCTCTACGACCGTGTGAAGAAGGTGGCGGAGCTTGCGGGCTACCCATCGCCGGAGGAGTTTATCGTACACGTGATCGAGAAGGAACTTTCGGTGCTCGAATCCGCTTCGACCGATGCCGAGGTGACGGAGCGTCTTCGCGGGCTTGGCTACCTGGAGTAGCAGCTTGAGCCGGCCGCGTGCGCCGAGTCCTGTCCGCCGTTGCCGGGGTCAGCCGCTGAAAACTGCGTCGCCGAGCCGAAGCCGGATGCGTTAACGAAACATGACCGAGACTCTGAACTGGTTACTCCTCAACGGAGCCGAGATCCTTCTCGGCGCATGGCACGCGTTCAAGAGCGCCGCGCTCTGGGTCTGGTCGGTCATAGATGCGGTGCTCAATCCGATCCTGTCGCCGCTCCTGTCTTTGCTGAATCCGGTTTGCACCCGGTTAGGTGATGCCGTTTACGCCGTACTTGGTCCGCTTCCGGTCTGGCTCGGACTGACGCTTCTCTCCGCGGTCGCGGGCGTGGTCATGTTGGTCGCGTTCCGTTACACCTCCAACCAGGCGGCCATCGGTCGGGCCAAGGACGACATCAAGGCCAATCTCCTCGCCCTCAAGCTGTACAAGGACGATCTCCGTGTGACTTTCGCGTCGCAGGCGCGGATTCTATGGGCCATCCTGCGCCTCCAACGCTATGTCCTGACTCCTGTCCTCATAATGACGCTGCCGATGTTGCTGGCTCTCGCGCAGATGGGGGTTCGCTACCAGTGGCGCCCGTTGCACACCGGCGAGCGGACCCTCCTCAGGCTCTTGTCGGCATCGCCCGCCGCCGCGGCGGAGACGGCGAGAATCGAGCCTAATGCAGGCTTGATCGTGGAAGTCGGTCCTATCGCCGGGCGGAGCGACATCGTCTGGCGGGTGCGCGGAGGCCTACCCGGGCGGCACAACTTGCACATCACCTTCGGCGGCACGACGCTGGATAAGGAAGTCGTCGTCGGTGAAGGGTTCCAGCGCGTAAGTGCTCTTCGACCCGGCAACCGATGGACCGATCAACTCTTGAACCCAACGGAATCCGTTATCCGGACTCCCGTCGACGTACAGGCGATCGAGATCGAATATCCGGGCGTAGATTCATGGGTTTATGGTACAAACTACTGGGTTGTTTACTTTTTCTTGGTTTCCATGGCCGCTGCGCTCGTCTTCAAGCCGTTTTTCAAGGTCCGCTTCTGAGAACTCGCGTGCGAAGCCATCTATCCCCGTAAGAGATACCTGGGCGGGCTGGACAAAGTTTCTATATTGCATTGGTCAGTCGGTTTCTGTAAACTAGTACTTAGTGAGGGGAAATTTGCGCGCTTTAAGTCCGCGATAACCCTTCCGTGAGCTCACCGGACGCCCCATCGTGCAATATCGGTGTCTCGTGGTGCGTCCTGGTTGACAAACTTGGTTCGCAGACGTGGACAAGTAGTTTGTCTTCGTCCCGTGAACTCATCCGACTTTGGGAGCATCGAACATGCCGGCAAAGCCAATCCTAATTATCGCACTAATCCTTCCCGTCCTTTTCTCCGCGACCGACCTCTCCGTCGCCGAGGAGCCGCTGTTGATTCGCCCTAACACCCGAATCCCCGTGTACATTGAGCCCGGACCTGTGGAGCAGAGCGTCCTTTACGCCAACGGCGCCGTCATCAACGTCGAGACGCACTCCGTCTGGAAGCCGCTTTGCGCCGGCGATCCTTCTAAAGTTACCGTCGAGGATCTCAAGAAGATCGCGGCGATGTCGAAAATCGCCGCCGCGGCCCTTCCCGCGCCCCAGCCTCCCGTCGGCAACGTCGCCCTAGCTCTCCCGCCGCGCTTCACTCTCGTTTTCAATACAACCGCGGCAGTTCCCGCAGCAGCGCGTGCAGCTCTTGTGGAAGTTGAACACTACATCGAGGCGCAATTTACCGATCCGATCACCGTGACCATTAACTTTGATTTCGCGGCGCTTCCTCCGGGCGTGCTCGGCGGAACTTCATCCAACTACGGCAGTGTGACCTGGCCCGTCGCCCGCGACGCGCTGATCAATGGCATGGACTTGGACGATATCATCCAAAGTTTCGTCCCCCCGGGAAGCACGATCCCCGTGCGCTACGACGGCAACACCGCCACCGTGACCAATGAAAATCGCGTTTTCGTAACCATCGCCAACTACCGCGCGGCGATCGGGACGCTCAGTGGAACGGCCGCATCCATGACCTTCAGCTCGGTCTTCTCCTGGGACTACACGCCGCCATCGATCGATTCGGGCGCCTATGATTTTCAGTCCGTGATCGTCCACGAGGTCGGTCATGCCCTGGGGTTCACTTCCGGCGCCGACTTCCGCACAAACGACATGGAAATGCTCGACGTATTCCGCTTTCAACGCAGCGATGGAACAGGTACGAACTACAATCCCGACACCTACGCGGATTTCACCACCACCGCACGCATGGTCGACCTCAACGCCCCCGGAACCAATGACGACGTGAATTCTGACCTCATTACCGCCGAGTACCAGATGTCCGACGGTAACCCCAATCAAGCCTCGCACTTCCACGATCAGAATCCGCCCATCGGGATCATGGATCCGACCATCGCGTCTGGTCAGACCTTCTATCCGAACTTCTACCGCATTCCCGACCTCGCCATGTTTGACGCAATCGGCTGGGACTACCCGCACTTCAACACCACCTGCCCGGCCTCGGACCTGACGGCGTGCAATACCAAGATATACTTTGACAACCTTCCCAACAGCAATGCCCCCGCCCCGCGTTTCAGTTGCGGCAACGGAAACCTGCAGGTTGGAGCACTCTGGTACTCCTTCGTGGCTACGCACACCTCCGCCCACATCTCCACTTGTGACAGCGTCGCTGCCGACACAACCTTCGCCGTCTATGGCGGCGATTGCGCATCGCTGGTCGAAATCGCTTGCAGCGAGGACGGCGGATGCGACGGCGGCGGTGCGAGATCGAGCATGTGCGTAACGGGCCTCACCCCCGGAAACACCTATTACATCCAGGTCGCTTCCCGCAACAACGCCGGTCGCGGTGTCATCGCCCTGCAGATTGACTGCTCGTGCGTTGGGGCTTGTTGTTTTCCGCCCCCCGCGTCATGCCTGGGCGCCAACGATGATGCCTGCGCCACGCTGGGCGGATCGTTTGTCGGCGGCGGGACGACTTGCCTCGGCGATGTGGATCAGGACGGCCGCGACGATAAGTGTCAGGCGTCGTTCACTCAGTTCAGCCAGTTGCCGACCCCTTCACAAGAGGACGTCGCCTCGAATATTGACTGGAGCGATAAACTTCCCAACGCCGTCATGGCCGACAACTTTATCACCGACGGCAGGGCGATCCGTTCCGTTCGCTGGTGGGGTAGCAAGCTCGACGCCGGGGTCAATCCCGACGGTTGGCTGGTCAGCTTCCATGAGCCGCTTACGCCGGCCCAGCCGCCAGCGGCTTCGTTGGGTCTGTACTTCTGCCCCGTCGAAAAGGTCGCGTCTTCCGCCACCACCATCACCGGATGCGATACGCACCCCGTAATTAAGTATTCGACCAGGCTCATCGACTGTTGCTTGATGCACGCCGGCGCGGACAGCCGGTCGGCCTTCGTTCCAGCAGTGCCCGGCGGATTCCTTGCCGAAACCTGCGCGGATTACGCACTTGGGATTCAGGCGGTTCTGGGAGCCAGATTCGATCCCGACGGATTCGGCACCTGCATCGAGACGGCCACCGGCGGGTCGGCCATCGGCGATTTCTGGGGCTGGCATTCCACTATCGACAATGAAGTCGCCGGCGCGGCAATGACCACGCCCTTGACAACCGGCGGCGTCGACTTGCTTTTTGGGCCTTGGGCGACCGCGTCCACCTCCTGCGGCAATCCCGATCTATCCTTCGAACTCCTCACCAGTGACGTTTCTCCCGGCAGTGAGATCGTGATATGGAGCAATGGCGCTCCGGACAACCTCGAAGCCCTGAACAGCCAATTCGGCGGGGCACGAACCGACTGGATGACCGTGGACGATGTGGCCTTCCCCCACGGCGCGGCCATCACCGACCTGCACTGGCTCAACGAGGAAGATTCCGCGTTTGCCTGGGACGGCCGGGTCCGCCTCGAGATATATCCCGACAGCGGCAGCGGCGTTCCAAACGCTTCCGGCGGCGCTACGCTTGCTATGTGGGTCCCCGACGATGGCGGAGTCGTCGTTCGCACCAGTCTCGGTGCAGGACAGTTTTTCCCGCGTTATCGGTATGACATGACCGGACTGAACATCGCGCTTCCGGCTGGCAATTGGTGGATCGGTATTGCCACAGCCGGGGCGAGCGGCAGCACAGGCCGGGCCTACTGGCTGACAAGTCACAAGCAAGGCGTCGCCCCGCTCTTCTTCGGTTCCGAATCATACCTGCGCGCGCCCAGCGCGGGCATCGCGTCTTTCGTGCCGTGGAGCACGCAAGTCAGCGGCAACAAGTACGATATGGCCTTCGATATCACAACCAAAGCCATCGCCGACTGCAATTGCAACGGTGTTCCCGACAATCTTGACGTTGGCACTACCAGCGCCGATTGCAACGCCAACGGCATTCCCGATGAATGCGAACCGGATTGCAACGCCAACGGCGTTCCCGACGACTGCGATATCGCGCAGGGCACAAGTCGTGACTGCCAGCCCAACGGCGTCCCCGACGAATGCGACATCTTCTTCGGGACCTCCGTCGATGCTGACGGAAACGGTCTCCCCGATGAATGCTGCCTGGTGATCGCCCCGCCGCAGCGCGACCCGTCCGATTTCGACAAGGTTCGATTCATTACGCTTCCGCCGCCCGCTCCCGGCCTTAGAGCGATCCGCGTCCGTCTGGTATCCCTTCACCACCCGAACCCGGCCTACACCGGCGATGTCGTCAAGGACTTTTCCTCCTTCGAAAACGAAGTCCGCTGGGTCGGTCCGCCGACTCAGTTCGTGGAGTCGAGCGCCAGCCAGACCCCGTTCAAGGCCGCCACCCTCCAGTGCGCGCCCTACTATGCCGATTGGAGCACGGTGGGCACGCTGCACGTGACCGGTCGCGAGGTCGTCCCAAGTTCCGTCTACAACGTGCAATGGATCACCAGTGGTTGTGTAGAGGCTTCGGAGTCAAGTTTTTCCGCGCCGCTCACTATTGCCACAAGGCGTTGGGGAGACGTGGACGAACCCTTCAGTCCGCCTTCTCCCTCGCCCCAGCCCGACACCGGGGACATTTCCGCAATGGTCAACAAGTTCAAGAGCGCGATGGGTGCGCCGATCAAGGCCCGAGCGCTGCTTGTCGGTGACGTGCCCGACATGACCATGGACGTCGACTTCACGCACATCGCCGCCTGCGTCGACGCCTTTAAGGGATTGGGCTTTCCCAATTCCGGCCCGGCGCCATGTGGACCGTAACTGGCCGCACCATTCCGAACCCGGAGCGCTCCGGGTTCGGCTGACCACGGGACTGGTTACTCGGACGGACTTCTGGAAGCACAAGGAGGACTTCGGCTTGGACTTGCTCAAATCAGTCCTACAATGACCAATCCGCCCAGAAGCCAGCAATACCAGGCGAAGTAATGCAACTTCGCACGCCGAACCGCACTTAGCAGGAGTTTCAGTGCGAACACCCCAACGACGATAGACACCGCCCCAGCGGCGAACGTCGGCCCCCATGCGATGGCCGTGTCCGAGTGCTCGGTCAATGCTTCCCTAAGCTTCAGGGCCGTCGCGCCCAGGATGGCCGGGATGGCGATGAAGAAGCTGAACTCCGCGGCCCAGCGCCGGCGAAGTCCGCACATCGTAGCCGCACAGATCGTCGAGCCGCTGCGCGAAATCCCCGGGGTAATGGCCACGCCCTGCGCCGTCCCGATGATCGCGGCCTGCCACCAGCGAAAGGATTTCCATCCCCGCCGCCCGCGCGGCACCCATGCGGTGGCGAAAAGCACGGCCCCGGTAATCAATAACCCCACGCCAATCCAATAGGGCTCGCCGAATAAGCGTTCGAATTGTCTCTTGAATGTCAGTCCAATGAACCCTGTCGGGATCACCGCAGCCGCGCCCAGCAGGGTGAAGCGAAGGGCGTGTCGCCGCCCCTGCCAGTTTCCCCGAAGCTCCGCCGCCAGACGCACGACGTAGTCGCTGAAAGAAGCGGCAAAAACAATGAAGACCGCGATGGTCGTGCCGATGTGCACGATCCCGTCCAGCACGTGCATAGACAGGCTGTCGGGGTGCAGCCCCATCCAGCCTTGGACCAGGGCCAAGTGCGCGCTGCTGCTTACGGGGAGGAATTCCGTCAGGCCTTGAATCGCGCCCAGGATCACGCTTTCGAGGTAGGATAATTCGCTCACGAAGCGGCTGACTCCTCAAGGATGTGGCGGGACCGGGCAAGGTACTGAAGCATGGAAAGCGCGGTTACCAACACGGTGAGCCAAACAATCGCCAGCTTGAGATCGCTTGCCGTCGATGCGGACATCAGCGACTGCTCATGGGCAACAAGAACCAAAATCGCGGGGGCCGCGAAACTCTGAATCCACATCTTCACCTTCCCATGCAGCGAAGCTCCGAATGCCCGCCCCTGCGATTCGTTGAATCCCCGCAGCCCCGTGACCAGGAGTTCGCGACCTACAATCACTACCACCATCCATCCGCGCATTTCCGTGACGTTGCGGCCTTGGGCGTCTACGAAACCGGGGGCGAGAAACAGAATAAACGCCCCGCAAATCAGCACCTTGTCCACCATAGGATCCAGGACCCTGCCCAGCGAGGTTACCATTTTCCATTTGCGGGCAAGGTATCCATCAAGGAAGTCGCTCCCGGCCGCGACGATGAACAACACAGCGGCCAGGTCCAGCTTCCAGGGAGGCGAGGAGCGCTGCGAATACTGCGAAAGTACCGCAAAGAAAATGATAGCCAGCGCCAGGCGGGCAAGCGTGATCTGATTTGGAAGGTTCAGCGGATGTTTCATGCCCGCAACACACGCAGGGATCGCCGCGTCGGCTTGGCGATCAAGTCGTACGTCTTTCGCCCGACGCAGCGGACGCTCACAAACTCGCCGGGGGCCGCGTCGCAACCATCAATATAGGTAACCCCGTCAACCATCGGCGCCTGACCCTGGTGCCGGCTAGACAAAACACCGGACTCGCTCCTCTCGTCCACGAGCACCGCGAAGGTAGTTCCAATCCGATCATCGCCGGCGGCGAACGCGACGTCTTGTTGCGCCGCCATCAGGGCGTCCACGCGTTCGACCTTTACTTTTTCGGGCAACTGGCCGGTCATTCGACCCGACGGAGTTTCCGGCTCCAGCGAATACGGGAACACGCCCAAAGCGTCGAAGCGGAAGTCTTTGATAAAGGCCACCAGCTCATCGAACTCGGCGTCCGTTTCGCTTGGAAATCCGGCGATCAGCGTTGTACGTATCGTCACGCCGGGGATGCGCTCACGAATATTTTGCAGGAGCTGCTCGGTCTGCGAACGGGTGATCCGCCGGTGCATGGCCTTGAGCACGCGATCGTTGATATGTTGCAGCGGGATGTCGATGTACTTGCAGACGTGTTCGCAACCCGCGACCGCGCCGAGCATCTCGTCAGTCATCACCGACGGATAAACGTACATCAAGCGGACCCACTCCAACCCCTCCACGCGGTCCAGGCTGCGAAGCAGGGAGGCCAGCCCGCCGCCGAATTGATCCTCGCCGAGTCCGTAGCTGGTCGTGTCCTGTCCGATCAGGCTTATCTCCACCGCTCCGTCGCCGACCAACTCGCGGGCTTCCTCGAGTACGACCGCTGGCGGCTTACAGTGCATCCGGCCCCGGATCGCGGGAATCGTACAGAAGGTGCACTTCTGGTCGCAGCCCTCGCTGATGCGCAGGTAGGCATAATGCCGCGGCGTAAGCCTCAGTCGAGCGGTGTCGATCTGAACGAAGGGGTGGTAGTCGGAGAGGAACACATCCGGGGCTCGCAGCGTCTTCTTGAGGTTGCGACGCGTCTTCGCGTCCGCACCCGAGAGCACCGCGCGGACGATGTCATCGCGGTTATTCACTCCGACCAGGGCATCGACGCCGGGTATCCGCTGGAGGATCGCGCTTCTGTCTCGCTGCACGAGGCAGCCCGCAACCACGACCCTTTTGAGCTGACCATTGCCCTTGCGGGCGACGGCTTCGCGGATCACGTCGTCGGCCTCGGTCCGCGAGGCCTCCAGAAATCCGCAGGTGTTGATGACCGTCACGTCGGCGTCGTTGTCATCTTCGGTAATGGCGCACCCGGCCTCTACCAACTGGCCGAGCATCTTCTCCGAGTCCACCAGGTTCTTGGCGCAACCTAGCGAAACAAATGACACACGGATCAACTTGGCCATAAATGGGGTATCCAAACCGGCTCAAACGCCACAAGCCGTTCGTCAAGGTCCTACAACCGTCTGAAAAGCGCGATAGTCATCAAGATCAACGAAGCCGTCGTGGTTGAAATCGGCGGACACACAACCTACCCGCACGACGCCAAAACAGTTCTCGAAGCGGGCGAAATCGGCCAGGTTTGTCACAGCGTCACCGTTCAGATCCGTCGGATTGCAGGGCGTCAGATAAGAAACGGCCAGCTCTCCTCTGCCGACCGCCCCGTTCCAGCCGCCGACTCGAACGGTGTAGCACCGGCCCGCAGTAACCGACAGATCGATGAACGGCGGTCCGCCGCCGATTCCGCAGGTGTCATCGCCGCAACCCAACAAGCCGGCGTTGGTCGTTGGGCAGAAGCACGTAGTGCCGGTCCCGTAGACGGCCATGATTGCGTCGTAGTCGGTGACGTCGCAGGTACTGAACTCAACGGAACCGGTGCAAGGCGCGGTATAGGTGTACCAGAGGTCGGCGCCAAACGGTTCACTTGCCGGGCAGGGCACCATATCGGGGCCGTCCCAAGTTGCACATCGGCTGTCGAAGGCCGCGGTGTACCGAGGCGCGCTGGGCAACTCGCGGGCCAACGCGCATTGGTCGTTAGCGAAGACCGGACGCTGACACGCGTTGGCATCGCCGCAGAGAGTCCCGGCGCCAAACACTCCGTCAATGGAAAAGCATTCGTCCGCACTCATATCCCGGCACCCAACGCAGTCGCAGCATGAGCCCTGGCACTCATCGGGCACACCGTCTCCGTTGCGGTCCGCCGACGTGTGGCCAGCGATATCGCATTCGTCGGGAACGCCGTTGTTATTGCAGTCCAGACTTCTACCGCTGGCAATATCGCAAAAATCCCGGATGCCGTTCCCATTGCAGTCCGCGCTGCTCTCACATTCGTCTGGAATCTGGTTCTGATTGCAGTCCGTGCTGAACCCTGAGCCGATGTCGCATATATCCGGAACCGTGTTGTTGTTGCAGTCCTGATTAGGCTCGCAGACATCCGGGATCATATTGTGATTGCAGTCCGCAAACGTCCCGCACCCTGGCACGTCACAGCGCGTCCCCGGGGCGCCGCAGGCGATGTCGCAATCGTCCTCGATCCCGTTGCCGTTGCAGTCCCGCGGAATGCGAAGGTAGTAAACATCCTCCTCGCCGTTAAACGTCGCCGCGTAAGCCAGTCGGGCCCCGCCATTATCTGAAACCATGTGATAATAGTCCCCGATCTTGTTCTGGTTCGGATAGCCGACGCCGGGATTCCACGCAGGCGTTAGCGGCACGTTCGCCGCCCAATTTCGACCGCCGTTGATCGAAAACGAGTAATACACTTGAGTCATGAAGTTGCCCGGATCGTTCCGCGTATCGTTCCAGATCACGTCGATTCGCCCGTTCGGCGCCACCGACATCGTTCCGAACCAGTGCCAGGCCCCGCTCGCCGGATCGTCGTTGACCAGTACCGGCTGGCTCCACGTCTGACCGCCGTCCGTGCTGCGAATAAAACGCACGTTGGTAGCGTTCGTGTCGCCGAGATTGTTTACCGTGCCCGCAATGTACAGGTTCCCGGATGTCGCACCCGTCGAATTGTCCACCGCGATCCACACCTGACCCAACAGACCCGCGGGATTGATCCCTCCGCCGACTGTTTGTCCGCCCAGGTTCACTGAACGGATGGCATCGAAAGTAGGCGTTACCGCTGGGTTCTTGGCATTGGACGACTTGGTGAACAGATGCCCGGACGCGTCTAGCGTCGCTCCGGCAAGGTACAACGTCCCATCCGAACCTGTGTCCAGAGTGCCCCACTTCATGCTCGGCAGAGGCAATGCGATCGGCGACTGAAACGACACGCCGTTGTTGATCGAGCGCGTGAAATCCGCAGGCGGGCAGCAACTGAATTGCACGTTCCAGTTCTCATAGATGTGCCCCGCCCCCGTCCCGGACGCGCGCTCATCGACCGCCATCCACTCCTTATCGCCGCCGAATGCGCCGGTTTGCGTCCAACTCACCCCGCCGTCCAGCGAACGCCAAACATCAACCGTAGAGCCATCATAGCTCGATAAGAAGAATCTGCCCGCAGCGTCGGCGCCGAGCACCGGATCGCTGCGGAAATGTCCCGGGTCGAGCGTGAATTTGGTCCACGTTTGTCCTCGATCATGGCTGTACCCGATGCCCGCCTGCCGAAAAGCATTGGGGTCGGTTTGCGTGTCGAACTGCCGCCATGCAATAACGATCTGGTCCGGGTTAGCCGGATTCACGGCGATAGAAGGCTCATTGGCCGCGTCACCTACTATGTTGTTCTGCAGTGCGTTCACGTTGACCTGAACACTCACGTACGGCCCAAACGGCACAACGCCCTGCGCGCTCTCCAATTGTGGCGGCAAACCCGCCGTCGCCGGCGGCGCAACCGCGGTCTCCGGCGGCACGTTGTAGCTCAGCGGAGCGATAATCTTCGATCCGGCTTGGATGCGCGTCGCTTCGACAGCCCTTCCATCAGCCTCGCGCGATGTACCTCCGCCGTGGCTCCATAGGCCGGTGATCCCGACGGCAAAAACAGTGGCTGTGATTCCGATGTATTCGCGGCGTTTCATAGGCATCCCCTCTCCAAACGAATTGTCCTGACAACTCCCCACAAAACCCCAAGCGCGGAGCCGGCGTCCGAACCCCAGGCGCGATCGCGGGATCGTGCCCGGTCTATTGCGTTCTCCGTTCTGTCAGTATCTCTAAGAACCAACACCAGACCAGATTTTACGGATTGCATGCTTCGGTCCTCCTTCAAAACTCCAGCCCATTCAACCTTAACAAAGACCTTTGCCGACGTGTAAGGTCGATTGCCGGCAGTTTACGGGGTCATCGTTGACACATCAATCCACCCATCGCCTTGGCGGGCATGGAAGATGCGGCCAAGGATTTTGAAAAAATTTCCATCCTGGCGATGACGTAAGTGGCTGATTGGCATGAGGTTGGGTGATTTTGTGTTTCAAAACTTAGGTGCGTGCATCTAAGGGCTTAATCGCCTGGATTACCGGTCCTAAGGCGTTACGCCCAAAAAAAGTTACAGACAGGGCTTCCCAAGCATGAAACCATGTGCTAGAGTTAAGTTCTTGGGTGGGTGTCAATAACAAGAAAAGTCAACCGTAGTACGCCTGGAGTTTCCCCCCGTTTTTGTTGGGCGCGTAGAGCCTCCGATGCAGTAAGTGTCAGAGCTTGCTGCAGGGGAGGCTTAAACGATGGACGACAAGGATGTCTATACACGTGTATCGGATCTGCTGA
>Ga0209777_10003374_pt1 | contig 19866 bp, 15 predicted proteins | sample FrelakmetHBP12HB_FD_187147 | JGI IMG/M metagenome (GOLD analysis project Ga0209777, IMG submission 187147) | Freshwater lake sediment microbial communities from the University of Notre Dame, USA, for methane emissions studies -HBP12 HB (SPAdes)... | ecosystem: Environmental > Aquatic >...
TTCCGATCTTGGGAGCGAGCTGTTCCATGCAACCGTGAACGATCGCGTGGCCCAGACTGCGCGTGTCCGGGTTTCGTTTACCTCCGGTTTCGACAGCCGCGCGATCCTGGCGGTTCTACGCAAGAATCCGGCGGACGTACTCGCTTACTCGTTCGGTATCCCCGGCAGCGTCAACGTCGAGGTACCGCAGGCAATTGCACAAGAGCTGGGCATCCACTACGAGCCGGTGCTGCTCGACGAGGCGTACGAGCGGGTGTTCGACGAGAACGCCTTTGCCGCCCTCCTGCTCTCGGATTGCCTCTCCACCGTCGAGCGGGCAAACTACCCGTACGCGTTCCGCAAGCTGGCCTCCTTCGCTCCGGTGGTGCTAACCGGGCTGTTTGGCAGCGAACTGCTGCGCACCTTTCAGAACGTCGGACACATCGTCAGCGAGGCGCTCGTTCGGCTCAACCTCGCCAGCGACCCGCTCGGTGAGTTGCGGCGGCTGCTCACGGGCGGCAAGATAGCGCGGTACTTCAACGATGATCTGGTGAGAGCAGCGGCGCCAGAAGTGGAGGCCGACGTCGAGGAGGTCTTGGTCGGTCCCTGGCGCGGCCTCGGCCCTGACCGGCGTTTCTACATGTTTCTGCTGACCGAGGGGCTGCGGAAGTACTTCGGGGCCGAGGTGCACATGGAGCGCCCCTGGGGCGTCAACCGATTCCCGTTTTTCGACGACGAGTTCGTCGAGTTCGCCTTCCGGTCGCCGTTCGCCGGCGTCCACTCGCGGACGATTCGACCCACAGTGGCCAACCGGTTTCGGTCGCAGTACTTCTACGCCTACCTGATCCGAAAATACAGGCCCGAGCTGTTACGTGCGCCGACCGACCATGGCTACCCCCCGGCCGACGTGCTTTCCGACTTCCCGCTGCTGCGGATAGGGCCGAAGGTGCTGTGGCAGCGGTGGCGCCGGCGCCGCATGGGCTACCGCGAGTTCAAGACCGAGGAGTGGACCCAGGGCTTCTACCACCGGCACCTGTTTCGCAAGCCGGCGCGGGATGACCTGTTCGCGCCGGTTCTCCGCGGGGATTTCGCCAGCGGGCGCTGGCTCGAACACCGGCTCGAGTTCGCTCGGGCAGCCTCGCTCAAGTTGTGGCTTGAAGCGCTGGAGCAACGTGGCATCCCGGTCTGAGGCAGCGCGCCTGCGGATAGCGATGGTGACGAACTACCCGGCGGATCATGCCTCGTTCAGCGGAGGGGTGGAGACTGCAACTGCGGCTCTGCTCGAGGGTCTCCGTGAGCTGCACGACGAACTCGAAGTGCACGTGGTGAGCGCACCGGCGGGGCTCCGTCGCACGCTGCGCGAGGAGCGGGATGGCGTGCAATTCCACTTCCTGGCGACGCCGCGCGCGCTGCGGCCGCGGCTACTTTCCCGCGTGGTCGTGGCCCGCCGCGAACTGCGACGCATTCGACCGGATGTGGTTCACGTCCAGGACAACATCGCCCTCGCTCTGGGGGCGGTCCTTGCGCGCTTCCCGCGGCTGTTCACGGTGCACGGGATGAAACGGCACGAGGCGCGCGAGCGAACAGGGTGGGAGTGGGCCGCAGCGCATGTGGATGCGGCCCTCGAGCCTGTAGTCCACCGCGGCTTCCCGGCGTTCATCTGTGTTTCGCGGTATGCAGCATCGCTGCTACCGTCCACGGCGAAGACGTTCGCGATTCCGAATCCGGTCTCGCGTTGCTTCTTTGCCGCGGGATCCGGCCGATCGCTTCCGCCGCAGCCGCACCTACTGTTCATCGGAGCGCTCGCGCCGCTGAAGCGTCCGGCCGACTTGCTCGAGGCGCACCTAGTCGTGCTGCGTGAGGTGCCTTCACTTCGGACAACCTTCTGCGGCGAGGTCGAGGACCGTGGCTATGCCGCGGCGCTGCGCCGCCGCGCTCAGGCGGAAGGGCGAGGCAGCGTCACGTTCGCCGGCCGCGTGGGGCGCGAGGAGCTGGCCTCACTGGTTGTCCACAGCACAGCGTTGGTGCTGCCCTCGGCGCAGGAGAACGCACCCATGGTGATTGCCGAGGCGATGGCGGCCGGCGTGCCGGTCGTCGCGTCGCGGGTGGGTGGCATCCCGGAAATGGTCTGTGACGGGGAGACTGGCTTGTTGTTCGAGGCTGGAGACGTTGAGGCGCTCACCGCACACGTGCGCCGGATGGCTACCGACCAGGGCCTTGCGCGGCGACTCGGTGAGCGCGCCCGTTGCTTTGCGGTGGGGAACGAGCCTGGAGTTGTAGCGCGGGCCACCCTCGCGGCCTACCGCGAGGTGGTGGTGCCGAACGGTTGTGTGAAGTGAGCATGGGCTCGCAACCCGTCGTTGGCCACCTCGTGCGCGGGTTCGTCGCGCCAACCGAGACGTTCATCGTCAACCAGATCCGCTCGCTGCGGGGGTTCCAGCCGATCGTGTTGTGCCATCATCGGCTGCAGCAGGCGCCCGAGACATTCCCCGTAGTTGCTCTCGACCAGATCCTTGCCGGTCGCGCGGCCCTCGTCGACCGGTTGGCATACTCGGTTGCGCGGCAATTGCCGCGGGCGTCAGCCTCCTTGCTCGCCACCCAAGCGAAGAGCGCCGGCGTGTCCCTGTTGCACTTCCACTACCTCGTCGATGCCCGTTTTTTCCTGGCGCTCAAGTGGCTGACCGGGCTGCCCACCGTTGTCTCCGGCTATGGGTACGACGTGTCATCGTTCCCGCGCAGGTTTCTCGGGTACGGGCGCCACTGTCTCAAGCTGCTGTTTCGCGGAATGGAGCTGGTCCTGGCGATGTCGCAGGACATGCGGCAGGACCTGCTCGCCCTCGGTTGTCCCGATCAGAAGATCCGCGTGCATTACCACGGCGCGGACACCGGTCGCTTCGCCTTCCCCGAGCGCGAGTACCTGGATCGAGAGGAAGTGACGCTGCTTATCTGCGGCACCCTCGAGATCAAGAAAGCGCAGCACCTGGTGCTTCGCGCGTTGCGTCTCGCCGAGGGCGATGGCCTGCTGCGGCGGCGGGTGCGGGTTGAGCTGGTGGGCGACGGACCCATGCGGCGGGGTCTCGAAGAGCAGGTGGCGAGCTACAACTGGCGCGATAGGGTGCGTTTCGCTGGGCACATCCCTTACGAGGGCGACGCCCTTGTCCAGGCCTACCACCGCGCCGATCTCTTTGCCCTGCCGAGCATAACCGTCAAAGGCGACAAGGAGGGCATCCCAGGCACGATCGTCGAGGCGATGGCCTCGGGGCTGCCGGTGCTGTCAAGCACCCACGGAGGCATCCCAGAGATCATCGAGTCAGGCCGAGACGGGCTGCTCGTGCGCGAGGGTGATCTGGACGAGATGGCGCGTGGTCTCGCCGAACTGGTCAACTCGTCGGCGTTGCGACAGCGGCTTGGCCGTGTAGCGGCAGAGCGGGCCGCCCGGGAGCTAGGCCTGCAGGTGCGCACCAGGAACCTCGAGCGCATTTACGCCGAGCTGCTGGGGAACCTCTAGCGATGTGCGGAATCTGCGGCATCTGGTGGCGCGACGGCGCACCGGTCGATCCGGGGCTGCTGGTGCGGATGCGTGACACCATGGCGCACCGCGGCCCGGACGGGGCCGGCTGCGTGCTGCTCGACGCGGCCGGGTCGGCGCCCGCCGTGCCGTTCCGCACGCTTGATGAAAGGGCGCATGCCCGCGGCCTCGATCCCACACCGCACAGCCTGGGTCTTGGCCACCGGCGGCTGTCGATCATCGACCTAGCCACCGGCGACCAGCCAATGACCAACGAGGACGGCTCGCTCTGGATCGTGTTCAACGGCGAGATCTACAACTACCGCGAGCTGCGCGCCGAGCTCCAGGCCTGCGGGCACACGTTCCGCACGCAGTCGGACACGGAGGTGATCCTCCACGCCTACGAGCAATACGGCGAGGACTGCCTCATGCGCCTCAATGGCATCTTCGCCTTTGCGTTATGGGATGCCCGGCAACACCGGCTGTTCCTGGCACGCGATCATTTCGGCGTCAAGCCGCTGTATTACTGGGAGGATCCTTGCCGGTTCATCTTTGCATCTGAGCTAAAGGCCATCATTCAGTCAAACACGATTCGGAGGGAGATCTGCTTGCCGGCCATCGACCTGGCTTTCAGGTTTGGTTTCATTCCCTCCCCATTGACCATCTTAGCGGGTGTTCGGAAGCTAGCCCCCGGCCACTGTATGGTCGTGACAAGTAAGGGAATCATTGTTAGGCGCTACTGGGCAGTCGTTCCCGTCCTCCAGGTGCGGTGCGAAGCCGAGTTGATCACCGAACTCCGATCGAGGATTCAGACGGCGGTCGAACGGCAAATGATGAGCGATGTTCCGCTAGGACTGATGCTTAGTGGCGGACTGGATTCATCGATTGTTGCGGCGGTAATGAGCCAAGCCGGGCCTACACCGCACACATTCACCATTGGTGTGCGCGGGGTACCCGAAATCGACGAGCTATCCCGGGGACGGCGGGTCGCCACCCTATTCGCGACGAATCATCATGAGATGGTGGTCGATCTTAGAGACTACATTTCGTTCCTTCCGGCATCTTTCTGGCATCTGGAAGAGCTCTGTACTCCTTCTTCTGTGCAGATGCACTTCATCAGTCACTTGGCGCAGCGCTTCGTGAAAGTAGCGCTGACTGGGCAAGGCAGCGACGAGGCCTTTGCCGGCTATTCACGCCACCTTGGCGAGCGTTACGGCTGGCTCTACCGGATCCTGCCCGAAGGGCTACGCGAGCAGGTGATTGCGCCCGTCGTCGCGCGGTTGCCAGGCAGCCAAGAGCTAAAGAGGGCGGTTTCAGCGTTAGGCATCAGCGACATCACAGCCCGCTTTGAGCATATCTATCAGGTACTGTCATGGGAACAGCGCGGGTCGCTCTGTGAGCCCGGGGCATGGGACGGGGCCATCCGCAGTAGCGCGGCCGATCTGATAGCCTACTGGTTGGATGGGACACGCCATCTGGATACGTTGTCCCAAATGATGTTTCTCGATGCGCGGTTCAGTTTATCCGACAATTTGCTGATGTTCGGGGACAAGATGGCGATGGCAGCCTCAGTGGAAGCACGTGTGCCTATGTTGGACTTAGACCTCATGGCATTTGTGGAAAGCTTGCCTCCTTCGATGAAGTTGCGTGGGTTTAGCCACAAGTATCTGCTTAAGAAAGCGGCGGAGACGTGGCTCCCCAAATCGGTGATCTATGCTCGAAAGATCGGTTTCGACCTTCCTATGCGCCAGTGGTTTGCAGGCCCTCTGGCCGAGTATCTTCTAGATCTATTCAAACTCGACCGTTCCCTGAGTCGCACGGTCTTCCGCGAGAGCGAGGTCGTGGGCCTGATAGCACGGCACAGAGACGACCACGAGGACTTGTGGCGTCCACTCTATACGTTAATGGGACTCGAAATCCTTCACCAGCTTTTTGTGGTGGGACTGAGTGTGCAGGAATTGCCAATGCTGACGAAACGATGGGGCGATGATGGCTGAACTCGACTCCCCTACCACAATCGGCATGGTCTACGCACGCCTCTTGCCCATCGCTGTGTCGGGACTGCCGCGCATGTTCGACGCGGCGAAGGGGTTGTTCTGCTATCGGGAAATACTGGGTCCGCACGGTCTGACACACAGAGGCCACTCCGTGCGCTACACGGCAATCGCGCTAATCGGGCTGAGAGAGGCAGCACAGCAAGGCCTAGATTCGCCTCTCGATCTCAACCTTATCGAGAGATCGCTGATCGCAAATCTGCCTGCAAGTCTGGGCGACCTGGGTCTCTGCCTTTGGGCGACTTCGCTTGCCAGGTCTATGTCGGCATTGAGTGTCCTTGACGCAATAGCCTCGGTGGTGGATCACGCCGAGCATGGGGCGCTGGAGACCTTGGACCCGACGGAGCTTTCCTGGCTCCTTGTCGGTCTGTGCCACCACATCGGTGCGGCACCGGCCCGCGACCAGCATTGGATTGATCTGAGGGACCGAACGGCGAGAGCATTGATGGGTTGCTTGTCGCCAGGTACAGATCTTTTCTCGGTGCTTGCGCCCGGAACTGGCGGGAGACTTGCCCGTCGCATCCGCCAGCGCTTTTCTTCATTCGCCACGAGTATCTACCCGATCTATGCGTTAGCTGTTCATGCACAACAGAGTGGAAATACGGAGAATCTGACAGCGGCCGTGCGAGTGGCGCAGCGCCTGTGCGCCCTGCAAACGAGTGACGGCAGTTGGCCATGGATGTATGATGTGAGAAGAGGGCAGGTTGTAGACTGCTATCCCGTTTACAGTGTCCATCAGGATGCGATGGCTCCCATGGCTCTCAAGAAGCTGTCGGATTGTGCCGGCCTGCGCTTCGATGCCTCGATTGGCTTGGGGCTAAAATGGCTATTTGGCCATAACGCCAAGTGCTTCATGATGGTGGACACATGCCGTGCCACTATCTGGCGCTCGCTGTGTTACACACGCTTGCTCGGTTTCAACTGTCATCTCCCGGTGCAGGCGATGCAATGCCTTGTGCTTGGCCGTCCGGTCCTACCCCTCGCTGGGCGCATCAGGGTTTGGCCTGAGTGCCGTCCCTATCATATGGGCTGGCTGCTACTGGCGGGGACACTATGGACCTGAGACATCTCGCACCCCAAGTGGCGGCCTGGGTACGTCTTCATGCTCCCGAATCCTGGCTACACGGACTGCGGCGGGTAAAATACCTGGGAGGGCGAAAGCAGTACTACCGGGACCGCCTTACCGGAGCCACGATTGGAGAGGCTCAATTGCTGCATTCGCTCGCATTGCTTGGCCTGGAACGGGGCGATGTGCTATATGTAACTAGCTCTCTCAGTAGACTGGGGCAGATTGAGGGCGGAGCAAGAACGGTCGTTGAGGCTCTGCTACGTGTCATAGGCCCCGAGGGCACTTTGATCATGCCTTCATTTACGCTTCCCCGGGGTAGTATGCTTGAACAGGTTCAATCAGGTCGAGTCTTTGATATCCGAGAATCCAAGTCCGACACAGGCAGCATCACCGAGGAGTTCAGATCATGGCCTGGCGTCAGCAGGAGCTTGCATCCTACTCATTCGGTAGCAGCGCTCGGCCCTCTGGCTGAGCGGTTGACCGGCGGGCATGAGCTGTGTGCCACGGCTTTCGGTCCCAGTAGCCCTTTTGCCCGGCTTGCACTGATGGAATCTAAGAGTCTTTGTCTCGGTGTCGAGATCACTTATATCACCTTGTACCACGCCTTTGAGGATCTGACTCCTGACTTCCCTATATCCGTGTATTTGCCGGCCAAGTATCAGTGTACAGTCATTGATCAGTGCGGGCAGCAGCGCCAGGTGCCAGTCCGGGTACATGACCCTGTTGTAGCGGAGCGCAGGATCGATAGTCGACCAGAAGTCCTGGCGCGCATGAAAGCCGCCTTTAAGGAAAACGGGATTCTTACTGAGGGAGTCGTTGGCAAAGGGGTCAGCTACGTGGTTCCTAATCCTGAATTGTTTCGGGTTCTCGAGAGACTAATGAAACAAGGGATCACAATATATGCCGACAACTGATTTAGCGGCCAGAAAGAGTCGGGCGGGTCGGGCGTAGGAAACCTCCCCGGGTGTCAGTAGAGTTGCCGTATCGGGCATATAGCCTTCTGAGTCTTGTGAGACTGCTCGTCCCGCTGGGTTTCCCGGCGTCTAAGTCTCCCCTATCTACATGACAACGTTGCAGAGTTGACGCGGTGCTGCTCTGGGGGCAAGTTGCAGGCACACTTTAGAATCGCGAACATTGTGGGTGCACGGCCCAACCTGATGAAGATCGCGCCGATCATGAGCGCAATGGCGCGCCGCGGGGTTTTCGAGCAGGTTCTGGTACATACCGGCCAGCATTACGACGACGCCATGTCGCAGGTCTTTTTCCGCGATCTCGGCATCGGAAAGCCGGACTTCAACCTGGGTGTCGGCTCCGGAAGCCACTCCTCGCAGACGGCTCAGGTCATGGTCTCGCTTGAGCCGATCCTGCTCGATCGGCAACCGGACTGTGTCGTTGTCGTTGGAGATGTCAACTCCACTCTGGCTGCGGCGCTAGTGGCGGCGAAACTGCTGATTCCCGTCGCCCACGTGGAGGCTGGCTTGCGCAGTTTCGACGACACGATGCCGGAGGAACTCAACCGCCGCCTCACCGATGCAGTCTCCAGCTTTCTGTTCACCACATCCCGCGGGGCCAAGGAAAACCTGTGTCGCGAGGGCATCGACGAGGGCAGGATCCACTTCGTTGGCAACGTGATGATCGACACCTTGCTGCGGTGGCTGCCCCGTGCGCGCTCGCTCGGTGTGCCACAGTCGCTCGGTCTCGCCCCTCACGGCTATGCGGTGGTCACCCTCCACCGTCCGTCAAACGTCGACGCGGCGGACGGGCTCGAGAGGCTGCTTGATGCGCTCGAACAGATCCAGGGCTGGCTGCCTGTCGTGATTCCGCTCCACCCCCGCACGCGCCAGCGGCTTGTTCGCTTCGGGCTGAGCCAGCGCCTGGAGCGGATGTCGCACCTACAGGTCATGGAACCGCTTGGTTACCTTGAGTTCCTCGGACTGCTCGCGGACGCACGTCTCGCGCTGACCGATTCGGGTGGTATTCAGGAGGAGACGACAATTCTCGGCGTGCCGTGTCTCACCCTGCGTGACAATACAGAACGGCCTGTGACCATCACGCAGGGGACGAATCGCCTTGTCGGGACGCGGGCGGAGCGCATTGTCGAGGCAGCAAGGCAGGTGCTGGGCAGGGCGGTCGACAAGCCGGTCGGACCAGAGTTGTGGGATGGCCACGCGGCGGAACGCATTGTCGACGTGCTCGCCATAGGGCTGGGAACGAAACGGTGAGTGCCCGCCCTGGCGTCTGGATCGACTTCGAAAACGCGCCACACGTGTGGGTGTTCTCGCGGTTGATTCCGCGACTGGAAGCTCAGGGTGTGCCGGTCTTTCTCACCGCCCGGGACTTCTCCTGCACGGTCGACCTCTGCCGCCGCTTGGGCCTCGAGGCCACGGTGGTGGGTCCTGGCGGACAGGCGAAGAGTCGTGTTCGCAAGGTGTGGCGCGTTATGCGGCGGGCCTTCAACCTGACGCGGGTCGCCGGCCGAGCCGGAATCACGTTGAAGGTTGCGCTCTCGCACGGCTCACGGTCGCAGATCCTCGCAGGCAGACGCCTTGGGTTAAGGGTTGTGAGCCTCGACGACTACGAACACTCGGACCAGAGCCTGGTGAGATTCGTCGATCACCTGCTCGTGCCGTTTCCCATCCCCGTCGAGACCTGGGGCCGTCAGGCGAAAAAGGTCTTGCACTATCCTGGGCTGAAGGAATCGCTCTATCTCTGTGATTTTGCCCCCGACTTGCGTGGCTTGGAACATCTGAGCGAGGCAGGCGGTGTGATCGTCGTGTTTCGTCCCGAGGGCCCGACGACTCACTACCGTTCCGCCCAGACTTCGGGGATCGAAGCGGCGATCCTGGCCACGTTGGCGAGCGCCGAAAGTGCTTTCGTTGTCGTGCTGCCCCGTGATTCTCAACAAGCGGCTGAAGTAGGCGCACGGTGTGCGACTTTGGGTGTCCGCCACTGGATTCCAGACCGCGCTGTCGATGGCCCCACGCTGCTGTCGGTCTCGGATCTCGTGATTGGAGGCGGTGGCACGATGACCCGCGAAGCAGCCGTGCTGGGTGTCCCAGCCTACAGCTATTTTGCGGGCCCTTGGGGTGCTGTCGACCGCTATCTCGAGGATGAAGGACGACTCAAGCGGATCGCGAATGACTCGGACGCTGGCGCGCTGATGCTTGTGAGCCGGCGGCGGCAGAACTCTCCGGCGCCCACAGATGCGCTTGATTTCGTGGGGCGCTTCGTGACTGGGGTCCTGGAGAGAGGAACCTAGAGCCCTCGAAATGCTCTTTTCTGAAATTGCTGTGGGCAGCTCCCAATGGTGGGAGTTTGCCGCAGCACAGCCGGCCGCAACCGCCTTCCACCATCCTGCGTGGGTCAGCCTGCTCGCCGAATGCTATGGCTACCGAGCTCACGTGGTCGTGTGCCAGGGGGAGGCGGGGGACATTGTCGCAGGGTTGCCGATGCTCCAGATTCCTGCCGGATCTTCCGCACCTCGTTGGGTGTCGCTTCCGTTCACCGATAGCTGCGATCTGCTGGCGCGCGACGAGCAATCGCGCGCGGCAGTGATAAGCGAACTTCTACAGGCCTATCGGGAGGGTCGGACTGCGCAGGTTGAGATTCGCGCCTCAATCGGTGAGGCCGACTGCGTCTTCCAGTCGCAAGCGGGCGTTTGCCACCGGCTCCCACTCCAGCCCGATCCCGACGCGGTCTTCGCTCGCTTCAAGAAGACGCAAACTCGGCAACCCATCGTGCAGGCTGAGCGGGATGGAGTGACGGTGCGGCGTGGCGGTTCAATTGTGGACCTCAGGAGTTTCTACCGTATGCAGGTGAGAACCAGGCGTCGACTTGGCATGCCGGTGCAGCCGTGGCGTTTCTTTGAACTCTTGTGGTCTCGTCTGCTCGAACCGGGATTGGGCTTTCTGCTGCTCGCCGAGCATCAGGGCGCACCTATCGGGGGTGCGGTGTTTCTGACTTGGAACGGCACCCTGGTCTACAAGTTCAGCGCCTCGGATTCGCGCTTCTGGGGTCTGCGGCCCAACAACCTGGTGCTGTGGACCGCCATCAGGTGGGGTTGCGAGAACGGCTATCACACCTTTGACTTTGGCCGCACCGACATGGAAGACGTGGGGCTGCGGCGGTTCAAGTCCGGGTGGGGCACGGTTGAGAGGCCGCTCGTGTACTCGTACATCGGCGGGTCGCCGCCGAGTCAGAGGCGAGGCCGGCTGATGCGCGTGCTGCGGCCGGTCATCCGGCACTCGCCGCCGATCGTATGCCGGCTCATCGGGGAGCTGTTCTACAAGTACGCAGCATGAGCCAGGAAGCACCTGTCAGGACTGGCGATCTCTGGTCGGCGAACACGCCGGCGCGGTTCTGGTGCTGCCGCCCGGACTTCGCCGAGGAGATCTGGCAAGCCGCGGTAGTCACTGCCCTCGCGACCGCGCCGCTGCCATTTCAGGCCGGGGGCCTCGACGAGGTGCTGGACCTGGCGCTTGGCGAGGGCCAGTTCGGCCCGACGCGCTGGACCCTTGGGCCAGCACACCGTGCCTACTATGCGGTCAAGCCGTTGCTGCCCCGCGCAGTGGCCCGGAGACTGCGCCGCCTGGCGAGCGGTCGGGCGCTGCAACGCTCGCCGCTCGGGTGGCCGGCGGAAGACCGTTTCGCACGCTTTCTCTGGGAGGTCCTCCGCCACGCCATGGCGTGCACCGGCAACGTCGAGGCGGCGGTCATCCGTTTCTGGCCCTTCGGCGCACGTTTTGCGCTGGTCCTCACGCACGACATCGAGACGGCGGCGGGGCAGCGGTTCGTGCCGGAGGTAGCGGCGCTGGAGCAGCGTCTTGGCTTCCGCTCCTGCTTCAACTTCGTCGCCGACGAGTACCAGCTCGATCACGGGCTGATCCGCGAGCTGCAGGTGGCGGGGTTCGAGGTGGGGATTCACGGGTTGCGCCACGACGGCTCGCTGTTCCGTTCGCGGGCCGAGTTCGAGCGGCAAGCGGAGCGGATCAACGATCACCTGCGGACGCTAGGCGCGGTAAGCTTTCGCGCCCCGCTCACCCATCGCAACCTGGAGTGGATGCAGGCGCTCGATGTCGAGGTCGACCTGTCGTGCTTCGACACCGACCCGTTCGAGCCGATGCCCGGCGGTTGCATGAGCCTGTGGCCGTTCACCGTGGGTCGCTTCGTGGAGCTGCCGTACACGCTCGCGCAGGACTCCACACTGGTGCTGGTGCTGGGCGAGCGGACGCCGCGGTTATGGCTCTCCAAGCTTGACCTGATTGAGAGGTATCACGGAATGGCGCTGCTCAATACGCACCCCGACTACCTGTGCCACCCGCGCGCCTGGAGCCTCTACGAGCAGTTGTTGTCCCACCTTGTGACGCGGGAAGGGCGCTGGGACGCCCTCCCCTGCCAAGTGGGCAGGTGGTGGCGGGCGCGTGCCGCCACGGCCAGTGCGGAGGATCTGCCCGGGGCTGTCATGGGGCGGGTTGTGCTCGACGGGGGCAGGATCGAGCTCGCCGCGTGACGGTGGCTGTCGACTGCGGAAGCCAACTGTGCCATCTTCCCTAAGTTGTCTGAGGCGATTCACGACGGTTTAGGCATAGTTTGGGGACCCATGCTGCGACAATTTAGTGCCAAGCGAACCATCACGCTATTCCTGATTGACTGGCTAGGGACGCTGGCAGTGCTGGCGGTGGCGGGCACGCTACGCGGCACCTTGGGTGCGCTACCCCCGCCTGTGGCGCACGGCCTGCGCTCGCTGGCGATCCCGGTCGGTGGCCTGGGCCCTCTCGAGAGCCTGATCTCACTTCTCTCAAACGGGGTCTTCGTGTTGGTGGCGGTGCTCTGGCCCTTTTTCTTCCTGGTTGTCTTCTCGATATACGACGGGGCGCGGTACGGCAGGCTCCGGGACGAGATGTTGGGCGTGTTCCATGCAGTCACGGCCGCTACGGTCACCCTCGCCGGGGCGCTCTACTTCACCTATCGCGAGACGCCGCGCGTGGTGTTCCTGACTTTCTTTGCGCTCGACCTCGCGCTGCTTCTGGGGGCGCGCGGCGCGCTGTGGCTGTACCGCCGTGCCAGGGAGGGCAAGGCTGGTCCAGTACGCGCGCCGGTGCTGGTGGTCGGTGCCGGCACCGTCGGGCGCCAGGTGGTAGGGGAGCTAGCGGAGTACGGCTGCGCCGACTTCGAGGTGATCGGCTTCGTGGATGACGACCCTGCCAAGTGTGGCAAGGAATTCGAGGGCCTCCCTGTGCTTGGCACCCTGGACGACATCACGCCGCTCGTGGTCGGCCGCGAGATCCATGACGCGGTGGTCGCGCTGCCGCTACGCGCGCATGATCGGCTGGTTTCGCTCTGCCAAACGCTTCAGCGGCTGTCGGTGCGGGTGCTGATAGTCCCGGACCTGTTCGCCCTTTCCTTCCCCAGCGCGCGGCTCACTGGATTCGGCGGCATTCCGGTGATGGACCTCGGCGAGCCGGGGGTGTTTGGCTGGCGCCGCTCGCTCAAGCGCGGGTTCGATATCGTGCTGGCATCAATTGCCCTGGTGCTTCTTTCGCCGCTGCTGATGATGATCGCTCTGGCGATCAAGCTGACCTCCCGCGGCCCGGTGCTCTACACTCAGCGCCGTATCGGCGAGAACGGGCGGCCGTTCCCGATGTACAAGTTCCGCTCGATGCGGGTCGGTACCGATGCCGACGTGCACCGGCGGCACGTGGCCCGGTTGATCCGGGAGAACGTCACTCTCGAGGAAGCGCAGGCCAACGGCCAACATAGCCTCAAGCTCACCGACGATCCGCGGGTGAGCTTTTTCGGGCGCATCATGCGCCGGCTGAGCCTCGATGAGCTGCCACAACTTCTCAATGTGTTGCGGGGCGAAATGAGCATCGTCGGGCCGCGCCCGCCGCTGTCATACGAGGTGGCCCTCTACCAGGACTGGCATCGGCAGCGGCTGCAAGCGATCCCGGGGATCACTGGACTATGGCAAGTGAAGGGGCGCAACCGTGTGAGCTTCGATGAAATGGCGCGGATGGACCTGGAGTACATCGAGAAGCAGTCGCTCTGGCTCGACCTGAAGCTTATCCTGCAAACACCGCTTGCGGTGTTGAGCGGTCGGGGCGCCGGCTAGGGCGTCTCAAGGGGAATGATGGAAATGGAGAAGTTGCGGGTTGGCGTGATCGGGTGCGGCTACTGGGGGCCGAAGCTGGCGCGTAACTTTCACGACAGCGCCCTGACGGAACTAACCCACCTGGCGGATTTCCGGGAGGACCGGCTCGCGCACATGCGGGAGCTCTACCCAGGGGTGCGCACGACAACAGACTACCGCGAGCTGCTGCGTTCAGAGATTAACGCCGTCGCCATCGCCACGCCGGTTTCCACCCACCACCGGCTCGCGCTCGATGCCCTCAGCGCGGGCAAGAACGTGCTGGTGGAAAAGCCGCTGGCGGCGAGCACCGAACAGGCGCGCGAGATCGCCGAGGCGGCCGACCGGCGCGGGCTGATAGCCATGGTCGGGCATACCTTCCAGTTCAACCCGGCGGTTGATGCGGTGCGTCATTTAGTGGCACGGGGTGAGCTCGGTCGTGTCTACTACGTCGACGCGACGCGGGTCAACCTGGGATTGCTCCAGCCCGACATCAACGTGATCTGGGATCTCGCACCCCACGACCTCTCGATCCTTCTCCACGTGCTGGGCACCCTTCCGGGGTCGGTCAGCGCCCAGGGTGGGGTCTACGTGGGGCGGGACCGGCAGAGCCACGAGGTAGCCTACCTCACGCTGCGGTTCCCCAACGATGTGCTGGCGAGCCTCCGGCTATCGTGGCTCGACCCCGTGAAGACCCGGCGGATCACCATTGTCGGCAGCAAGAAGATGCTGGTCTACGACGACATCGCTGACGACAAGGTCATGCTTTACGACAAGGGCGTCGAGGTGCCGCCGTACTCCGATACCCCCGAGCAGTTCCAGATGTCGTATCGGCACGGCCCGGAGACCGCGGTCCCGATCGAGTGGTGCGAGCCCCTCCGGGCCGAATGCGAGGCTTTCGCCCGCTGCATCGGCGCGGGTCACGAGGCCTGCAAGGCCTGCGAAAAGAGGCGGGACATGACCTGCAGCCAGGCCTGGGTAGGCGTCAAGGTGGTGGAGATCCTCGAGGTGGCACAGCGGTCGCTGCTCAACGGTGGCGGAAGGGAGCAGGTCCAGCTATGAGCGATGCAACCACGGTGCGGATTGCGCCGGACGTGGTGTTGGGACGGGACGTAGGGATTCACGCCTTCGTCAACCTGTACGGCTGTGAGATCGGCGACGAATCGAAGATCGGCACCTTCGTCGAGATTCAGAAGGGCGTGAGGATCGGCAAGCGGGTCAAGATCTCAAGCCACACCTTCATCTGCGAGGGCGTCACCGTCGACGACGAGGTGTTCATCGGTCACGGCGTGATGTTCATCAACGACCGCTACCCTCGTTCGACCACCTCTGACGGGGATCTCCAGACCGAGGCGGACTGGCAGGTGGTGCCGACGCTGGTCAAGCGTGGCGCGTCGATTGGCAGCAACGCCACGATCCTGTGCGGCGTGACGATCGGTGAGCGAGCCATCGTCGGGGCCGGCGCTGTGGTGACTCGCGACGTGGCACCCGATACTATCGTCGCCGGCGTGCCCGCGAGGGTGCGCCGAGCGGTGAAGGACGCATTGTCACGGCTACCAGGGGCTGACTAGAACTCCTTTTGGCCTAATCATGCGCATCGCGTTGATCGGAGGCTACCGCGGGCTTCCCGCGGGGCTGCCCGGCTCGGCGGGCGGCGAGGCATACCAAGAACAGCTCGCGCTGCGTTTAGTGCGCCGTGGGCACCAGGTAACGGCCTATAACCGCAACGCATACTGTCGTGTCTCGCCCGGCGAGCCGTACGAGGGGGTACGCCGCTTTGCGTTGCCAAGCCTGCCGGCGCGCTCGCTTGCAACGCTGAGTCATTCGCTGCTTGCGACAATCCACGTTATCCGGCACGACACCGGCGACTTGGTTCAGATTCACGGAATGGGGGGCGCACTGTGGCTGCCGCTGCTGCGCACGGCGGGCAAGCGGTCAGTGGTAATGCTGGGAGGCAGTGTGGACTGGCTGCGCCCGGGGTGGGGTCCGGTGGCGCGTGGGGTGCTGCGCCTGGCGGCGCGCAGCGCGGGGCGGTGGGCGGACGCGCTCTACGTGGACAACGGTCCGGCGCGAGAGTTGCTACAAGGCTACTTGCGGCGGCCGGTGCACCTGATCCCGACCGGCGCCGAGACCTGGCCCGATCCCGGCGGTGACCGCCTCGCTGCCTTCGGGGTCGAGAAAGGCCGCTACGTCTTCCACGCCAGCGGGCTCACCGCAGCCAAGGGAATCGACACGCTGGTTGATGCCTTCGCCTTGCTCCGCACAGACCTCGACTTGGTGATCGCGGGGCCTCCTTTGGCGCGGCGTAACGGCAACCGTCCCTTCGTCCCGGAAGATGTTCGGCTCCACTTCGTCGGCCATGTCTCCGGAGAGGCGCGCCGTCAGCTCTACGAACACGCAGCGGTTTACGTCCAGCCCTCACTCGTCGAGGGCAGCTCGCCGTCGCTGCTGGCGGCGATGGGGTGCGGTGTGTGCCCGGTGGTGAGCGACATCCTGGCCAACCTCGATGTGGTTGGCGACGCAGGGGTAGCTTTCCGGGTTGGGGATGTCGAGGACCTACGATCCAAGCTCCAGTGGCGGCTTGATCACCTGGAGGAGACGAAACGGCTTGGGACGGCGGCAGCGGCGCGGGCGCGCGCCCTGTTCGATTGGGAGTGGGTGGTCGACAAGTTTGAGGCGTTGTGCCAACAGATGATCAATCAATGACCCCGGCGAGGGAGCTGTCAAGCGAACAGGCAGCGAGAGACTTAGCGCTGCTCGCGGCGCTCGAACAGCGGCGCGATATCGCCGGAGATGGGCGAGAGTGGCACGGTCTCGTGCGCGCGGCTCACCGCGAGCGCGTCGCGGCGCTACTTTACGATTCGCTCTGTCGCTCTCATCGCCTCGAGGAACTCCCCGTCGCCGAGCTGTTGGCCCTCACCATCGGCTACGGCCAAGTCGCGGCCAACAACGCGGCCCTGTTCGAGGTGGCTAGCGATGTGCTCGCGTGGCTGACGGAGGCGGGGATTCCGGCCATCGTCCTCAAGGGCGTTGCACTCTCCGAACTGGTTTACCGCGACCGCAGCGTCCGGCCGATGGAGGATCTGGACCTTTTGGTGCCCGGGGAAGAAGCCGATAGGGCGGTTGGCCTGCTCGCGAGAGCCGGTTACAGGAGGTTGGGCCGACCCGAGCTGCGCCGAGGCTTTGATCGCGAGTTTAGGGCCGAGGTGACGCTGGAGAGCCCAGGACCGGTTCGCGCGTTCGTCGAAGTGCACTGGCAGCTCATCGGGCCGGTCTTCGCCTGCCGGCACGTGGACTACGCCGCGGTGTGGCGCCAAGCTGTTTCGACGAGGATCGCCGGCCAGCCGACCCGGGTTCTGGGAGCGGAGGACTGGGTGCTTCATCAGGCCGCACACGCCGTCTTGAAGCACCGGAGGGTGACACTTCTCGACTTGGTCGACATCGACCGGTTAGTGGCCCACCTCGGCACCGTCCTCGACTGGGAGCGTCTTTTCGAGACTGCGCGGGCGTACCGCTGGACCCCGGCAATCGCGGAGGTATTGGGGGAAGCGGCGCGGGCCCTGGGAACGCCGGTACCCACCTCGCTGCTGGAAAAGGCGCGTGAGAACCCATTGCCGCTCATCGAGCGCCGGCTACTCGCCTGGTGGCTCGATCCCGGCCGCCCGGAGCGCCACCACATCGTCCCGGACTGGCTGACGTTGCCGAGCGTCGGGGCGAGGGTGCGCTTTCTACGAGGCTATCTCGTTCCTAGTCGTGACTATCTTAGGGGTTGCTTCACCACCGGGTCGGGAGGCTGGTCGCCCCGTGCCTACCTTCGCTACTTATGGCGCGAGGTGATGAGCTGACGGCATCGGCCGGCTTGGATACGAGAGAAGTCGGGAGAAACAGTGCAGCCACCGAGTCAAACCGGGGGAGGGCACGGGGAGGCACAGTGAACGTTCCATTCGTGGATCTCAAGACCCAATACCGGTCCCTCAAACCTGATGTAGACGCGGCGATTTCGAGCGTGCTTGAGGGTGCCGCGTTCGTTCTCGGCAGAGAGCTCGCCGAGTTTGAGCAGGCCTTCGCCCGGTATGTCGGGGTTACGCACGCCGTTGGCGTGAGTTCCGGCACCGACGCGCTGGAGATAGCCTTGCGGGCCTGCGGGATTGGGCCGGACGCCGAGGTCATCACGGTCCCCAACACCTTCATCGCCACTTGCGAGGCGATCAGCCTGGTGGGGGCAGGCATCCGCTGGGTCGAGGTGGATGAGCGGACCTACAATCTGAACCCTGCCGGCTTGGAGGCTGCCATCACCTCCCGTACCAGGGCGATCCTCCCAGTCCATCTCTACGGCCAGCCGGCTGAGATGGGTCCGATCATGGAGATCGCCCGGCGGCATGGGCTCAAGGTCATCGAGGACTGCGCTCAGGCGCACGGCGCGACATATCGCGGCCAGAAAGTCGGCACGTTCGGGGATGCTGCGGCCTTCAGCTTTTACCCGGGCAAGAACCTCGGCGCCTACGGCGATGGTGGCGCGGTGCTCACCAACGATGACGGTGTCGCCGACCGAGTGCGCATGCTGCGCAACCACGGCCAGCGCGAGAAGTACGTTCACCACATCGAGGGGTACTGCCACCGCCTCGACAACCTCCAGGCTGCGGTGCTGAGCGTGAAGCTGCCACATCTTGACGAGTGGAACGCCAAGCGACGGCGGGCGGCACGCCTCTACGACGAGCTCTTGGCCGGGGTGCCTGGAGTGATAACGCCGTACGCGACACCGGAGGTGAAGCACGTCTATCACCTCTACGTCGTGCAGGTGCCCGAGCGCGACCGGGTGAAGGACGATCTCAAGGAGAGGGGGATCGAAACGGGCATGCACTACCCGATTCCCCTGCACGAACAACCCGCGTACGCCCACCTTGGCCATCGACCGGAGGACTTTCCGGTCTCGCATGTGCTGGGACCCCGCATCCTCTCCCTGCCGATGTTCCCGGGGATCACCGACGAGCAGGTGCGCTTCGTGGCTGCGGCAATACGGGACGCGATCAAGCAGTGAGGTCTCACCTCGTGGAGCCGCCATACCGATTCGAGTCCCACCGTAGATCGTTGTGGGGCCGGTGCGCCCTGCCGGCTGCACGCGTGGCAGGAGTGCCCCACACACTTGATTGCAGACTGGTGTGAGAACAACGGCAGCAAATCTGCCGCAGGTGTGTTTTTCGTACCGCAGCGCGTGGCTACCTGTACGACTCGACCTGGGTCTCGAACATCTCGGCGCACACGCCCGCCGCATTTGGATTAGGGCGTTGGGCCAAGACTGACGGCCGGCCAGCGGCCGGCCGCTACGAAGCAACCGAGCGACGGCGTCGCGGATGTTAGCGGCCGCCCGCAAGGGCCACCCCCAACAAGAAGCGTGCGGTTGTGTGTAGCGGCCGGCCGCTACTTGAAGACACGACGCACCTGCGTGATTGGTATGGCCTCAACCTGCCGCGTCAGCGGAATGACGTCGTCGCCCACGTAGATGACAAAGCCACGTTTGCAGCCGAGATCCGAGAAGGCCTCGCGGAAGCCTCTGGACAACGTGGGTGCGAGGGACGCCTTGATCTCAACCGGGATGGGTGGTTTGCCGGGTGGCACGGCGAGCACGTCGACTTCGGCGCCAGCCGCAGTCCGGAAGAAGTAGGTCCGCCAGGTGGATGGAGCGAGGTTGACGAGCTGCTCAATCGCGAGGCCTTCCCACGAGGCGCCGCGCGCCGGATGTCCCAGCAGTTGCTCGAAGCTCACGATTCCGAGCAGAGCATGAAGAATGCCGCTGTCTCGAAAGTAGACCTTGGGGCTCTTGACCAGACGTTTCTTCAGGTTGGCGTGGTACGGCTGCAGCCGGCGCACCAGGAAGGTGTCCTCCAGGATTGCAAGGTAGTGGCTCGCGGTGGGGGCGGTCACGCCGAGGCTTCGAGCAACCGAACTGGCGTTCCACAACTGTCCGTGAAGGTGGGCGACCATCTGCCAGAACCCGCGCATCTGCTGGGCCGGCACGCGGATTCCGAGCTGCGGGAGATCCCGTTCGAGGTAGGTGGTGATGAAGGCCTCGCGCCACTGCAGGCTTTCGGCGTTCGAGCGCGCCAGGAAGCTCCGTGGATAACCGCCTCGG
>Ga0209777_10003375_pt1 | contig 19864 bp, 20 predicted proteins | sample FrelakmetHBP12HB_FD_187147 | JGI IMG/M metagenome (GOLD analysis project Ga0209777, IMG submission 187147) | Freshwater lake sediment microbial communities from the University of Notre Dame, USA, for methane emissions studies -HBP12 HB (SPAdes)... | ecosystem: Environmental > Aquatic >...
CACGCCATGGCGTGCCCCTACTCTTCAGAGGAGCGCTACTTGCGTTATTGATGTTCCGGGGGAGGGGCGGCCTTCGCGCGCTGGTCGCGCAGGACGGCTTTGCGGCTCAAGCGAACCTTATTGCCCTCGATGGAGATGACTTTGACCAGGAGCTGGTCACCCTCCTTGAGCTCATCACGGACGTCCCGGATGCGATGTTCGGCAATTTCACTGATATGCAACAAGCCGTCTGTTCCTGGAAAGATTTCGACGAAAGCGCCGAAATCCGCCAGGCGCACGACTTTGCCCAGATAGGTCTTGCCGATCTCGGCTTCCGCCATGAGGTCCTTGATCATCTTCAAGGCCTTATTGGCGGCCGCCTCGTCGCTAGAGGCCACGTTGACCCTGCCGTCGTCCTCGACGTCGATCTTGGCGCCGGTTTGCTCGACGATGCCGCGGATCACTTTTCCGCCGGGACCGATTAATTCGCCGATCTTCTGCCGATTGATTTGCAGGGTGTAGATGCGCGGGGCATAGGCGGAGATAGCCGTCCGCGATTCGGGAAGGGTTTCGAGCATCTTGCCCAGGACGTGCAGGCGTGCGGCCTTGGCCTGGCTGAGCGCCTCGGCCATGATCTGGGGTGTAATCCCGGTGGTCTTGATATCCATCTGCAATCCCGTAATGCCGTCCTTGGTGCCCGCCACCTTGAAATCCATGTCGCCGTAATGGTCCTCGGCGCCGGCGATGTCCGTGAGGATGGCGTACTTCTCCCCTTCCTTGACCAGGCCCATCGCGATGCCCGCGACGGGAGCCTTGATCGGTACGCCCGCGTCCATCAGGGCGAGCGTCCCCCCGCAGACCGTGGCCATGGAAGAGGAACCGTTGGACTCCAGGATGTCCGATACCACGCGCACCGTGTAAGGGAAAATGCCCTCTTCAGGCATGATGTTGAGCAAGGCACGCTCGGCCAGCGCGCCGTGCCCGATTTCTCTTCGGCCGGGCCCGCGCAGGAACGCTACTTCACCCACACTGAAGGGCGGGAAATTGTAGTGGAGCATGAAGCGCTTGAAGGCCTCGCCCTCTAAGACGTCCAGCCGCTGGATGTCCTCGGCTGTGCCCAGCGTGGCGGTGACCAGCGCCTGGGTCTCGCCGCGCGTGAACAGCGCCGAGCCGTGCGTGCGAGGCAGGATGCCCACCTCGCAGGTGATGGGCCGGACCTGATCGAACGGGCGACTGTCGGGCCGGTGGTGGTTCAGAACCACGTCATCGCGGAAGAGCCGCTCTTCGACCATGTCGAAGTAATGCGCCGCCAGCCGCCGTTTCGCTTCCTCCGCTTCGGGGTAGCTATCCACCAACGACTTCCGGAGGGCGGCGATTTTGCGATGGCTCTCCAGTTTGATGTACTTGGACGTATCCATAGCTTCGTGGAGCTGCTCTTGGACTTTGCTCCGAACTTCCTCGTAAAACGCTGTATCGATGGTCGGCGCGGTAAACTCCCGCTTCTTCACGGGCCGCTGCTGGGCCAGTTCTTTCACCGCCGCCACGATTCTGCGAATCTCGCCGTGCCCGTACTGGATGGCTTCGATAAGGGTCTCTTCGGAGACCTCCTTGGCCCCCGCTTCGACCATGACAATGGCCTCCTCCGTCCCCGCCACGATCAGGTTCAGTTGGCTCGCCTTGGTTTCGGCATAGGTCGGATTGGTGGTGAGCTGGCCGTTCACCAGGCCCACTCGGACTGCACCCAAGGGCGAGGGAAATGGAATGTCGGACAAGTAGAGGGCCGCGGACCCGGCCACCACGCCCAGAACATCAGGGTTGTGGTCCGAATCAGCGGACAGAACCAGAGCGATCACCTGGGTCTCGTCCCTAAAACCCTCCGGGAAGAGGGGCCGGACCGGGCGGTCGATTAAGCGGCTGGTCAAGATTTCCTTTTCGGTGGGCCGCCCTTCGCGCTTGAAGAACCCGCCGGGGATCTTGCCGGCGGCGTAGGTGTACTCGCGGTAATCCACGGTCAGAGGGAAAAAGTCAATCCCCTCGCGGGGCACGGTTGAACACGCCGTGGCCAGGACGACGGTATCCGCGTAGCGAACCGTGGCTGCTCCGTTGGCCTGGTTGGCGAGCTTTCCACATTCGATCGTCAACGTACTTGAACCCAACTGAATACTCACTTGCTGCATTTTCTGTTGCCTCCCATAATGAATTGGCCCATGAGGGCCCGCGCCCGGCGCGGCTGTTAACCGAACGATCTCTCCCTACACTTCCAGACCGGCTCGCGCCGAGGGCTGGTATTCTGGCTTGGACATGGAGTCGCGAATCGAGGTCAAGGCGGGTTAGACGCGTCGCCGCGGCGAGCTACGCCGGAACCAAAGGGCTCTGAAAAGCAAAAGCGACCCGCGCCGGAATCCCGGAGGGGTCGCTTCGGCCTGATGCAGTGTCAGTTCCCTGAAAGTTGATCTGTCCGCTCAACACCTTGCTATTTTCGGATGCCCAATCTCTCGATAAGCCGTTTGTACCGGTCGGCATCGTGCCGTTTCAGATACTCCAGCAGGCGCTTGCGCTTGCTCACCATGATCAGTAACCCTCGCCGTGACGCGTGATCCTTGCGATGAACTCGAAAATGCTCGGTCAGGTAACTGATCCGCTCGCTCAATAGGGCGACCTGCACTTCCGGTGAGCCCGTATCTTTAGCATGAACCCGATAACTTTCAACCAATCGGGATTTGGACTCAACCGCCAATGGCATCCACTTATCTCCTCGCTGCGTTGTCTCTCTGATGTCCAATTGAACGATAGCATGTTCAGATGATTTTAGCAAAGCGAAATATGGCGCCCCCCCTCCGTCGATCAAGGCGGGTGAAGATTGCAGGGGCGACTCCGCGAGGTGGCGAGTCTTCCCTACCTCCGGAGGGCTTGGTTGTAAGTTATCGGCGGATGGGATCAGTTGCAAGATATGGTAGAATAAACGCTGAAGGGTAGCTGGAGCCCCTAACTAACTTGAGCCGCAAGAACAATCGTCGATCCCCGCGCGTCAGTGTCAATTTCCCGGTGGAATTCGCTTTGGGCGACAAGACTTTTCGGGAGCACGCCTCCACCTTGAGCGGGGGTGGGCTCTTTGTCGCTTGCCAGGAGAAGCTCGAGCCGGGAACGATCGTTTCCCTCCATTTTCGCCCCGCCAAGCACCTTCCCACGATGGAAGCGAAGGCACGAGTCTGCTACTCTATTCCAGGCCGGGGTGCCGCCATCGAGTTCACGGACATCCAGCCGGAGCATCGCCAACTGCTGCTGCGCTTGATCCACCATAAGACTGGAGACAAGCGCCGTTCTCCTCGCTCTCCGCTTGCCACGCAGATTGAGTGTGAGCAATGTCTCTCCTTGGCCCTCTCCCGGGATGTCAGTCTGGGGGGAATGTTCATTGAAACCCCCGACCCACTGCCCGTGGACACGATCCTAAATATAAGATTCAATCTCGACGACGAAGGCCCTGTGGTCTTGGCCATGGCCCGGGTCGCTTACCAGGTCATGAGGTTGGGCATGGGGGTTGAGTTCTTAGAGCTTGCGCCTGGCGACAGCGAGCGCCTGGAAGCATATATAGCCCGCTCCGTGATTCTTCCAGACCCCACATCCACCGAGGCTGCCCCAGCCAATTAGCCCCGCCACTCAAACCTAGACCTCGATGCCCGCACTTACGGCAACGCCCCCAGTAGGGCCCCGCTCCACGCCCCACGCACGGCTGCCAGTACTCGTTCCTCGGGCTTTCTCCATGCCGGGAGCTGTGCTACAGTCTCTGCCGGTTCAACACTCAGGGTCAGTCTCATACAGATCTCGTTAAGAAGAGTCAAAACCATAGAGAGACCATGGCTGGCTTTCCTTCTGATGTGACTGAAACTCGCTGACAGGTGAGAGAGAATTAATGAGACCAGCGGCTAGGCTGCTTCTGCAGATCGTCGTGCTTTGCGCGTGCGCATTCGCATCCCCCGGGCAGCACGGCGACACGGCGGCCATCGACAAGTTCATCGCCGGTCAGGGATCGTACAAGAACGGCCAGCAAGCCGAGGGCGTCAGGACTGTTTTGACAGGTGATTTGAATGACGACGGGATTCCCGACGCAGCCGTTCTCTATACGCTGGAGGGCCAGAACGGGACAAACAATTATGTCCAATATCTGGCCGTCTTCGTCCGCGTCAAGGGGCGCCCGGTTCCAATTGCCCACGCTCTGGTGGGCGGGAAGAATTATCGAGCCGTCGAGATCAAAGCCATCGAGAACGGTGCGATCCTGTGCAACACCCTTGCTTACGCGCCGAAGGACCCGAGTTGTTGCCCCACCATTAAGCGCTCAACCCGATATGCCCTGCAGGGGAATAAGCTCAAGGAATTAGGTCACAAATAAAGTCGCGCCGTCGCAACGACCCGCGTCGTAGGGGCGCTTCGCGGAGCGCCCCCGCTCTTGCGCGAACGGCGAGTACGTCCTAAATCCACTCAGGGGGGCAACACTCCAAACGCCATTCCGTACCATCACTCATGCGGGGCCAGTGAGTTCGTTTGCCTGACAGATCAGTTGGTCTTCAAAAGAGAAGTTGAGACTTCGACGTGGACCGCGCTCCGCGTACCATTGGTACGTCTCTTGTAGCCCGACTACAAAGGGCGTCAGGGTGAGGTTGAGCTCGCGTTTCACGCCCTCGACAACTTCTGTGATGGGTGGAAGATCGAAATACTCGCCGAAATATAGAGGATCGCTGAACAGATTCCCGCCGTTGCGCAGGATGATTTCGCGTGGCACGTGCACGATCGATGCCTGCTTGCCCAGAATCTTGGCGAACTCGTGGACCGCTGCGACCTGGGTCAGCGGCGTTTCATTGGCTACGTTGAACGCCCGGCCCGGGGCCGCAGGATTCGCGAGCACGGCCAGACACGTTTTCACCAAATCATTTACATAGACGAACTGCATTAGGCGGTCGCCGTCGCCAGGGACAATTACCGGGCGGTCCAGCCGGATGCGGTCCCAGAAAAAGGCCTCTCGGTAGAAGGGATTCTCTGCACCGTAGACGAACGGCGGCCGCAGGGTGACAGCCGGGAAGCCCGATTCGTGATACAGGCGGAATAGCGCCCGCTCGCTTCCCGCTTTGTTCCGGACGTAGCCGTTGGGGTCCGTGTCGGGAGCGAGCGGATCGTCCTCCGCATGGTTCAGGCCCTCGCCGTAGGCCCCCACGCTCGACATGAAGATGTAACGGGCAAGGTCGCCGGGAATGGACCTGGCAGTGGCTTCGACCTGCCGAGCGGTGGTTCCCCGCTCCCAGTCATAGGCGATATCATAGACCGCATCGAAACGCTGGCCCGCCAGCGCGCTGCTAACGGCCGCGGCGTCGTTTCGATCGGCGAGCACGCTGCGCACGCGCGGGCCAAAAGGATGCTCAGTCTTGCGATGAAGGATCGTAACTTCGTGATCGGCTTCCAGAAGTCGCCTGACGAGCCGCTTCCCAATGAACAGGGTTCCGCCGATCACGAGAACGCGCATGGTGTGTTCACCTCAATCAGCCCCATCTCTGTCCCACTGAGGGTCGAAATGCTGAGATCCTTCGCTTCGCTCAGGATGACATGTCGGGAGAGTGCACTCATTAGAAACCTGTCATTCTGAGCGAAGCAAAGAATCCCTGTATTTGGTAGCGGACGGCAGGGCCAGCTGGGTTAAATTCTCTTTTCTTCCCGGATAAGCCGCAGGAACTCCGAGCGGGTCACGTCGCAATCGCGGAACAGCCCCATCATGTGCGAGGTCACCGCAATGGAGTTCTGCTTCTCGACACCCCGCATAATCATGCAGAGGTGCCGGGCTTCGATGATGACGCCGACCCCCTGGGGCTTGATGCGGTCCATGATCGTTTCAGCAATCTGGACGGTCAGGCGCTCCTGGACTTGCAGGCGCCGCGCGAAGATGTCCACCAGACGCGGAATCTTGCTCAGGCCGATGACTTTCTGGTTGGGCAGATAAGCGACGTGGCAGCGCCCAAAGAAAGGCAACAGATGGTGCTCACACAGGCTGAAGATCTCGATGTCTTTCACGATCACCATCTCGTCGTAGTTCACGGAGTAGAGCGCGCCATTGAGCGCCTTGTCGACGTCCTGCGTGTACCCGCTGGTCAGAAACCGCAAGGATTGGGCGACGCGCTGCGGTGACTTCAGGATCCCTTCGCGCTGGGGGTCCTCGCCGAGTTCCCGGAGGATACCCCGCACCGCATCTTCAATGGGGTCGGGCCGTGCAGGCCCCTCCAGTTCTTCCAGCTTCGACAGTTCATCTGCTCGGATCACCATAGGTCCGTCCTTTTTGTGTCGCCCCTACGTACCGTCATACGACACGGAGTTTGCTTCCGTCTCCTGCAATCTTACGCGCTCCAAGCGTACGCCGTTCCCACACTCGTTTCCCAACTTCTGGCGAAGCAATTCAAAGATTTCCACACTGAGATTCTCAGTGGTCGGAACGCGCTGGCGGAAACTTGCCACGTCGAGGTTCAAGTTCTTATGGTCGAAGGGTTCCAGGACTTCCCGCTCGACGATTCGGTCCAGGACTGCGAGGTTACAGACCATCCCGGTGGCCGGGTTAATGGGGCCCGCCACCGTGACCTCCAGCACATAGTTGTGCCCGTGCCCGTGAGGGTTATTGCACTTCCCGTAGAGGCGGCGGTTCTCTTCCTCGGATAGCGCCTCGTTGTGAAGGCGATGGCCCGCCGAAAAATGGTAACGACGCGTCAGGTAAACCATCACTCTCCGAAATAGTCTACGTAGAGGTCAGGGCTCTCGTACAACCTTATCTGATGCAGCGCACCAAACTCAAGTTTCGGCGCCAGCATCCTCCAGATCTCGACGGCAAGGTTCTCCGTGGTGGGCAGTTTGGCGGCGAAACCGGGGATTTCCTTGTTGAGTAATTTATGGTCCCACACTTGAACGACCTCTTGCTCGATGACCTGCTTCAGTTCTTTCAAATCACCCACCATCCCAGTAACCGGGTTGATGGGGCCCGCCACGGTCACTTCGAGCACGTAGTTGTGGCCGTGTCCATTGGGGTTGTTGCATTTCCCGAAGATCCTGCGGTTCTCCTCCGGGCTGAGGTCCGGATTGTGGTAATAGTGGGAGGCGGAGAATTCCGCCCGCCGGGTGATGGTGGTCATTGCTTCGCCTTTGTTGAGTATTCCCTGCCCTTCCATTGCACATGCCCCGCCCCCCGGTGAGCCCACGCTGAGTTGGCCAGCAGGACGCTGAACAGCAGAGCACCCGGAATCTGATAGCCGGCCAGCCGCGCATCAAAACCGAGCCTGCGAAGCGCCCGCCCATAACTCCAATGCCCATACACCACCAGCAGGAAACACGCCACTGCCACCGCAGCGCTCACCGCGCTGCCGCGCCCCGACGCCAACCAGAAACACGCAGCGAGAAAGGCGAGGGCGGGCAAGGCGTCAGATACCCAGGCATCTAAGAAACCGCCCAGGATGCGCTCCAAGTCTCCTCCGTAAAGCAAGTACAAGTTCTTCGTCCACCCCCGCCACATTTCACCAAAAGTCCGGTACATGCGCGTTCGCACCCAGGCTGCCCCCGGCAAAAACACCAGACGGCCTCCGGCGGCTTTCACCCGGCGCGCCAACTCGACATCCTCCAGGATCGCGCTGCGCACAGCCTCGTGCCCGCCCAGGCGCTGGTATGTCTCGCGCCGGACCAGCACGTACTGACCGTTTGCTGCCGCCGCCGGCGAGTTGGGGTCCGATACGTCCTCGAAGCGGTAGATCTCCGCCAGCTTGACATAAACGAACGGGATGACCGACCGCTCCCACCACGTGGGTGTTTCCTGGCCGGGCGAAACAGAAAGCAGGTCCGCGCCACGGTCCTGGGCGACATCCAGCAAGGCCGCCAGGCTGCCCGGGAGATGCTCGGTGTCTGCATCAGTGAAGAGCAACCACTCACCGGAGGCCACGCTTGCTCCGGTCGCCAAAGCAAACGACTTGCCCAACCAACCTTCGGGCAGGGATTCAATCCGCAGGGAGCAGAGGGCAGGAACTTCCGCCTCCAGCCCTCGCAGGATTTCACTCGTCCGGTCGTCGGACTGGTCATCGACGACAATGATTTCTCCCAAACCGTCTTGTCCCGCCAGGGAGCGGACAACACGCGCGATGTTGGCTTCCTCATTGCGGGCGGGGATAATGGCCGAGACCGCCTCTATAGGGTTTGAGTTCAAATTGCCATTATAATGGATGCCCGATGACACGAAAGAGCAATCTCGTCAAACTCTCCCTGCTTGTCCTGATCGTGGGTGTGGCCTTGCGCTTGGCCTTACACCAAAGGGGCACCCAGCCCGTCAGCATTGGTGAGACAGCGCCGGACTTTGTCCTGCCCGCCCTCGGTTCGGGTTCCATTTCGCTCCGCGAGCATCGCGGGCAGGTGGTGCTGGTGAATTTCTGGGCAACCTGGTGCCCGCCCTGCGTCGAGGAAACGCCCGGCCTGGAGAAGTTTGCTGAAGAGGTCCGGAATCAAGGTGTGACCGTGCTCGGCGTGAGCGTGGACACGGACGACGCCGCGCTTCAACGCTTTGTCACCCAGAATCGCCTGTCCTTCTCGATCGCGCGTGACCCCAGCCGGGCCGTGGCTTCGCGCTATGGAACGGTCCAGTTCCCTGAAACTTACATTCTGGATCGTGAGGGAAAGGTTGCGGAAAAGATCATCGGGGCAGCCAACTGGGAGGACCCCCGTATTCTCACTTTTGTTCAGGAACTAGCGCGCGGCGCGCCATCGGCTCAGTAAGCAGAAAGCAGAAGGGAGTAAGCAATAGGGGTTGAGATGTGGGGAAAACTCCGCGCTTCTGTCTACCGACTTCTGACTTCTGGCTTCTGACCCTTGTTTCCGATCTACCAGCCTTCCTCACTTCCCCGTCTTGAGCGCGTCGATAACGTTTCGCCACAGGTTCAGCACTTCCGAGATCACCTCGCCCTCAGGAACATTCATCCTGGCTTGGCGGTTGAACAACCGGGCCTGGTAGATGATTCCAGTCAGCGTAGCCGCCACAGCCGGATCGACCGGCGTCAGATTCTCCCTTGCACTCTTGGCCGTCTGCTTTTTCGCCATAATCTCCTCGAAGTCGTGATTTTCATTGAGCCGGGATTCTAACATAGGCTGCCCCGCGACTATGGCAGGAACATCTCTAGCCGGAATCCGCCCGTTCCTGATAACATCTGATCCCTGAGGGTGGCGCCGTAGCGGCGAGTTGACCTTGCCGGTTGGCATGGCATAATAAGGCATGGCGGCATAAAGCCGCGGCTACAAGGCTGGCGCCGTGGCGGTGAGTTGACCTCGCCAGTTCGCATGGCGGCATAAAGCCGCCGCTACAGGATGTATGGAAAGCATGATCGATCCCGTCTGTGGCATGGAGGTGACTCCAGAGGATGCCGCAGGCAAATACGAATACCAGGGCCAAACCTACTACTTCTGCAATCCTTCTTGCCTCGAAAGGTTCCGCGCTGATCCTGCCCGGTTTTTGACCCCATCCCGTGAGAGTGCGGATATCGCACCTACCGCCCAAGCAGAAAGGGCCTCCCTCTATACGTGCCCAATGGACTCTGACGTGGTGAAGCACGGCCCAGGCGCCTGCCCGAAATGCGGCATGGCGCTTGAGCCGCTGGTGCCGCGGGCTCCCGCGTTCAAAACCGAATACGTTTGCCCGATGCATCCCAAAATCGTGCGCGTGGAGGCGGGCTCGTGCCCCATTTGCGGTATGACTCTTGAACCCCGCACGGTGACAGCGCAGGAGGAGGTCAACCCGGAACTGGTGGCGATGACGCGCCGGCTCTGGGCCAGCCTCATCCTGACGGTCCCGCTCCTCGTCCTGGCAATGTCAGAAATGATCCCCGGCCAGCCCGTGCAACATGCGTTTCGGGGGCGGCTGCTGGCGGGGCTGGAAGCTCTTCTCGCGACACCCGTCGTACTCTGGGGCGGATGGCCGTTCTTCGCGCGAGGTTGGGCCTCTCTGGTCAATCGCCGCCTGAACATGTTCACCCTCATCGCCACCGGCACGGGGGTCGCTTACCTTTACAGCCTTATCGCCACGTTGTATCCCGGCCTGTTCCCGGCTTCCTTCCGCGGTCAAAGTGGCGAGGTGGCATTGTACTTCGAGGCAGCGGCGACGATAACCACGCTGGTGCTGCTGGGCCAGGTCCTGGAACTCCGGGCGCGGAGCCGCACTCGCAGCGCGATCAGAGCTCTGCTGGGCCTCGCTCCCAAGACGGCTCGTTTGCTTCGCGATGACGGGGTGGAAGAAGACATCCCGCTGGAACATGTCAAGCCCGGCGATCGCCTGCGGATTCGCCCCGGGGAGAAGGTGCCTGTGGACGGCGTGGTCGCGGAAGGCACCAGCGCCATCGACGAATCCATGGTGACCGGCGAGCCCATTCCTGTGGAGAAGAAAGCGGGCGACCCCGTCATCGGCGGCACCGTCAATGGCGCGGGCGGCTTCGTCCTGAAGGCCGAGCGCGTGGGCGATGACACGCGGCTCGCCCAGATCGTACGCATGGTCAGCGAAGCCCAGCGCAGCCGCGCCCCCGTGCAACGCCTGGTGGACGTGGTGGCCTCTTATTTTGTCCCCGTCGTGATGCTGGTGGCAGTGGTGACGTTCATCATCTGGGCGTATTTCGGGCCCAGCCCGCAGTTCGCTCACGCCTTGGTTAACGCTGTCTCGGTGCTCATCATTGCCTGCCCGTGCGCACTAGGGCTGGCCACGCCGATGTCGATCATGGTAGGCACGGGGCGAGGGGCGCTGGCCGGAGTTTTGATCAAGAATGCCGAAGCCCTGGAACGGCTCGAGAAAGTGGACACACTGGTAGTGGATAAGACCGGGACCCTCACCGAGGGCAAGCCCCGCTTGGTCGTGGTCGCGCCACTGCCGGGCTGGGAGGAGGCGGACCTATTACGTCTGGTCGCGAGCCTTGAGCACTGGAGCGAGCATCCCTTAGCGGCAGCCATTGTAGCGGCCGCTCAGGAGAGGGGCCTGCATGTCACCACTGCCCGGGACTTCCAATCGCTGACCGGCGAAGGCGTAAGTGGAACAGTGGGTGGGCGGGCAGTCATGTTGGGAAATGCCAAGCTGTTCACGAGGCTGAACCTTTCCCCGGACGAGCTGGGCCAGGTGGGCGAGCTGGGCGAGCAGGCCGAGGCACTGCGACGCAAGGGGCAGACTGCGATGTTTGTAGCGATCGATGGGCGTCCCGCCGGCCTGCTCGCAGTTTCGGACCCTCTCAAGAAGTCCACGTCGGAAGCCATCCGGATGTTGCACGCCGAAAGGATCCGCATCGTTATGCTCACGGGCGACAGCCGCAGCACGGCGGAAGCGGTGGCGCGCCAACTGGGCATCGATGCGCTGGAAGCGGAACTCCCGGCCGCGCAGAAGGGCGAAGTGGTGAAGAGACTTCAAGCCATGGGCTGCGTGGTCGCGATGGCCGGCGACGGCATTAACGACGCTCCCGCCCTGGCCCAGGCGGACGTGGGGATCGCCATGGGGACTGGCACGGACGTTGCCATGCAGAGCGCGGGAATCACCCTGCTGAAGGGCGACCTGCGTGGTATCGCGCGCGCACACCGGCTTAGCCGCGCCACCATGCGCAACATCCGCCAGAACCTCTTCTTCGCCTTCATCTACAACTCGATTGGCGTGCCGGTGGCGGCGGGAGTCCTCTACCCATTCTTTGGTTTGCTGCTCAGTCCTATGATCGCCGCGGCCGCCATGACCTTTAGCTCCGTGTCTGTCATCATCAATGCGCTGCGGCTGCGGAAAGTGGCGCTGTAATTCTCGATCGTGGCGCGCGCATGCTGCGCAAAGGCACAGGAGCTTGCCCTTAGCAGATGACGAGTCGCGTGGTTCCACGCGGTTCGCGGTTCATCGGTTGAGTGGATTGTTTCCAAGTGCACCGGCCAGAACTTCGGACTGCCCCTGCGGAATCGTTGGTAAGAACTCGGCGACCCCTCGTTACTGATGCCAAGCCGACAGGAGTCTCATCGGCTTTCTAAGCGCGGTCGTCATATTGGACAGGAAGGGCGTTTTCCATTCCCAATCCGTGAAACTACTCACTCAGCACCCACGCTAGCAGCTACTCGCCGGTTCGCATCACTTTGCCGAGTCTTGTATAAAGGGATTCGTTCCCCTAGTGATCATGGAAAGGAGACCTGATAGGGTTGAATTCTATGACTGCAACCGCTCTGCAAGTCCCGTTCTCGGTTGAGGCAGGATCCCCGCGCCAAGTCTATTGACCCCGCCCTTCATGCCCGGGGCTGGAGGAAGCCTTGCGCTCATGCGGGCTGTTGCTGCGTCAGGCAATGGAGCGTGCCGAAACCCAGCACCAAATCAACGGCATGGACGCCCACGACGATACGATCTTTGAATAATTCGCCCAGGAGTCCCAGCGCCAAGCGGTCTTTGGGATCGTTGAAAGTGGGCACCAGCACAGCATGATTGGCGATATAGAAATTTGCATAACTCGCCGGGAGTCGGTCACGGCCGAAAAAAATCGGGTCGGGCATGGGTAGCGCGATGACCTCCGGCCTGGAGCCGTCCTCCAGCCGCAGATCCTGAATGCGGTCCCAGTTTTCGTTCAGTGGGCCATAGTTGACGTCTTCGGGATTCCCCTCCTTAACCAGAACCAGGGTCTTTCGATCGACGAAACGGCAGAGGTCATCGACGTGGCCGTGCGTATCATCCCCGGTCACGCCACCCGCCAGCCAGAAGACGTTGGTCGCGCCAAGGTAATCGTGGAGTGCTTTTTCAAAGCCTTTTCGGTCCAGACCAGGATTCCTGACCTGGATTTCCGGGTGCAAATAGCACTCTTCCGTCGTCAACAATGTTCCGCGCCCGTTGACTTCGATTCCACCCCCTTCGAGGACGAATTTGCGGTTGCCGATATGCGCGTGGAAGATGCGCTTGGAGAGGTGTCTGGCCGCAACTTCAGGCACCTGGCGATCTTTCTTCCAGTCAGAATACTTGGCCCAGGCGTTGAAATGGAAATGGACGATAGCGGTCTCCGTCCTTCTGTTCCAGTGGCGCCGAACAAATAGGGGCCCGCTGTCCCGCATCCAGCCGCGATTGGTTGGGTGCCTGATGAACTCGACGCGCGTCGGGTCAACTCCTGCGCGCTTCAGGTAGCGCTGCGCGGTCTTCTCGCCGGCCGCTGAATTCACCAGCATCCTGATGTGCTCACCGGGCGAAAGTTTGCGCACGATTTCGCCGTAGACCCAGCAAATAGCATCGAGCTTGTCCGGCCAGTCGGTGGGATGATGAGGCCACGCGAGCCACGTCGCTTCGTGTGGGTCCCATTCCGCGGGCATCGAGAAGCCCATTGAAGACGGGGTGTTTTTCGAATCTTTCATTCCGATCATGTTCGAGTTTCGGAGATTTGTGTCGGAGCTGTCGCGGCTGGCGCAGGGCGAAGCCCTGCGATCATTGGGAGCCGCAATGTTTAGAAACCGCAGAGCTTCGCTCTGCGCCAGCCACGCCGCCCTCATCGCCATCAGGCACTCATCCGTAGCTTGCAGCCGACCCCGGCATCACTTGCAAATCTGCGGTCAGCGGCACTGTACTTGATTTGTGCTGCCCCGCCCAACTGTCGAACTCGTAGAAGCAGAGTGTAAGGCATTCGACCTGGAGAACTGGTTAGCCGAAGAAGCACTCGGTCAACTCCGAGCACAGTTTCCCCTAAACACCGATATCCGCCACGTGCTCTTGAAGGTTCTGGTACTCAACAAACTTTACGGCACGATGATCCGTGACATTGAAGTTGAAACTGTTGCCAAGCACATCGTTGGGCTTGGCATTGACCCGCTTCTCGCACAAGGTTCACTCCAAGCCGTCACTCTCATCACCGACTGTCCCAACGTGAGGCAGTACCTCTCGTTTGCTTCCAAGTTTTGTAGTTGGCACAATCCAGCAGCTTATCCGATCTATGACGGGAATGTTCGTGAATGTCTCTCTTCGTATCAAAAGCAAGATTCGTTCGCACAGTTCCGAAACAAGGAAGATCTTTATTACTACCAGAAACTGTTCGATGCCGTGCTCGCCTTTAGCAGCCACTATGGACTCAATTCTCTGACCTTCAAACAGCTAGACAAATTTATGTACCGTGTAGGAGGTCAGATTCTCAAGGCACGCAAGGGCCAGAAGGGCCAAGCGCCAGCTATCTGAAAGATCAAATAACGCAAATGCTCCCGCCAGCGCCAGAATGCACCACCAAATGATGAAAAGTTCTGCCGGTGAATCGGCGGGTGGCGCAGACGTGCCGTTCTTTGGCATGTCTGCGGCCCACGACTCAGACGGGCCCATTGTCGCCACGTGTGCGCCACCCACCGTCAGAAGCAGGGTAGCAGACCTGTTCTGCAAGGTCTGCGGCTCTCCCGCCGATAACAACCAAGAGCCGCGGACCTAAACGACAGGTCTGCTACCAATCACCAACCATCCCAAGCGCCACTCACGAGCCGCGTTTCTCATTCGAACCGCGGTGCACGCTTTCCCCGGGTCCGCTCGCTGTGCTAGTCTAATGCGGCTCGATGCCCGATTTCAATGCGAGCGGCACTCATTGTGTTCAACGGAGGGATTCGACTCGATCATGGCTAAAGCCCAAAAGTCACACCATCGTTATCGCGAAGAGATCTCGGAAATGCCCGATTGGATGAAAAAGAAAAAGTGTCCAAACCGCGACCGCTTCATGTCCGGACCGCGGATTCTCCCCAAGAATCTGACAGGCAGAGAGAAGCTTCCTGACATCGTGGACGAGGTGTTTCTTGCCTACAATTCGGCCCGTCTTAAAGAGGGTTGCAAGCTTTTCGTGGAAAAGATGCTGGAGCCAGACGTAACGATCGGCATGAGCATATCGGGAGCGCTCACACCGGCCGGGTTGGGGTGCTCCTGCATTGTTCCCCTGATCAAAGCCGGATTTGTGGACTGGATTGTCTCGACCGGCGCCAATTTGTATCACGACCTGCATTTTGCCTTGAACTATCCCGTGCGTGTAGGAAACTTCACCATGGACGACACGGAACTGCGCGACAACGATATCGTGCGCGTGTACGACGTTCTGCTCGGTTACAGCGATTGCCTGATGGCAACGGATGAAATCCTGCGCAGCATCCTTATTCAACCCGAATTCCAGAAGGAGATGGGCTCCGGTGAACTGCACTTTCTGCTGGGCAAGTATGCATCCGAGTGGGAGCGCAAAGCGGGCCTCAAGGACGTCTCGGTACTGGCAGCCGCTTATCGCGCAGGCGTGCCCTGCTACACATCATCGCCCGGCGACTCAACGATTGGGATGAACGTGGCCGGCGTAGAATTGCGCGGCAACAAGCTGCGTGTGAATCCGTCGATCGACGTGAATGAGACAACCGCTTGCGTTCTCGCTGCGAAACGGGCAGGAGGCAAGAGTGCCGCAGTTCTATGGGGCGGCGGTAGCCCCAAGAACTTCCTGCTCCAGACGGAACCTCAGATCCAGGAGGTGCTGCGCATCAAGGAATTTGGGCAGGATTATTTCTTACAGGTAACCGATGCGCGTCCGGACACGGGCGGGCTGAGCGGAGCTACTCCCAGCGAGGCCGTCAGCTGGGGGAAAGTGGATCCCGACCGCCTGCCCGATGCGGTGGTTTGCTACACGGATACGACCATCGCCATGCCTATCCTCACGCACTATGCGCTTGCCAGGCATCCACGGCGGAAATTGCGCAGGCTTTACGACCAGCGCGGTCAAATGATGAAGGCGCTGACCAAAGAATACTTCACGCACAACAAAGTGAAAATGATCGACGGCACGGATCCTGCCCTCGATTAGTGCTGGGAGAGAGGGGGGCTTATGGCTACAACCCGACAGCTTCAAGCCATCGCCGCGCAGCACGGAACACCCGTTTTTGTGATCGATCACGAGATCATCCGCCGCAACTACGCCAAGTATAAGAGGCACCTTCCTCGAGTTCAGGCGTATTACGCTGTAAAAGCGAATCCGGCGCCGGAGATTGTGAGCACTTTGTACGGCGCGGGCGCCAGCTTCGATGTCGCCTCACTTCCGGAGTTCATGCTGGTTTATGAAAAAATAAAACACCTTCCGCCCAAGGATCAGCAAGACTTTATCTGGGACAAAATCATTTTCGCCAATCCGACTAAACCCAAGGAGACACTCCAGGCACTTGACCGCTACAAGCCCCTCGTTACCTATGACAACCGCAACGAGCTGCTGAAAATCAAACAATACGCCCCCCATGCCGGCGTTGTCCTTCGCTTGCGAGTTCCCAACACCGGCTCAATGGTAGAGTTGTCGTCCAAATTCGGCTGCGACCCGGGAGAAGCCGTGGATCTGATCTGCGCTGCCTTCGATATCGGATTGGAGGTCGAGGGACTGAGCTTTCACGTGGGCAGCCAATGCGCCAACTTCGAGAACTTCGTTCAGGCCCTCAATATGGCGGCAGCGGTATTGCGAGAGGCGAACACCCGTGGCCATGTGATCAAAATCCTCGACATCGGCGGCGGCTTTCCTGTCGCCTATGACCGGCATGTGAAGCCTTTCAGCCTGCTCGCCAGAATGATCAACACCGAGATCGACAGACTGTTCCCGCGAGACATGCAGATCCTCGCGGAGCCGGGCAGATTCTTCGTTGCCACGGCCGCCAATCTCGTCGCACGGATCATAGGCAAAGCTGTGCGCGATGGAAAGCCCTGCTACTTCATTGACGACAGCGTCTATCACACGTTCTCCGGCATTATTTTTGATCATTGCCAATATCATCTCAAGGCGTTTAAAAAAGGCGCAACCGAAGTCTGCGCGGTCTACGGGCAGACCTGTGATGGTCTGGACACCATCTCGCAATCCGAGCAGTTGCCTGACCTCCAAATCGATGATCTGGTCTATTCGGAAAACATCGGCGCCTACAGCAATGCTTCTTCGACCTGGTTCAACGGGTTTCCGCCTGCAACCGTCGTTCACATCAACCAGTAGAGGACCGCACTCTCACAGCCAACCCAGGGCGCATGCGCCCACGCCCGCCACGCCGCCCCTTGATCCCATTCCCAAGTGCATCGGCCTCGCACAGCCAACCCAGACCGCGTGCGCGCTTGAAGCGCGAAATTGCACCAAAAGTGTGCAAAAAGGGGGGTGCAATCTTGGAGCGCGCTATCCCCTATCCCGTCAACGCGAAGGCACTACCATGAGGAGTCCCACGGGGAGTGGTTCGCGGAAGTGCTGTCTCGAGTAAAACTTAGCCATCCTGGTCCGACCGTGAAGCGGTTCCGGCTGCAAACCAAGATTTCCCCGAGGGCTCCTGTGCGCATCATGGGTGCTGGGCGCATACAAAATGGGTTGGGAATGAACAGTCGCCATATCATCGCTGGTCGGCACTTCGTTTTTCGTTCGAAAGGGCTTTGACGAAAAAGGAGCTCGCGCTAGAATTGCGTACCGCGCGCCACGGATGCCTTCTGCCAGGCCGCGAAGTGGCGAGCCCACGTTTTGGAGGGATTACACAGTCATGAAATCTTCCATCCAAGCCTCGACTACCCGTCGTGAATTCATCAAAACCACCGGCAAATTGGCTGCGGTTTCGGCTTTGGCCAACGTTGCTCTTCCGCCCGTCCACGCCGCGGGCAGTGACCTGATCCAAGTAGCTCTGATCGGCTGTGGCGGACGAGGCGGCGGCGCAGCGGTGAACGCGCTCGCCGTCAAGCGCGGCCCTACCAAGCTGGTCGCCGTCGCGGACATTTTCCAGGAGCGCCTGGAGCCCACCCTGAACAGTTTGAAGAAGCAGTACGCCAGCCAGTTGGACGTTTCGCCGGATCGGCAGTTTATCGGCTTCGACGCCTATAAGAACGCCATGGATTGTTTGAAGCCGGGCGATATTGCCATTTTCGCTACGCCACCGGCGTTTCGCTGGGTGCATTTCACCTACGCCATCGAGAAGGGCCTGAACGTCTTCATGGAGAAGCCGGTCACCGTCGACGGTCCAACCAGCAAACGCATGCTCCAACTGGCGCAGGACGCCTCCGCCAAAAACCTCAAGGTCGGGGTGGGATTGATGTCGCGCCACAGCCGGGCGCTCCAGGAACTGGCCAATCGTGTCCATGACGGCGAGATCGGCCAGATCGTCCTCCAACGCGGTTACCGGATGTCGGGTCCCATCGGATACTTTTCCTCGCTGCCCAAGCCAGCCGATATCAGCGACCTGCTCTACCAGGTGAAGCGCTTCCACAGCTTTATCTGGGCCAGCGGCGGCTGCTACGCCGACTTCTTTATCCACATCATCGATCACCTTGGATGGATGAAGAACGAGTGGCCGGTTAAGGCCCAGGCGCTCGGCGGCCGCCATTACCGCGTTAGTCCCGACGGAATCACCTACGTGGATCAGAATTTCGATGCGTATTCGGTGGAATACACCTATTCCGATGGCACGAAGTTCCTTTTGGACGGCCGCTGCATGAACGGATGCCAGAACTTCTATGCCAGCTACCTGCATGGAACTAAAGGATTTGGGATCGCTTCCAGGAACGGCGATTGCGGGCCACCCTCCAGCCTCTTTAAGGGCCTGACAACGACACCCGCAGACCTGATTTGGGAATCCAAGGTGAACCCGGACGAGCAGAATCCCTACCAAAACGAATGGAACGACTTGATGGATGCCATTCGAGACGATAAGCCATACAACGAGGCTAAACGCGGGGTCGAAGCGAGCCTCGTGACTAGCATGGGCCGCATGGCTGCCCACACCGGACTGGAAGTGACCTTTGACCAGATGCTGAACTGCGAGCACGAAATGGCGCCGGGGTTGGACAAATTGACCATGGATTCCCCGGCCCCACTGCTCGCCGATGCTAATGGCAGATATCCTGTGCCCCAGCCAGGCATAGTCACCACGCGCGAATACTGAGCGACCGACCTGCTGTCGCGCTGTCCGACCGCCGGCAGCGGCGCATTACCGGAGAGCTATGACTTTTCTGAAGACTCACTACCGCTTAGTGCGGCCCTTGACTCCACAGGATTTCCAGAAGCTCAGTCGCCTCTCGACCGTCTACGGCATCCGCGGCCTGGATGTGGAAGGGGAACGCCTGGTCGTCGACTATGACGCCTCCAGAATTCATGAGGCGGAGGTCTTGGCTGCGGTGCGTGCAAGAGGAATCAGCGCGGAGCCCGAACAGCCTATCCATATGGGCGCCTTCGACCACTCAGGAGAATTCAGAGATTTCGCCTGGCCCATCCAGGGCCTGAGCCCCGCAAATCAGAAGACCAAATAACCGGTAGGGGGTAGCGAGCCGCCCCTACTTCAGCACCTTCGCGGCTGCTTGCACGTCCGACACTGCCAGAATCACGGCCGCTTTACCGCTTCCCTTCTGTATGCTGCAGTAGGCGTACTTTACGTCGAGGTTGTTGTCTGCGAGTTTGCGAGTCAGCTTGCCGAGGGCCCCGGGGCGGTCCGAAACCTGCACGACGAGAATGTCCTCCTCAGTGTACTTAAGCGACAAACTCTCAAAAATCTTCTTGGCGGTATCGACGCTGTTCACCACCAAGCGGACGGGCGCTACACCCACCTGGTCAGGAACCATCAGGCCCAGGATATTGACCGCTTTTTCCGCCAGTTTGGAGCACACCTCGGCGAGCGCCCCACGGCGGTTTTCAACCATAACGGAAAGCTGCTTGGACAAGGGCACGATTCAACCTCCTTCTGCCGAGCGAGACTCTACCCGTATTTGTTGTTGCACGCAACGGGCATCCGCCTCGCTGTGGTCACGGCTCGCCGCAGTCCCGCGCTACCGCTTCCCGCGTCAAGCCATCTAAGAATGTAACTTTCGCATGTATCCGTCGCGCCATCTAAAATGTAACCGAGCGAGGCTTCAGGGTCGGCGGTTTAGGGC